>Ga0129336_10002009_pt1 | contig 12499 bp, 8 predicted proteins | sample CPB6_02_DNA_FD_96878 | JGI IMG/M metagenome (GOLD analysis project Ga0129336, IMG submission 96878) | Freshwater to marine salinity gradient microbial communities from Chesapeake Bay, USA - CPBay_Sum_0.6_0.2_DNA | ecosystem: Environmental > Aquatic > Marine > Coastal | place: USA: Chesapeake Bay...
ACCATTTCAGCTATTGACCATCTTACTGATGGAGGTATAAGTATTCCGCCTAATTCTACTGGGGTATCTATTTTGCCCCAATCTCCCTTTATATAAGCTTGATAAGATTTTTTGAAGTTATCAGAGAGGGTTACATTTCCGGTTATTTTATCTAATGTAATTTTATCCTTATCACTACTCGTATAGGAAGATGCTAATTCATTTTCAGATAACCGTTTTATTTCATTTAACATTTCTGTTACTGTATCAAGATCTAAATCGTTAAAGATTTCTTCTTTGAAAAGCTCATCAATTTTTAGCATTTCAAAGAGACAAAATTTTATATCTATAAGGTTAGCAATATAGTGATTCATAAATTTATTATGCTATTTTTTTTCTATTTATCAATTAGTTTCTTTATTAAATATTCTAATTTTTCATTATTTTTCTTATTTTTTTCATCACTCAATATATATTTTATGTTTTTTTCAAGGTCAATTGTATCTCTCTTGTTTTTATATTTTATAATATATAAGTTTGGAGTTATATCATTTTTATTTTTATTTACTTCTAATATTTTTTTATATTTATTATCATATACAGTTATGGTTTTATTATTTTCTTCTATTACACCCCAATTTATAACAATTTCACCAGAACTTCCGAATTCAGCATTACCCTGGCTTTCGGCGTTACAACTAATAATTCCATTTTTTATAGTAAAACATCTTTCTTCTCCTAGACTAAAGGATCTTTTCATTGTGGCTGTATTTTTTAGCTCATTTATCTCATATATAACAGCTCTAGATGCTTCGTTTTTATTGCAACGATTATCATATAATATTATTTCATTTTTACTATTAATGTTGCCTCCATGTGTAGCACAGACCCCTTCTAAGGGATCATTTTTAATTTCTAATATTTTTTCTTTTGTATCATTTTGAAGACTCTCAATACGTTTATTTGAATAATTTGTTATTATATGTCTTATTTCTTTATTTTTATCATAGGTTACTATAAAGTTATTTCTTAGTCCAACTGTTATTTTTGACTCGTCAATTGTCGCACTTACATAATTAGGATGATTTAGATCTATTATACATGGATAATCTTGTAATTTACTATTAATATAAAAGGTAGGATATGAGTAGTTATCCTCTATATTTATAGTTTTTGACCAAGTTACTAATCCAGTTTTATCTGTCCTGATTATTCTTGGTGATCTTATTAATATATTTTTATTAAAGCTATTACAAACTTTAGTTTCTTCAATAGCTTTATCAGTATAATTATTTATTTTATTCATTGTTACTTTAGATACTATCTCATCTTCATAGCTAATAAAATAATAACCTGTTTTACTTTCGTGAAAACCATGATAGTCAATTGGAGGATATTTTTTTTCACCACTAACCATTTCAAACGGTGTTATTAAATTTTCTATTTTTTCATTTTTAATATTATATCTTAATACAAATGCAGTAGGCCTATCGTTATTTACTGATACCTTATGTTCTTTTAGTATCTTTCTATCGTATAATACTGTTGTTAATACTCCTTTATTATCTATATTTGTATAATAGGGTAAGTAATTTTCATAATTTCTATACCATACTGGGTATCCATCTGTATTATATATTACCGATACTACCCCTATATCCATGAAATAATATCCTTTTATATTATAATTATTTTTAAATTCATAATCAAAATAATTAAAGTAATCTGGCGTACACTTTATTGTTATGTATTTATTATTTAATTTTATTTTTTTTGTTTCAGTATTGTTTATATAGTGATTTTTTATATTATTATTTTCATATATACTTACTTTATTATTATTTTTTTCACAATTTTTAATATAATAATAGTTATTATTTATATTATACTTAGGTAAAATTTCATTATTTTTAAATTCTATTTTTATATTTGAGCTCTTACTATTGCCTTCTGCATATGTGTTTGCTAACATTAAGGAAATTATAAGTATATACATTTTTTTTCTTATAATATAATTTAAAATTCTCATAGTTTATTAGTGACTAATATGATGTTTTTATCAGTAATTTTTTTAAATTATTGTTATTTTCTTTATTTTTAACATAATTTATCAATGGTTCGTAAAAAAGAGATTATTTTTTTGTTACTCGTTTCCATAATTGCTGGTTTTATTATTGCTAGCAATGCTCCATTGAGACGCGAGTACTCTGATTCTCCGGAAGGATGGAGTGGGGGTGCTAAAGGAGTTGGGCTAGCTTCAATAGTCTCTAATTTTAATATTGTCTCAACTCAGTTATATTTAAAGAGCAATGATTATATTCGAATATTATATTATGCTTCTTTAGGTTACATCGAGGCAGAGTATAAAGAAAAGAAGGATGGGGATAATGTTTTTTATCAAATTATAAAAGAGTTAGTTGGTGAGCCTGATTTTAATACTCAATTACCTGATAGTTATTCTTCCGCTGTAAGTAGTAAGATTGTAAAACTTGCTAATAATGATGGTTATAGAGATATTGATAAAGTTTTTATTAGATCTCTTTCGCCGGTTGATTTAGGAGTTGATAGGAGTTTATATACTTGGAGACCAGATGCAACTTTAGGTAATGAGTATGATCCATACTGGGGAACTCTAACTAAGAGTCAAGAGTATTCATGTAAAATAGATATTTTTCCACTTGTTTCATTTGAAGAGTTAGTTGAAGAAGCTAATTTAACTGCTAAAGCTACTGTTAATATGTATAATAGTAAATTTAATTCTGAGATTAGAAACCTAGTTACCAATTTTACCAGTCCCCAAAACGGTCAACCTGGTAGGGTTTTAATAAATATTTTTCTAAATTATCTTAATGATAATAATTTTGATGCTAAAAATAGAGATGAGATACTTTATAATTTTATAAATTCACTTTATGACCTCTCGATATTAACCTATAAAGAGAAATACCATTATCAGATAGCTCACTTAGGTCAACTATCAACTGTTATGATGCAACAATCATGGTTGCAGACTAGACCTCCTTTTCCTTCTGAGTTTGGTTCTTTTGGAAGATTATTTGAATTATTTGTTAATAAATTTGGAAGTGGAAAATCTGTAAGACTTACCATACCTGGTAGCCAGGTATCTACTATATCCACTAGGGTGTATAATGATGGTAGTTCGTTTTTTAAAGAATTTACAAATGCATCTATATTATTTGGATTTGATTATTTTTTTAGTATAGAAGCTGGTAGGAAATTAGGAGAGTGTTTATTTGATGAATATACCTATAAAAAAGTATAGTCTATTTTTAATAGCATTATTATTATCATCATTTTTGTTATCAATTTTTTTAGATAATAAAAAGAAAGATATATTGTTTGAAGATAAGAGTAAAGTTTTCTTACAGAATGAAAATAATATTTCTCGCGAAGAGTGTTTAAGAAAGTTAAGGCTTCGTGATAGTATAGAGCGTGTTAGAGCTAATAGTATTGATCCTGTTGCTGAGTTGAATATTGATAATGAAGGCAATATATCTGGTGATTTTTCTAATCTACCTAAATTTCAATTTTTCTCTTCAATAGGCGATTGTGTTTTTCCTCTCGGCACCCCTGCATTAGCTGTTGGTGATGTAAATAAAGATGGCTATCCTGATATTGTAAAAGCACCAAATTTATTATATTTAAATAGGTATGGTGAAAAGTTTGAACTATTAGAATTGCCCCTACCAAAGGTATTCTCTGAAGATGAGGGTAGACTATCTACTATACCAGTTATCGAGAGTTGGCCCTCTACTCCAGTAATAAGTGACTTAGATCAAGACGGATCTAATGAGATATTCTTTACGAATAGAATCTCTGTTGGTGGTCAAGAAATTTTAGTATATAGTCAGAGTAATGGTAACTGGTATTTAGATAAAAGTTATAACTTTAATTTTGGCGAACTTTCACATTTTCCTAATGCACAAACAATCACCGTCTTTGATTTTAATAACGATAGGTTACCTGATATTTTATTAGGTTTTCTAGGAGGACAGAATTTTTTATATAATAAAGAGAGAGGTCTTACATCGCCAGGACTTATGTTATTACTTAATAAAGGAGATAAAAATTTTGTAGATATAACTGATAGTTTTAATTTAAATGTTAAATTAAATAACATTCTTAAAGATAATTTATATGTCGGAAGTAGGACTACTTTCACTGATCCTATTATGTTTGTAAATGGTTTTAGCACAAATGACTATAATAATGATGGATTTATTGATATCTTTGTGGCAGGAGATTACGGAACAGGTGTTCTACTTTATAACATCGAAGGTAGAGATTTGATAATTGATGCTAAAAATAAGTTTTTTGGGCATTCTCTTATGGGACCGGCAAGTAGTGATATTAATGATGATGGTGTTTTAGATATCTATGCTTCACAGATTTATCAGAAGATATCTACCCCTTTTGTATGTGCCGGTGGGCGACTTGGTTGCGATTCTAAATTAGGTAATAATCTTTGGGTATCAGATGGTAAGGGAGGCTGGGAGGATAGAAGTATAGAGTTAGGTGTAAGAGAGGGTGGGTGGGGTTGGGGAAGTGCTTTTGTTGATTTCGATAATGACGGCGAGTCTGAGATAGTTCAGATGAATGGTCAGGTCTTGGAACTTTCTCCAGCAGAGATTGGCTGGACTCATCGTAGAGATCCTATGACATTATTTCATAGGAATGATAAAGGTAAGTATCATGATATAGCATTTGAAAGCGGATTATATCTTCCTTTCTCTACCTCCGGATTAGGAATTATTGATATTAATTTAGATGGTCTTGTTGATATTGTAGTAGCAAGTGGTTATGAAAGGGAGCCACGAATTTTTTTAAATAAAAGTAAACCAAAAGGTAATTTTATAGCTATTAATGTTGCTGATAAAGACACTCTTGCTAACATTACTAATGCAAAAATAGAAATTATTGGTAAAAATAAAAAATGGTTTGCATTTTCTGGAAATAGCTCACAGAGCCATTTTTCAAATTCCGATACCCTGGTTAGATTTGGAATAGGTGCGGAGGATAAGGTTGATATAATTGTAAAAAGTTTGGATGGTAAGATTAAAGTTCTTAAAAATGAAAGTGTTAATCGCAGTTTAGTTGTTTATATATAAATTTATTATTTTTATGAAATACTCATATTGATTTTCTTTTATCTTATTTTATTTAGGTTTTGATACGTGACTTATTTTTGTTATTTTTAATAATAGATGTATGTATATTGTAATAAATTTTATAAAAAGAGTAAAGATCTTTATAATTATATCATCTATATTACTTTTATCTTTATTTTTATTGGACACTTATCTTAAAAATTACAATCATAATAGCCTAACTATTGAAAATTTTAAAGATATGTGGCTTAGCAATTTAAAAGAAACTCAACCTGGGGTTGCATATAATCTATCTAATTTCATTACAAATAAAGATTGGAAAATGCTTGATTACTGTTTACGTAATGCTACGACATCTCCTTCATGTTATAGTAATGAGATAGAAGTTTATAATAATAAATTATTAAGTTTTGAAGAATTAGATTTATTTATTTTCAATGAAAAAAATAATAATAATTTTTTTGAAGAATCAAATTCAATTAATTCAGAATCTGAAAAATGGTTACGTGAAAATACTATTTTTGGATATAGGAAATTAGTTAGCGGTAAAACTCAGAATGAATTTTTTAGTACCCCTGATTTAATTAAAAGTCCGACTTTGACTAATGAGAGAGAAAAGGTAAAAATTCTTGTTATTAGTGATTCATTTGGAATTGGCGATGGTTTATATAATAAAAAAGAGACTTGGCCAAGAGAATTAGAGAGACAATTAAATCTTATTGATAATAGATATGAAGTATCTGTTCTCGCTGCAGGTGGGGCCAATTATAAAGAATTTTACAATTATATAAATTTAGATATAGTAGATAATTTAGATCCTGATTTAATTATTTTAAGTTTGGTTTCCAATGATTTTAATCAATATTCTAATGATCTAAATTTAAGTTTTGATTCAAATTTAAATAAGTCTGGGCTTAATTATGATATATTAGCTTATATTTCATGCATTAATAGTGAGAATAATTTAGTTAGATATATTAGTTTTTTTGATTTTTTTAAAAATATAAAAAATTTTTTACTTTTAAACTATTGTGATAATTTAGTATATAAAAGTAATATATATGCAAAAAATCCATATATGGATGATAGGACTGGTGAAAATTGGGCTAATTTAAGTGAAATAGAAGAATATTACAAAAAAATAATAGAAAGCACATCAAAGCCTATCTTTTTTTATAATTTATTATCATATAGCGAGAATGATCCTATTATTGCTAAACTTAAAAATATCAATATAAAAATAATAAATGATTTACCAATGTCATCTTCTTTATTTGCCGAATTATATGATTTATGTAGTAGATACAAACAAAGAGATTGTTTTAGAGCTAACCCATATGACTACCACCATAATCTAGTATTTAGTAGGTATTACATTTCAAAAAATATTATTAACATTTACGATAAAATTAAACATATTAAAGGAAATTATAGCAAAAAAGAAGTTCCTGATTATATCTTAGAGGCTTTACCTTATCAAATTAGATATAAAAAATTTGATGATTATATAGATATAATATCATATGATGCAAAAAGTAAATTAATAGATAGTTTTCCAAATTCAAGAAAGTACTATCAGTCATTATGTGCTACTGAAGGTAGAAACCATATTAGAATTAATTTAAATGATTATATTATTAAAGATAAAAATGTAAAAGTAAGTTTAATCTATAGTGAAAATGACCTTTTAATTAAAAGTTCTGGTTATAATACTGATGGTTTTAAAATAAATTCTAATTATGAAAACTTTATTTTAAATAATACTTATTCATTTATAGGTTCAGAAGAAAAAAATAGTATTGTTCTTGCTTCTAAAGATGAGGGTTGTTATGGTGATATATGGGGATTTGGTTTAGTTAAATTAAGAATATCGGTTACTTGATTAATAGTTATGACTAATTTATCTTTATATATATAATAATAATATGAAAAAATATATTTTTTTCTCCTTATTGTTAGTTTCTTTATTTTTAACATTTAAATTTAGCGCTTCTGATAAAGCAATCACACTATATGATTTAAATAAAGCATTTAATAATAAATATATTAATAATAAGGGTGAAGTATGTAAAGAAAAATTAAAAGAAAATATAAGCGACTTATGCTTCGATGAGTTATTAAAAGAAAGAGATTTAGTTATCAATCCAGAAAAGTCTATCTCATTACTTAATTATATATTAGATGATCCTGAAATTTTATATAGATGCCATTTTTTAGCACATAAAGTTGGCGGTAATATTGCTAAATATATTACTTTAGATTCTATTTTATCATTAAACTATAATAACTGTAATTATGGTTTTCAACATGGTGTTTTAGATATATTAGTAAAATCAGAGAAACCCAAAATTGATGAGATTATTGATTTGTGCAATTCTAAGCCACCAAATAGTTACTTAATAGGAAACTGTCAGCATGCTTTAGGTCATATTATCGTTAGTTTTTTTACAGATCTACCAAATGAAGCGGTAAAATTCTGTAGTAATGATTTATCCGGGGTGTGTCTAAGTGGAGTTATGATGTCTTTTTTGCAGAACTATGGCAACCCATTTAATTATGATAATTATTTTAATAATAAAAGCACAGTAATTGAGACTATATACAATTTATGTAAAAATAATAGTAGTATATATTCGATAAAATGTATTGAAACTCTACCTGCGTTTGCTATTAAGTACCATCCTGAAAATCTGAGCTTTCTAATAAAGATTTGCAATGGTTTAGATGGTAAGTTTAAAAAAGCTTGTTACCGAGGCGTAGCTACAAGTCATTTTTTAGTACTTGATGATGAGATAGATGCTTTAGTAAACAATATTTATAAAGTTTGTAATTTAGATGATGCAGATAGAGATCAGTGTTTAATAGGATTGTCTCTTGTTTTAGCAGTTGTAAATAACAGAGATACTGTTAACTTAGATAACTTATATTGTAAAAAGTATTTTTCTAAAAATGATTATGAATTATGCAATATAGGTCTTTTATTGTTTAACAATAAAGAAATTCCTAGTAGCTATGCACTTATTGACTAATTTAATTCCCAGGACCGGTTATAGCATTATCTTTTAGTGATAAACTCCAGCCTAATTTATTTTCAAAAGGTAGCGGTATTGTTCTCTTTGATGATGCTGTATCTCTTAGTAATTTAGCATTTACTAAGGTTTTTTCAAAATAATTTATCTGGTATGTCGTTTGATTTTTTTCATTATTTCTCAAATCAACTAATATATTTCCATCTTTGTCAAAATGAGTAGCCATATTTGGTGAATTTGGTCTAAAACCCCAACTTGCTAATATAGATTGATCATTTAAAAATAATGCTGTCCCCATCGAGTACGTTATGCAGATAATTTTGTTTTCAAATAGCTCACAACTTCGTTCGGGTTGTTTTCTAGAAAATAAGTGTATAGCCTTCTTTTGATCAAAGTTTAGCTCATAAACTACAGCCCTTACCTCTTCTTGAGGTAATCTTCTGTTATCTAATAATATTAGTTTATTTTCCGAGATATAACCACCATGATGGCCTATAGGTCCTCTATCTCCATATGGATCATTTATTATTTCAAAAGAATTCTCATTTTTTATGCCCCCAATTTTTGCAATTATTTTTTTATTTACTTTATCAATTATATATGTTGCTGAGGTAAATCTATTTGTTAGTATATAATTATCTTCGCTTTCATTAGTTGATAGATTTACTGGATGGTAGATATTTACTACGCAATTTGGCTTTTTTCCAGTGTAGTCGATATCTGATAATGCAAATAATTGAGATTCGCTAGGTGATATAATTTCATCAAATCTTATTTGATTTATTATTTCGCCTTTTTCATTTATTTCCATTATAAAAGGCATAGCTACTGTTGCTTTTTTTGTATTAGTAACATCGCATTGCTTAGTGCCTCCACCTCCTAAATTATAAGGTGTTAAATTTTTCGTATAACTTGATAGATCATAATTATTTATAATTTTAGTTGATATTATTAAATAGTTATTGTTTTTTAATTTCTCAAATCCATGAGTGTCAATTACATACTTTTTATCTTTAGGAAGTATTTTTTTAATTATTTTACCTTTAAAATCTGTTTTAATTATGGCTGCCCCAGATCTAGCAGCATAGCTGGGCGTCATTCCCGGCGGAAGACCTACTGTATAGATACTTTCATTATCTAATATTTTCATTATCATAGCACTTCCAGCTGCTTTCATATACCAGAGAGGGGTTCCATTTTCATCTGCAATAATGTAATAGCCTTTTTCAACCATCCAATTATTTATATCTACCCTATTTGCTGTTGCAAAAGAGTATAGTACATTTTTTTTCTTGTTTATATCATAATTTCTAAAGTTGATATTTGGGAAATCATTAGGTAAGCATCTAATAAAAATTTTTTTGTTATTAATAACAAGCTCGATAATATCATCTTTCTTGGTATTCAACTTTATATTATCCTTAAATATCTTATTTTTATACCTTACGATTTCTTTATCTGATATAGTAATTTTTGTTTCTTTTTTATCACAATTTCTGATGCTATAATCTGTTATTTTTTCATTATATTTTGGATTTAAAGTACTTATATCTATAATCTTATCATTATTTTTTTTATTTATATCATTTGATAATGCGTTATTTGTAATTAATAATAAAATAATTGGTATTATTAGCTTTTTTCTCATAAAAAGACTTTGTAATTTTTTATATTATTTGTCAGTTATTTATAAGTATTTGTTTTTTTATTAAAAATTAGAATAATTATCTCATGAATAAAAAAAAGATAGTATTTCTCCCTATTGTACTAGTATTACTTACTTTTTTATTTCTTAAATTTTCTAATAATAATTTAGATATTACAACTGCAAAAAAGATGTTAGCTTCCTGCGGTACTCCGAGTAGCGATGCCTCGTATCGTGATTGTGTTGCTAAATATACCATTTTAGCTATTAAAGATAATGATTTAAATGATGGCATGGATCTTTTTGAAAATTATCTTGAAGAGAATCCTAATTTGTTAATTGTTTGTCATGATATAGCACATAAGATAGGGTATGAAGCATACTTACTTTATAAAGAGGGTTCAATAATATATGATAAAAAATATTGTGCTTACGGATATTACCACGGTATTTTTCAAGGATTTATGGAGAAAAATAACTCTGTTATAGATTTTGCTTATGATTTATGTGAAAAGCTTGATAATAATAAAGTTTTAGTTGAATGTGTTCATGGTATAGGACATGCTGCTTACCATAATGATGAAGATGCAAAGCTAGGTTTAGTTGAATGCGGTAAAATCCCTGATAATGCTTTTATTGGTGCATGTGCCAATGGTGTTATGATGGCCTATCAGGCTAACTTAGCAGAGGATAAAATATCATTTGATTACACAGATTGTTATAATAATATAAAAGATATTGTACTTGGTTGTATAACAAATTCTGTTTATAGCGTAGTTAAGAAGGGTCTTCTTTTGACAGAGTTATGCAATAGCTCTGATGAAGAGATTTTCAATAATTGCTTAAATGGATATGCTAAAGGTTTATCAGATTCGGAGTGTGTTAGTACCTATTGCTTAGGTTCTGAGAAATTGGATATTACTAAATTAGATAAATACAAGTTACAATTTGAAAGTTGTAATAATTACAATAGCTGTGCAAAGGCATATGGTTTTTTTAGTTATCAATCTTATAAAAATGAAGCAGCTCAATTATGTGATCGATATTTTACAGATGATAAAGTTGGTTCTTGCAAAGATGGTTATAAGCAAGCCAGTAATTGTGTCTCTAATTTTGTAAATGTTTTACACCATTACCGACCATGCAGGTTGAGTGAAGATAAAAATATATAAATAATCATTGCCTAATACTTTATTTATCGGACATTTCATACATGTTAAAGAAAATTTTTATTTTTATTTTTTTGTTTACTTTTATGCCCCAAGTTTATGCTAATAGTAGCAATATATTATTAAATAACTGTAAAGATAAGAAAGGTCTAATAGTTTATAATTGTAAAATTTTGAAATATAATTTATATAGATTATCTAAAAATGCTAAGATAGAGATATTTAGAAGCGAATCAGAAGATAGTAAGGGGCTAACCTTTAGAGAGAAGTTTATTAAAAATAAGAATGGGTTTTATCAAATCAAAAACCTTTCTCCTGGGTATTATACAGCTGAGTTAAAGAGCGATAGAAATACCTTTAAATTTGTTAAATTTATAGTTTCAGATAAACCATCTATTAGTATCAAGAGATTAGAGTATATAAATGAGAAAATAGTACTTGAGATTAACGGGTTTAAAAATTATAATATGCCAACAAACTCTTCAGTAGAGATATTTGATAGTAACGATAAATCATTAAGCAAGATTAATTTTGATAACAGCTGGGATAATTATGTCTTTACAGTTTCAGCGAGTAGCTCTTATAAAATCATAATCAAAGCAAGAAATCTTGTTGGTGAGTCTGTTTTATCTACTACACTTGCAGGAGATTCTTCTGATAAGATTAGTTATGACGATAAATTAATTGACTACAGTAAAGCTGTTAAATTAAATAATGGTAGCATTATGTTAATGACAAGGTCTCCTGATAATAATTTTAATTTTACAACTGAGCAAGGTGCTAATACAAAAGGTGCTCGATCATTTTATAATTGCTTTGCTAACGAGGCTACGATGAACAATAATAAAGCAAATGATATTGGATATTTAGGTGGAGCTTTTGCTGGTAGAGATAGCGGTAAAACATCTATTTTAACTTCCGCGATTTTAGAATTTTCTAATAACTTTGAATTTAAGAATCTCAGTTCTGCATTTAATTTATGTATCAATGATGCGATCTATGAGCAGATGGGTATTATTAGCTTACAACTTAGTCCTAATAGTAGTTATAAGTTAGATAAAAACACTATTACTAATTTTGGTAAATTTAATGGTATAATGTATAAAGGCTTTGGTAGTATAAGACTTTCTGAAACTGCAGTCGATTCTCCATTTGAGATGTTAGTACAAGTAATCCCTATCGCTGATAATGTCATTGGCATGTATATTAGTGTAATAGAGGGCGTTTCATTTACTGATAATTATATTGATAGCTTTAATCCAGGTGAAGATAGTAAATAGTTTAAAATAACCATTAGATATATTATAGCGTGGTTATATATGTTTGTTTTAAGTTATATTATTTTATTTATATATAGATACTCAAAATATTATTATAATAAATTTAAAGATAGTAATATATTTTTTATTATTATACATAGAATTATATTTACATATTTTTATTTTTATGTATAGTATATTAATGTTTATAAATATTGTTTTTTATTATAATTTGCACAACAGGAGGATAGCATGAAAATATTACTGACAGGTGGTGGAGGTTTTATAG
>Ga0129336_10002011_pt1 | contig 12495 bp, 10 predicted proteins | sample CPB6_02_DNA_FD_96878 | JGI IMG/M metagenome (GOLD analysis project Ga0129336, IMG submission 96878) | Freshwater to marine salinity gradient microbial communities from Chesapeake Bay, USA - CPBay_Sum_0.6_0.2_DNA | ecosystem: Environmental > Aquatic > Marine > Coastal | place: USA: Chesapeake...
AGAGCAGTGGCGAGAGATTGAAGCCGACGAGGTAGTCGAGCGCACGGCGCGCCTGCTGTGCGTTGACCAGGTCCAGCGACAGATCGCGCGGATTCTCGATCGCCTGGCGGACTGCATTGCGCGTGATTTCAAAGAATTCGACGCGATGCACGTCTTTGCCGTCGAGATCGCCACGATCGCGCAGCAGTTCGCGCAGATGCCAGGAAATCGCCTCGCCTTCGCGGTCGGGGTCGGTCGCCAGATAAAGCGCTTTCGCCTTGCGCAGTGCCCGCGAGATGGCGTCGACGTGGCGCTCGTTGCGATCGATGATTTCGTATTTCATCGCAAAGCGCTTGCCGGGATCGACTGCGCCTTCCTTGGGCACGAGATCGCGCACGTGGCCATACGATGCGAGCACCTCGAATTTGTTGCCGAGATACTTTTTGATGGTTTTCGCTTTCGACGGTGATTCGACGATGACCAGATTTTCAGCCATGGATGACGTCCCTGCCGCGAAGGCTCAATGCGGCCGTTCCGGCGGCAGGTCGAAAACGAGGTTCTCCATGCGCGAACAGGCGAGTTCTTCGCCAGGCTGGCTGGAGAGCACCATGAGGCACACCCACTTCAATTGATCGACGTCGAGCTCGGTGGAGTCGAGGGCCAGCAGTCGCTCGATGACGATCTCGCGTTGCTGCGCCGAGAGGATGCCGATGCGCTCGAGTTCCAGGAGGTAGCCACGGCAGTCGACGGGTACGTGGGCAAGTTCGCCGTCGGTGAAGACGCGCATGGCGCGACCACCGGGTTCGGTGAGCGAGGGCCGGTCGCGTTCGCCGGCGAGGTCGGCGAGCCAGTCGAGCGCGCGCTCGACGCTCTCGCCGGGGAAGCCGGCCTCGGTCAAATCGGAAGCCAGCGCATCACGCTCCGGTACGTCCGGGGCGTCAGCCAGCATGTAGCGGTCGAAGACATATATGAGGATGTCGAGGACGCTGCCATTGTCGGTCGTTTGGGTCATTCGATCAGATTCGGGACTCGGTAGTAGCGGCCGGCGGAGTCCGATGCGACGCGACCGCCTTGTTCAAGGACGAGGAGCAGGGACGCTACAGATGTGCTGGAGAGGCCGGTGCTCGCGACGAGCGCATCGAGGCTCGTGGACTCGAAGCCGAGCGCATCTAACAGGATTTCGGCGGGGTTGTCCAACCGACCGTTCTCGTCGTCGGCAGTTTGAAGCACTACAGGGTCGTTCTTAAATATCTGATTTAAATGGGGATTTTTGATCTCTCGGAGGACGTCGTCGGCATTTTCCACGAGCACTGCCCCTTGCCGCAGCAACTGGTGGCAGCCGCGCGACTGCGGGCTGTGGATGGATCCGGGCACCGCGAATACTTCGCGACCCTGCTCGCCTGCGTGCCTGGCGGTGGTCAGGGAGCCGCTGCGGGCGGCCGCCTCGACAACCAAAACCCCCAACGAGAGGCCGCTGATGAGACGATTTCGTTGCACGAAATGTCGGGCGATCGGTGGGGTGCCGGGCGGGAACTCGCTGACCAGAGCGCCGCGTTCCTTGATGCGTTCGGCAAGGTCGGCGTGGGCGTCCGGATACAGGCGGTCGAGGCCCGTGGCGCAGACCGCGATGGTGCTCCCGAGGGCGGCGAGGGCACCGCCGTGGCTCGCTGCATCGATGCCGACGGCGAGGCCGCTCGTGATCGTGAGCCCGCGGCTTGCGAAATGGAATGCGAGGTCGCGCGCGGTTCGGGCGCCGTTGGCCGTGGGATGGCGGCTGCCGACCATGGCCAGTTGCGGCTCGCGCAGGGCGGCAGGATTGCCGAGCAGAAACAACACTGCAGGTGCCCCGGGGATTTCGAGTAGTTGTGGGGGATAGGCTGCTTCGTCGGCGCCGATGACCGTGATTTGCTGCCGTTGCAAGATTTCGAGGTCGGCGTGGTGTCGTTCCTGATCGAAGCTGCGTAGCGCCTGCAGTGCGGCGTGCGGCAAGTGCAGCGCGAGATCGGCGGGCTCGTGTTTGGCGAGACGGAGTAGTTCGAGTGGCGAGCCGAGTTGGCGACCCACGCGGCACAGGGTGGCGGCGTCGAGTTTCGGGATGCGGGCGAAGAGGCTGTATTCGAGACTGGCCATGGGCGCGCAAGCCTAAGCCTGTGCCTGCGCACCGCCACCTCGAATAAGTCGCGGAACCCGACTGATATACTGCTGGTCCACGAATTACCTTGCGCGCAAAGGACCCGCCCCATGGCGTTGTTAGAGATTCTCGAGTTTCCCGACCCCCGGCTGCGTACCCGCGCCGTGCCGGTCACCGAGTTCGATGCCGCGTTGTCGCGCCTCATCGACGACATGTTCGAAACCATGTACGCGGCTCCCGGAATCGGGCTTGCCGCCTCGCAGGTCGATGTCCATCGCCAGCTCATCGTCATGGACTGCAGCGCCGATCGCAGCGAGCCTCTGGTGTTCATCAATCCGGAAATTCTCGTCCGCGAGGACGTCGGCGTGATGGAAGAAGGCTGTTTGTCTGTGCCCGGAATCTTTGACGAAGTCGAACGCGCGCAGCGCGTGCGCGTCCGCGCCCACGACCGCGAGGGCAAGCAGTTCGAGTGCGAGCTCGACGGCATCCGGGCGGTGTGTCTGCAGCACGAGATGGACCATCTCGACGGCAAGTTGTTCGTCGACTATCTGTCGATGCTCAAGCGGGATCGCATTCGCCGCAAGCTCGAGAAAGATCGTCGCGAACGCGTCTCGAAGGTGCCAGCAGGCGCGGCAGCGAGCCGCTGAACCGTGCGTATTGCTTTCGCCGGTACGCCGGAGTTCGCGGTGCCGCCGCTCGCTGCGCTGCAGTCGTCGCGGCATCAGCTCGTCGGCGTTCTCACCCAGCCCGATCGACCCGCGGGTCGCGGCCGCAAGCTCGCGACCAGTGCAGTCAAAGAATTCGCCATGGCCCATGGTGTGACCGTGGCGCAACCTGCGACCTTGCGCACCGCAGAGGGCCGATCGGCGCTCGCCTCGTGGCAGCCCGACGTGCTGGTGGTGGTCGCCTACGGGCTGATTTTGCCGACCGAGGCACTTGCCGTACCGCGGCTGGGCTGTATCAACATTCATGCGTCGCTGCTGCCGCGATGGCGTGGTGCCGCGCCGGTGCAGCGGGCGATTTTGGCGGGCGACGCGCTGACTGGCGTCACCATCATGCAAATGGACGCCGGGCTCGACACCGGGCCGATGTTGCTGCGGCGCGAGCTGCCGATTTCTTCGACGGACGATGCGCAGAGTCTGCTCGCGTCGCTCGCCGCTCTCGGTGCGCCGGCCTTGCTCGAAGTACTCGATGGGCTCGAAGCCGGTACGGTCGTGCCGCAGGCGCAGCCTGCCGAGGGGGTGAGTTACGCCGCGAAGATCGACAAGGCAGAGGCGCGAATCGATTGGCGCGAGTCGGCACTGGCCATCGATCGACGCATCCGCGCTTTTCGGCCGTGGCCGGTGGCCGAGACGAGGTTTCACGGCGAGCAGCTGCGCATCCATCGTGCCGAGGTGGTCGTCCGGGGTTTGGCGAACAGCCGGGGCGAAGTCGTGGCACCGGGCACGATACTCGGGCTGCACGATGATCTGCTGCTCGTGGCTTGCGGCAAAGATTTCTTGGGCATTGCCGAGCTGCAGCGAGCGGGCCGGCGCAGCATGAGCGCGCGTGAATTTGCCAACGGCCTGCGCGCTACGGGCGAGGTATTCGAGTGAACGAAGTGGCGATCGATTTTGGGCAAGGCGCGGGACTCGCGAAGGGCGGCGAACCGGCGAGGGCGACCGGCCTCGCGCCGGGAGCCGCGACCTTGGCGGCGGCGGTGATCGCGGTGAGTGCCGTGGCCCACGAGGGTCGCTCTGCCGACGTTGCGCTGCAGTCCGCGGACGAGCGCGGAGATCGTGCGGCGGTCAGAGCGATCGCGCTCGGCACGCTGCGCTGGTATCTGCGGCTCGCGCCGGCCCTCGCCAAACTCGTCGACCGGCCCGCTGCCGACATGCCGCCGTTGCTGCGCGGCTTGCTGATCGCCGCTGCGCACCAGATCGAATACTCACGCGCCGCTCCCGAGGTGTGCGTGCATTTGGCCGTCGACGCGGCACGCGCACTGGGCTTGTCCCGCGCGACCGGTTTCGTGAATGCGGTGCTGCGTCGATTCGTGCGCGAGCGTGCGGCCTTGCTCGCGAAGATCGATGCGGATGTCGCGGCGCGTCATGCCTATCCCGAGTGGTTGGCCCTGCAGCTCGAGGCTGCGTGGCCCGAGCATTGGCAGACGATTCTGCAGGCCAGCAACGAACATCCGCCGATGACCTTGCGCGTGGCCTCGGCCGCTGCCCGCGAGCAGTATGTCGCCGAACTTGCGGCCTCGGGTCGCGAGGGCGAGATCATCAAAGATTTCCCTGAGGCCGTGTTGCTGCGACACTCAGCGCCGGTGGCTGCACTGCCAGGCTTCGCCGAGGGTCGAGTTTCGGTACAAGACGCCGGTGCGCAGCTTGCCGCGCTGCTGCTCGATGCGCGTGCCGGCGATCGTGTGCTCGACGCCTGTGCGGCACCTGGCGGAAAAAGTGCCCACATTCTGCAGCGTCAGCCGAAAGTCGATCTTCTGGCCGTCGACGACGACTCGGCGCGGCTTGCGCTCGTTAACGCGACCTTTTCGCGAATCGGCGCTCACTCCTCATCGGCACGGACTCGGCTCGTCGATCTCACGCAAAGTGACGCGCTGGCCGACGAAGGTTTGTTCGATCGTATTCTGGTCGATGCGCCATGCTCGGCCACGGGCGTGATCCGCCGTCATCCCGACATCAAACTTTTGCGTCGCAGCGAGGACGTCGAGGGCTTTGCACGGCTGCAGCGGCGCATCCTCGAACGCTGCTTTGCAAGACTCGCTCCGGGCGGGCGGCTCGTGTATTCGACCTGCTCGATCTTGCCGGCCGAAAACGAACGGATGCTCGGCGATTTTCTCGAGGCGACGCCCGCGGCTCGCGTGCTGCCTTGGCCGTCGGGGCTTGCACTGCCGACCGGCGCCATTTCGCAAAAGACGGGTGTGCAGTTGCTGCCCGGTTCCGGGTCGGCGTCCACCGATGGCTTCTATTATGCTTGCCTCGGTCGGCTTGAAGACGCATGAGCAGCCATCATCCACAGATCCGGCGTCGGCGCAGGGGCCTGCTGGTCGCGGTCTGCCTGTGGCTGTTCGCTGCGTTGCCTTGGCCATCGAAGCCCGCCCACGCCGACCCGCTCGAGGGTGCTCTCGAAATCGAGTCGGCGTTCGTCAACGTGGTTGGCGGCGTGTATCAACTGCACGTTCGCACGCGCTACCCCGCCAACGAAGAAACCGTCGCTGCACTGCGTGATGGCGGCGCGCTCTCTTACGACGTCGACGTCGAAGTGACGCGCGAGCGGCGTTTCTGGACCGACGCGACCATTGTCACGTTGCGTCTCGAACGCGAACTCAGCTACCACTCGGTGAGCGAGCGTTACGTGGTTCGCGATCCACTGGTCGAGGGCGAGCAAAAATCCTACGCGACGCTCGAGGAGGCCCTCGCCGATCTTGGCAGCGTCGACAGCTGGCCGATCCTCGTCGCTTCGCAGCTCGCCGAACCCGGCGACTACGTGGTCAGCGTACGTGCGAGCGTGCGTCGCGGCCGACTCACCGATGCCCTGCGCGCACTCATGTTCTGGTCCGATGACTGGCAGCGCGAGAGCGAGTGGTATTCATGGTCGCTGCCACGCTGAAAAGCCGGCGTACCACCATCCTGGCCGCGATCTGGATCGCGGTCGTGCTCGGCGCGCTGTTTGCGCTCTTCATTTCCTCGCAAAACTCCGCGCAGTTCGGTCGATTGCAACCCTGGATATTATTGGCGAGCGCGGTTGCAGTAGCGGTCATCATCGTGCTGCTCGCACGCAAGATCGCGCAACTCGTCAATGCGTATCGCAGCGGTGTCCCCGGTTCGCGACTGACTTCGCGAACGGTGTTGGTATTCGGTGCGCTGGTTGCGCTACCCCTGCTCACGGTCTACGTGTTCTCGCTCGAATTCCTCAACCGCGGCATCGACAGCTGGTTTCGCGTCGAGATCAAGCAGGGTCTGAACGATGCCGTGGTGCTGTCGCGCTCCGCGCTGGAACTGCGCATGCGCGAGCACGACCAACGTACGCAGCGCTTTGCCGCGGCGCTTGCAGCACAGGGCTCGACGGGCGTTTTCTTTGCTCTCGAAGAAGAGCTGCGCAACTCCGGTGCCAGCGAGATCGTGCTGTATGGCGAGCACGCGCGCGTCATCGGTGCCGCGAGTCGTGGCGTCTCCGACTCTTTGCCCGGGCGTCCGCCGGCCGATCTCGTGCGACGGGTCAGCAGCGGCGCGTCCTACGTGAGTCTCGAGCCCGTTGGCGATTCGCAATATTTGATTCGTACCGCCGCGCCCCTGCCGGGCGCTCCGCTGGCCACCGGTGATGCGCGCTACGTGGTGGCGATCTACGAGTTGCCGCGGCAGCTCGCCGAATTGACCGATGCAGTGCAGCGCTCGTACTCGCAGTATGGTGATCTGGCGGAGCTGCGCGAGCCGCTCAAATACAGCTTTCGGCTCACGCTTACCATGGTGTTGCTCGTCACGCTGCTCGGCGCGATTTACGGCGCGATCTACTCGGCCGAGGTGTTGTTCAAGCCCGTGCAAGACCTGATGGCGGGCACGCGCGCCGTGGCCAAGGGAGATTTCGGCACGCGTGTGCCGCTCACCTCGCACGACGAGATGGGCTTTCTGGTGCAGTCGTTCAACGACATGACCAAGCGCCTGCGGCGGGCTCGCGAAGAAACCGAGCGTAGCCGGCTTGCCGTCGATCGCGAGCGCGAGCGACTCGAAATCATCCTTGCGCGTTTGTCCGCCGGCGTCATCACGGTCAACCGCGAGCTTATTGTGCAGCGCGTCAATGAATCTGCCAGCAGCATACTCGGCGTGAATCTCGCCGATGCGGCGGGGCGCTCGCTGAGCGAGATCGCTGCCGCCGCCGAGGTCGCCGCCACGGCCGAGGGCAGTGTGCTCGTGGCTTTCGTCAATGAATTGAGGACGCGATTTGTTGCCGGTCGCGACGATTGGCGCGAGCAGATCGAGTTACGTGGCGCTCAGGGCACAACCGGCTCCAGGGCGCTGGTCTGCGCCTGCGTGCCGTTGCCGCAGGCGGCCGGCGATCCGGAGCAATTCGTAATCGTGTTCGATGACGTCACGCACTTGCTGCAGGCGCAGCGCGATGCGGCGTGGGGTGAGGTTGCGCGTCGACTCGCACACGAGATCAAAAATCCTTTGACGCCCATCCAGCTCTCCGCTGAACGGATGCGACGTAAGTTGTTGCCGGGTCTCACTGGTCAGGATGCCGACATGGTCGACCGCTCGACGCACACCATCGTGCAGCAGGTGGAGTCGATGAAGCAGATGGTCAACGATTTCAGCGAGTACGCGCGGGCGCCAGTGCTGCAGATGGGTGCCTTCGATTTCAACCGCCTGGTCGTCGAGGTCACGGATCTTTATCGCGCGCAGGAGGCGGGCATCGAGATCGTCACCCGCCTCGAGCCCACGCTCGGTGCCGTCGAGGGTGATCGCTCGCGAGTGCGACAGGTGTTGAACAATCTGCTCACCAACGCTTTCGAGGCGCTGGAAGGTCTGCGCCCAGCCCGAATAGAGTTGCAGACGGCGTTACGCGAGGTCGAGGGGCAACCCACCGTCGAATTGACCGTGACCGATACCGGCCCGGGGTTCCAGAGCGAGCTGATCGGGCGTATTTTCGACCCCTACGTGACCACGAAACCGCGAGGCACGGGCTTGGGGCTGGCCATCGTCAAGAAGATCGTCGACGACCACGGTGGACGGATCGAGGCCGAAAATCGGCGCGAGGGCGGGGCCCTCGTCCGTGTTATGTTGCCGATGCGGGATCGGTCTAGGTCGCTGTCGGCGAGAGCTACACGACCAGAGTCGAGGAGGGAGCGGGCATGAGTGCTGCAAGCATTCTGGTGGTGGACGACGAGGCGGACATCCGCGGTCTCGTCAAAGAAATTCTCAGCGAAGAAGGCTACGAAGTCGAGGTTGCTAGCAATGGCGCCGAGGCGCGCAGCTTGCGTCAACGGCAGCAGCCCGACCTGATCCTGCTCGACATCTGGATGCCGGACGTCGACGGCATCACCTTGCTGCGCGAATGGTCGGCCACGGCGCAGGACGGTTGCCCGGTCGTGATGATGTCCGGACACGGCACGGTCGAAACCGCGGTCGAGGCGACGCGTCTCGGTGCGGTCGATTTCGTCGAAAAACCGCTGTCGATCGCCAAACTGCTGCGCACCGTCGAGCGCGGGCTCGAGGGCGCACGCAGCCGCCGCGCGGCGGGGCGACTGCTCGCTGCCGGGACTGCGATACCGGTCGGCAAAAGTCGGCAGATGCAGCAGTTGCGCAACGAACTCACGCGCGTTGCCGCGGGTAACGGGTCAGTGCTGCTGCAGGGCGAGCACGGCTCGGGACGCGAGGCTTTTGCGCGCTTTCTGCACGATCACAGCCCACGGGCAGCCAAGCCGTTCGTCGTGATGGTGGCGAGCGCCTTGCGCGAGTCCGACGCCGAGGAGGTGTTGTTCGGTCGCGCTGGCGACGAGGCAGCCGCAGGGCTTCTCGAACAGGCCGGGGACGGCACGCTGTTCATCAATGAATTGGGGGATCTGCCCACCGCCGCGCAGCGCTGTCTGCAAGGCGTGCTCGAGAGCGGCAGCTTCATGCGGCTCGGCGAAACCAAGGCTCGACCTCTGCGCGCGCGGATCGTCTCCTCTGCCCAGCCGGAGATCGAGCTAGGCAGCGGCAACGGGGTACGACGCGATCTGTTTGCGCACCTCAACGTGGCGGTCGTACGCGTGCCGCCGCTGCGGGAATACGCCGAGGACGTTCCCGATTTGCTACGACACTACGTCGATCGTCTGGTCGATGCCGAGGGGCTGAAGTTTCGGCGTTTCGGCGTGGCCGCACAAAATCGCCTGCGTAACTACCCGTGGCCCGGCAACGTGCAGGAGTTGCGTTCGATGGTGCGACGACTGCTCGCGCAGGCCGGCAACGAGGAAATCACGCTCGAAGAAATCGAGCGCGAGCTCGCGCAGGCCGCGCCACCCGGCGAGACTCTGGTCAAGCAAGATCTTCTTGCGCTCGGTTTGCGTGAAGCACGCGAGCATTTTGAGCGTGCATATCTACAGCAGCAGTTGTTGTTGTGCCACGGCAAGGTGGGGCAACTTGCCAAGCGCGTCGGCATGGAACGCACCCATCTCTATCGCAAGTTGCGTGCGCTGGGCGTCGATTTTCGCAGCGTTGCCGACGACGGCGACGCCTAGTCGCCGACGCGGATCACGACCACGTCGATGTCGGCGCGCTGCAAGGTGGCGCGATAGCGGTTGAGCTCGCCCAAATCGTTGATCGGACCGACGCGCAGTCGATGAAAGACGTCGTTGTCGATGGCCACTCGCTGCACGATGGAGCGTACGCCGAGACGCAGCAGTTTGGCCTGTAGTTGTTCCGCCTCTTGCAGGTTTTTGAATACCCCGGGCTGCAACACGTAAACACCGGGACGCTCGATGGGCGTGCTCGGCAGATTCGGTGCCGGCGCTTTCGGATCCGTCTCGGGGACGACCACTTCGCTGCGCGGCAACATGTCGTAGAAGCCGTATTTGGGCGGCGGCTCTTCGGCTTCGGTGCCGACGGACTCGCGACGGACCACCTGCGGTTTCGGCTGCGCGGGCTCGGCTGCATCGGCTGCCTGATGCATCGCCTGCTGCTGCCAGACGAACACCCCGGCGGCCACGATGAGCCCGAGTCCCAGTCCTGCAAAGAATTCGCGATTGAAATGGAACTCGGTGCGACCGCGTTTTCCGGCGCGCTTGAAGTCGCGACCGATTGGCGTCGTGCTCACATCGACTCCGGTGCCGAGACGCCGAGGATGGCGAGACCATTGCGCAGCACTTGCTGTACGGCGAGCAAGGCGTAGAGGCGCGCGCTGCGCAGCGCATCGTCGGCGACCAGGATGCGCTCGGCGTTGTAGAACGCATGCAGGGTGGTGGCCAGTTCGCGCAGATAGTGCACGAGTGCGTGCGGTGCGCGTTGCGCTGCCGCTTGGCGAATGACCTCTGGATAGCGCGACAGCGCCGAGAGCATGGCCTCGGCCTGTGCACCGGAGAGCAGCGTTGCGCCTTGCAAGAGCATGATGTCGCGGGCTTGCACCGCGTCGTAGGCAAAGCCGCGCCCCGCAAGCTCCTTCACGACGCTTGCCACTCGAGCGTGGGCATACTGAATGTAGAAAACCGGATTTTCATTGGTCTTCGACTTGGCAAGCTCGAGATCGAAATCGAGCGATTGATCGTTGCTGCGCATCAGATAGAAGATTCGACAGGCGTCGTTACCCACTTCTTCGCGCAGCTGGCGCAGCGTGACGAAGTTGGCCTCGCGCTTGCCCATCGACATCTTCACGCCATTGCGGAACAGTGCCACCAGCTGAATGAGCGGCGCCTCGAGACAGTCGCCCGGGTGCCCGAAAGCCTGCAGCCCGCCGCGCACTCGTGTGACGTAGCCGTGATGATCCGCGCCGAGCACGTCGATGAGCACGTCGAAACCGCGCTCGCGCTTGTCGAGGTGATAGGCGATATCCGATGCGAAATAGGTCTTGACGCCGTTTTCGCGTACCACCACCCGATCTTCGTCATCGCCGAACCGCGTGGCCTTGAACCAGGTGGCGCCGTCCTTGACGTACAGCAGGTCGCGTTCGCGCAGGCGTTGCAAGGCGCGGTCGATGGCACCGCTTTCGGTGAAGGCGCGCTCCGAAACCCAATTGTCGAAGTGCACGCCATAGCCATCGAGATCGTCACGGATTTCATCGAGCATGGCCGCGATGCTGCCCTGCAGCAAGCGCTGCCAGGCGGCCTCGCCGATGAGGGCGCGGCAGCGTGTGATCACCGCATCGATGTATTTGTCTTTGTCGCCTGCGGGAGCATCGGGGGGCAGATCGGCCAGCACGACGTCTGTGCCATGTCGCAGGGCGCCGCCCTCGCGTGCGTGCAGTGATTGCGCAACCGGGCGAATGTAATCGCCGCGGTAGCCGTTCTCCGGAAACTTCAAGGTTTCGCCGCAGGCTTCGAGGTAACGCAGCCACACCGAGACAGCGAGAATTTCGGTCTGTCGGCCGGCATCGTTGACGTAGTACTCGCGGCTGACTCGATCACCGGCAGCGGCGAGCAGATTGCCGAGTGCATCGCCGAAGGCCGCTTGTCGACCGTGACCCACGTGCATCGGGCCGGTGGGGTTCGCGGAGACGAATTCCAGCAATACTTTGCGTGGCTGCAGCGGTTGACCACGACCGTAACCCGCACCTTCGTCATGCACGCGCACCACTTCGCGGGCGTATAAATCTTTGGTCAGGAAAAAATTGATGAACCCCGCACCGGCAACTTCGGCGCGAGTGAGCAAAGGCGAGACGGGCAGCGCGGCGATGATCGCTTCGGCGAGCACGCGTGGCGGCTTGCCGACACCCTTGGCGAGTCGCATCGCGATATTCGAGGCGAAATCACCGTGGGCGGCATCGCGCGTACGCTCGAGAGTGATCCAGTTCGGATCGACGGGCTGCACAAGCAATATGCCTTCGAGTGACTGCAGCGCGCGCTGCAGCAGGAGTTGCAGGTCTTCTTTCACGGCCGCGATTCTACCGGGTCAGATTCTGCCGGGTCAGAAGAGTTCGAGCGGATCGACGTCGAGAGCCCAGCGGACACGCCGTGCCTCGGGCAGTGTTTCGATCACGGGCAGCCAACCGTCGAGCAGCCGGTGCAGCGCGGGGCGATCGACACTCTCGATCAGCAACTGTGCGTGATGACGATCCGCGCGTCTCGCCATGGCCGCAGGGGCTGGTCCAAGCAGGCGCACCGTGGCGCCCCGCTCTGGCATCCGCTCGGCAACGCGGCGTGCGGCATCGAGAAAGTCGATCGCCATTTCCGCGCGGGTCGCCGAGGCCCGCAGCGCTGCGAGTCTTGAAAAGGGCGGCCAGCCCGCGCTGCGACGTTCTTCGAGCGCGGCGTTGGCAAACGCGTCGTAGCCCCCCGCGAGCAGACCCGAGAGCAGCGGATGCTCGGGATATTCGGTCTGGATCAACACTTCGCCCGCACGCTCGGCGCGGCCCGCGCGACCTGCAACCTGGATAATGGTTTGTGCCAGTCGCTCGGCCGCACGAAAGTCGGTGCTGAAGAGTCCTTGATCGGCATTGAGCACCACCACTAGCGTGAGGGCCGGAAAATCATGGCCTTTCGCGACCATCTGCGTACCCACCAAAATTCGCGCCTCGCCGCTCGTCACGCGTCGCATGACCGTATCGAGTTCGTCACTGTGACGCACCACGTCGCGATCGAGTCTGGCGATGCCGACCCCCGGAAAGAGTTCGGCGAGGTTTTCTTCGACCCGCTCCGTCCCCTGGCCCACGGTCTTGACCGCATAGCCACACACGGGACACTGCCGCGGCAGTTCACGATC
>Ga0129336_10002014_pt1 | contig 12488 bp, 16 predicted proteins | sample CPB6_02_DNA_FD_96878 | JGI IMG/M metagenome (GOLD analysis project Ga0129336, IMG submission 96878) | Freshwater to marine salinity gradient microbial communities from Chesapeake Bay, USA - CPBay_Sum_0.6_0.2_DNA | ecosystem: Environmental > Aquatic > Marine > Coastal | place: USA: Chesapeake...
AGGTGTAGACGAGGCGGAAGGTCGCGCCCCCGTCCACGCTCACGAGCTGGCGGGCGATGTAGTTGCTGCCGCCCGAGAGCTCGGCCGCGATGATGAGCACGTGGCCGTCGGCGTTGGCGGCGCCGCGCAGGCGCAGGTCGGCGACGTCAAGGCTGCAGGTGGTACGGAACAGGGAGAAGGTCTGTCCCCGGTTGGTCGACCGCCACGCACGGAGCGCCCCGTCGACGACGCCGTAGACGAGCACGGTCCCGTCGGGCATCGGGATCACCAGCGGCCGGTACCCGTTCGTCGGCGAGGTCGTCGAGGTGTAGACCGTCGCCGCCGTCTCCGTGCCGTCGGGGGCGACGCGGTAGACGGCGATCTGGTACGAGGTGGTCGGCCCGACGACGGAGGTGCGCTGGCACGCGGTCAGGATGGTGCCGTCGTCGAGGGCGGCGACGTGCGGGGTGGACGTGGCGGTGACGCCCGAAGCCCCGCCGGTGTCCCAGAACAGGGCCTGCCAGCCCGAGAGCACGGAGGGCGGATCCCACCCGCGCCACGTGTCGGCCGCGCCCCCGTCCAGCCGCCACGCCCATGAGGCGCCGTCGGTGGCGGGGAAGCCGCCCTGACAGATCCGCACGTCGTAGTCGTCGATCGCGGTCACAACCCCGGACGCGGACAGGCCGAGGCCGTCGGACTGGGCGGGCTCCACGTCGGGCGGACGGGGGGTCGCCTGGGTGTAGCTGCTCTGCGCGGCCCACAGGTTCGCGGGCGACCACCACGCGAAGGGGATCAGGAAGCCCGAGAACTGGCTGCGCTCGAAGGTGGACTGCGGCATGGGGGCCTCCTAACGCGCGCCGGGCGGGCGGTGGCCGGTGACGGTGCCGGGGGCCTTACGGGGTCGCAGGAGGCGCCGGGCGGCCGGCGTGAGGTCGAGGGCTACGGCGGCGGGGGCTGCCCCCTGCCCGGCCCCCATCGCCGCGAGGGCAGCCTGCACCCCCGAAGCCCCACCCATGCGGGTGGCTGTGGCGCTGTCGACCACCACCTCGCCCGGCACCGCGCGCACCGCCACTTGCTGCGCGGTCTGCGACATCGGAGAGGAGAGGCCGCGCACCTCGCCGCCCGTGTCGAAGGTCTGCATGGTGGGCGGCTTCTGCGCGGCGATCATCCCCAGGGCAGTCCCCTGGGCGACGGCGAGGGAGGCGCCTGCGACGGCGGCGAGGGCGGGGCGGGTCGCGGCGATGGCGGCGACGCGGGCGATGCCCTCGGCCACGGCGAAGCCGACCTGCGCGACGGCGGCCACCTGGCTTGCGCGGAACATGGCGATGGCGGCCTTGTTGCCGGCGGCGGCCATCTGCTGCGCGGCGAAGGAGAAGGCCTGGGCAGTGTTGCCGGCGAGGTCACCCGCGGCGCTCGCCATGTCGGAGAAGCCCTGCCGGCGGATGTCGCGGAGGCGCTGTTCGGCCTGGAGGCGGGTGGCGTCGAACTGCGCGTGGAGCTCGGCCTGACGGGTGAGGCTGTCGAGGTCCGCCACGGCCACCGCGTTGATCCGCTCCAACTCGGCGTCGCGCAGGGCCATCACCTGCTCGGGGGTCTGGGCCTGCCCGATGGCGGCGAGGGCGGCGGCGCGACCCTGGGCGGCGCGCTCGGCCTCGGCGATCTGGATGGCCGAGAGGTCGCGGGCAAGGCGGGCCTCTGCCTCTGAGCGGGCGAAGGACGCGGCGAAGGCGTCGCCACCCGCGCGCTCAGCCTCGGCGATGCCCTCGATCCGGGCGGCGTAGGCGGCGCGGACCCGCTCCTCTGCGGTGACGGTGTCGGAGGCGGCGTCAGCGATGGCGCGGCGCAGGTCCTCCTGAGCCTTCGCGGCGTCGTTCGCGGCGGCGGTCGCGCCCTTGGATGCGGCCTGGGCCTGCCCCTGGGCGAGCGCGAGCTCGCGGGTCCCGGCGGTGGCTGCGGCGGTGGTCGCGGCCGAGAGATCGGAGAAGGCCTCCAGGTTCTCGGCGGCGATGGACGTAGCGCGGTTGACGAGCTCGACCCCGCCCACGATCGGGTTGATCGTCTTGAGCACGCCCGCGCTGAAGTCCTGCCAGTTGTCGCGCATGAAGGCGACGGCGGCGCTGGGCCCGCGGTCGATCGCGACGGCCAGCGCCTCAAGGGGGATGAGCAGGGAGGCCACGCGGTCGGCGAAGAGCTCGCCCATGGCCTGCAGGCCGGCGGACAGGATGATGACGCCGCGCGTCACGGCGTCCACGCCCGAGGCCATGGAGCCGGCCCCGCCGGTGAAGGCCGCGAGCACGCGCGCGGCCGCGCCCTGGGCCACGGTCTGCAGGGTGGCGAGGCCCTGGGCGAAGGCGACAGCGGAGCGCGTGGCGGCGGGCCCCGTCTCCACGCCGAAGCGGGCCGTGAGGTCGACGAAGGCGCCGAGGTTGCCGAGCGCGCCGGTCTGCTGCAGGCGGGCCCCGCCCTCGCCCATGAGCTCAAGGGCAAGCGCCGCGCGCTGGGCGGGGTCTGCCACCTGGGCGAGGGCCGAGAGCGTGTCGGTGAAGACGGCGTCGGCGCTGCGGAGTTTCCCGCTGGCGTCGGTGACGGAGACGCCGAGCGCGCCGAAGCTGTCGGCGGCGGCGCCCGTGCCCGCGGCCGCCTCGACCATCTTCTTGGGGAACTGGTTGAGGTCGCCTTCCAGGTCCTTCAGCGTCAGCCCTGCCCCGCGCAGGGCGAGGTCCAGGCCGCGCAGGGTGTCGGAGGCGATGCCTGAGCGGGCGGCGGTCTGCGCGATCTCGGCCTGGAGGTCGGCGATCGACCGGGCGAACTCCCACACCCCGCGCATGGCCCCCGCGATGTCCCCGGCCGTTACCACGAAGGCGTCGCCGACTGCGGACGCGGCGGCGCGGGCCTCGCGCTCGGCCTCGGCGACGGCCTTTGTCATGCCCTTGTTGAGCTCGGCCGCGAACTTCAGAGAGGCCGCGGCCGCCTGCTTCTGTGTGACGCCCGGGATCTTCGCCACGCCCTCGGCGTACTTCGTGATGTCCGCCAGGGCTTCGATGGTGAAGGTGCGGGTGGTCATCGCGGGTGAGGCTCAGGGGGAGGGGGTGGGCGGGTGCGGGGCGGGGGCGTTGACGGCGGTGGACGGGCCGGGCGCATCTTAGCGCGTGAGCAGGTCTGCCGTGTCGCGGGCCACCTGTTCCACTGCGACCTCGGCAGGCTGCTCAAGCAACTCCTTGTGCGGGTGGCCGCGGATGTAGGGCCAGTACCACGCCAGGACCATCAGGCGCACGCGGAGATACTTGTCGCCGACGAGCTCGACATCGGCCTCCAGGGTGGCGCGGCTCAGGCCGGTGTCCACGGGCCAGCGGCGGAGCGCGCCCATGGCGACGCCACCGAGGCGCACGTCGAGGGACCGGGCCAGGGTCGGGGCTGCCTTCGCGATCTCGGCCCGGATCAGCGCCTCCAAGTCTTCGCCGTCGAGGCGGACCCCGAAGCGGCCCACGATCTGCGCGCGGGTGTCGCCGGTGAGGGTGACCGTGCGCAGCTGCAGCTTGAGGGCAAGGCGCTTCTCGGCGCTGTCGGCGCGGGACGGGAGGCGGCCCCCGCCCTGCCGCTGCCGGACCTTCGTGCCGGGGAGCAGGGCCTCGGCCAACCTGTCTCTGTTGCGCTCGAAGTTGCCCAGGACCGGGAAGGTCGCCACCGACTGCCCGCCGATCATGGGCGCCGACGGGGGCAGGAGCGCCATCAGGACACCCAGAAGGCAGCCGCCCGGGCCCACGCGTCCGCGTCCACGCCGGCAGGGGCCGGCGGCGCAGGGGCGGGGGCGAGGCGGGCGGTGCTTAGCAGGTGGCCTCCGGGGGCGCTGGCGGCCTCATTGGCGGGGGCTTGGCCGGGGGCCGGGGTGCCGGCAGGGGGTCTGCCCTGCACCGCGGCCTGGGGCCCCTGGGAGGCCTCCACGGCGTCAGCGTACCAGAGGCAGAGGCAGGCCTCGCGCTGCTCCGGGTCCAGGCCGTCAAACCAGAGGGGATCACCGGCCACCTCGATCCCCACCCGCACGGCCCGGCGCAGGAGGGGCGCATAGGGGCCGGTCAGGTAGGGGTCGCGGCGGTCTCCAAGGGCTGCCCCGCGGGCGCGTTCATGGTGTCCCAGAACGCCGCCTGCGCGGCGTGCAGGTCCTCCAGCGCGGCCTTGTGGTCGGCCGCGCTGGCGAGCATCCAGCGGGTGACCTCGTCGCCGTAGTCGGCCGCGGCCTCCACGTCGGCGAGGTCGGCGGGCTTCGGCTGGGGCGCGCCCGCGAAGGCCAGCACGATCCCAGCGGCGACCGCGTCGACCGACTGCGCGAGCGCGGGGTCTGCCTTGGCGGCCTCCGTGCAGAGCCGGGCGACCCGCCCGATCTCGGAGACGCGCGGGCGAGGGAAGGGGACCGGCCCGAAGGTCGCGGTCTGGACGGTGACGGTGGGGCGCATCGGGTGTGCTCCGGGCGCTGGGGGTGGAGGCGGCGGCTGGCGGGGTCAGCCTGAGGTGGGGTCAGCCTCAGGCGAAGGTCGGCGCGGTGTAGCAGGTGCCGGACACGTTGAGCTTCGTGTACTGGTCATCGATCACGATCTCGGCCGACAGGCGGCACTTGCCGAGGGTGATCGTGGCGGTCCGGCCGAGGCTGTCGGTCAGGGCCACGTCCAGGCGCAGGAGGTACGCGTCGGTCTTCGTCTCAAGCGAGGTCGCGGCGGCCCAGGTGCCCGAGCGCCGGATGGCGGACAGGACCGCGTTGGCGGTGATGTCGCCGGCATCGAGCACGATCTCGGTGCTGAACTCGTGCGTGGCCTCGGGGCCGGTGATCGCGGCGTAGTGCGCCATGCGGTCGCGGATGTCGATGATCTCCGCGTTGCTGTTGGCGCTCAGGTTGGGGATGCTGACCGTGCCGGTGCCGGCGCCGGTGGCCTGGGAGAGCCCCGACCCGTCGCGGACGGTCATCACGCAGTGCTTGGCATTCCAGGGCATCAGGGGCTCCAGGGAGAGGCGCCCGAGCGCGGGCGGAAGGGGGCGACGATCTCGATGTAGACGGGGCCTGCCGTGCCGGTGCCGGGGAGGATGACCACGGCGGCGGGCGCAGACAGGGGCGCGGGCTTCGTCGCCGGCGCGGGGGCCAGCGAGGGGGCCGGCGAGGGGGCGATCATCAGGCGGACCGCTGCAGGCAGTAGATGGTGATCGTGACGCTGGACGCGCCGGCGTTCGCGAAGTTGATCAGGCGGTTGGAGCTGTCCATGGCGGGCCCCACCGCGTTGGTGAAGTCCAGCGTGAAGCGGGCGCCCGCGGTCAGGGCGACGCCGTCGGTGGAGCCGTTGAGGATGTCGAGGCCGTTGGACGCGGCCACCTTCATCGTCACGGTGCCGCTGGCGGTGGAGGGGATCTCGACGCGCAGGTACACGAGCTCGGCGCCGTTGCACGCGCCCTGGGTGGACAGCTGCAGCGCCGCTCGCGCGTCCCAGTCGCTGTTGGCCGAGCCGGAGATCGTGAGGCTCACGATGGTGGCGAGGTCGGCCTGCCCGACAGAGGTGCCGGACGGGATCACGGTGTCGCGGTCCACGCGCGCGATGCCGGCTCCGCCGCGGGGGCTGGCGTTGGTGTCGACGACCTCGACGAACTCGCGGATGCGGGTGATCACGCTCATGTCAGAACCCCACGGTGTGGCGGACGGTGAAGGAGACGGCGACCTGCACCCCGCGGCCCTGGGGCGCGGCGGTGGGGGCGAAGAGGGAGGTCAGGGCGAGGTGCGCGCCCTCGGCCCAGCGCTGGTCTTGTAGCACGTGGCGGGCCACGATCTGCGCGGCGCGGGCGGCGCGCTCCATCGTGTCGGCCGTGAAGCCCGACGACGGGTCCGCCATGAAGGCGAAGAGCACGTCGACGGAGGTCAGGAGCTGCACCGCGGACGCGTCGCGGTAGACGCGCACCGGGTCGGGGATGGAAGAGCGGGGGCTCACGAACCACTGCAGATGCCGGTTCAGGCCGCCCTCGAGGCCGAGGGGGTCCTGCGCTTCGGTCCACCCCTCGATCTCGCCGTCAGGGGCTGCCCCACCAGAGGGCGTGACCTGCACGATCAGGGGGTCGACGGGCAGGCCCTGCAGTTGTGCGCGCATCAGGGCGAGCACCCGGTCAAGGGGCTGCCCTGCACGGCTGGCCTCGGCGATGGTGAGCACCGGAGAGGTGGGCGGGGTCGCGGGGGTGGTGCCCAGCGCGTCGCCCTCGAGCACGCCCATCAGCGCACCCCGAAGCGATGGTAGGAGCGACGGCCGGTGCCGTAGCCGCCCCAGGTGAGGGCGGGCGCGTTGACGTGCGCGGCGTCGGCGCGGGGGCTCTCCAGGGTGTCGGGATCGTCGGGGCGGCCGGTGTCGCTCCAGTCGATCGCGCCCTTCACCCGCGTCCACTCGCGATCGTACATGCCCAGGTACCGCGGCCCGAGCTCGCCCAGGGCTTCGTTGCCGTTGAGCTTGCCGACGTCCATGAAGAGCATGCTCAAGGTCAGGAACAGGTGCGCATCGTGGAAGGCGTCGCGGGTGCGGAGGCGCCACGCTGCGCCGCCCTCAGAGCGCCAGCGCCGCATGATCTGCGCCCACGCGGCATCCATCAGCGCCTGGGCTGAGGTGCGCCCGCGGCCCAGAAGGCTGCCGATGTCGGCGTGCCGGGCGCTCAGGTCTGCCTGGGTGATGGTCGGGGCCGGGGGGTAGATGGCAACCACGGTCTCGCGGTCGACCGTGTAGACCCGGCCGCCGATGGTCAGCGCCCAGATCTGCTGCCAGCCGGTGCCGAGGTTGCCCGCCCCCGCCAGCGACGCGGCCGAGATCGTGTACGTCGGCGGGGAGAGGGTGGACACGGTGGCGGCCGAGATGACCGGCGTGTCCGACCCCGGGCTGCGCAGGGTGAAGGTCGCGGCGCTGACCGTGACGGCGGACCCGGACAGCTCCACGCGCATGGACACGACGTTGTCGCGGCCTTGCGCGAGAACGTCCTCCCGGGCGGAGAAGCTGTAGTTGGGCTCGCCGGAGATCATGGGGTCGGGCCGCGGTCAGGGGTGAGGCAGGGCGGGAGAGACGTGGCCTGAGGCAGGGGCAGGCCCTGACCTCAGGCCACGTCGAGCCACGTCACGATGAACTTGCCGCCGGTGGTGTTGGTGCCGCCGGTGTTGTCGATCGTGTTGGTGCCCGTGATCGTGAACTCGGAGCCGATGTCGGAGACGTCGGTGACGTCGGTGCCGGCACCAACGAAGTACATCACGGAGATGATCGCGTCGGCGGTGGTGATCCCGGTCAGGGTGTGGGCCCCAGCCGCGCCGCCGGTGATCAGGGTGTTGTTGATCTGCCCGACGTTCGCGAGGTTGATCGCGCGGTCGGGCATCGTGATCGTCCGGGTCTGCCCGGCGGTGATGCCCGAGGCCTCGAAGGCGATCCGCTTCGTGAGGTCGGCCGAGTCGCCGATCCTGAAGTTGGCGTCGGAGACGACGACGAGACCGGCCGCGATGGCCTGGGCCACGGTCGGCAGGGCGACGTACCAGTCGGACCCGTTGCAGCCGAGCACGCAGGCCTGCCCCTGCCCGACGGTCGCGACGGTGGAGCCGTCGCTGATCGTCAGGGTCTCGGCGGCGTCGGCGGTGTTGGCGATGAAGAAGAAGGCGCCGTCCGCGCCCGCGGCCGCGGGGAGGGTCACGGTGCGGTCGGAGCCGCCGGGGTCGAGCAGGAGGAAGTTGCCGGCCTTCGCGTCGAGGGTGAGCGCGCCGGTGAGGGTGCGCACGTCCACCCCGTCCCGCAGCCGGAGCTGAGCGGTCAGGGGCTTGGTGGCGCCAGAGAGGAGGGCCATGGGTCAGCTCCGCACCGGCTCGCGGCCGGGGGTGGGAGTGGGGTGGAGAGGCAGCCGCCGGGCGGGCGCCGATCAGCTCAGGGCGATGGCGACGATGGCGACGAGGGACCACGCCGACCCGTCGCAGGTCACGACGGCGGACTCGTTCTGGTTGACCGTGGCGATGGTGCTGCCGGCCACGTTCTTGAGCACGAGGTTCTCGGCGGCGTCGGCCGCGTTGACGATCCAGCGGGTCAGGCCCTCGGCGGTGGCGACCGCGTCCAGGGTCACGTCGCGCGCGCTGCCGCCCGGGTCGAGCTTGAGGACCAGCGGGTAGGTCGCGTCGAGCGCGATGCTGCCCGAGAGGGTCGCGCTGTGGACGATGCCGGGGTTGCGCTTGTTGGCGGCGAGGGTGTCACCCACGCCGTAGGCGTCGGCGGCGACGTTCAGGAGGGCCATGGTGTTCTCCGGTGCGGCTCAGGGCCGGGGCTGGGGGAGGGCTACCGGCCGTCGCCGGTGTGGGGGGTGCGCTTGACCGCGGCTTCGATGCGCTGCCGGGCCTCGGAGTGGGTCAGGGTCTGCCCCGCCTTGGCGGCGTTCTCGCGCATGCGCGCGGCCGCGCGATCGAGGCCGTCGCGGGTGTAGGGGCCCGGGGTGGCGGTGGCGCTCATGGGGCCTCGGGGGCGGCGGGCGGGGCGGCGGGCGCCTCGGCCGCGCGGCGGCGGGAGGGGACGGGAGGCGCGGGGGGCGCGGCGATGGGGGCGGGATCGGGGGCAGGCCCGGTCAGGTCCGCGCGGAGGCGGGCGAGGGCGGCCTCCATGGACTGCACGCGCTCGGCGCGCTGGTCGGGCATGATCCGGGCGTCGGAGCGGACCCGGGTCAGGGCCTGCGCGGCGGTGCCGATGATGGCCTCGACGATGTCGGCGGGCGGGCGCTCAAGCACGCCGGCGTCCATGAGGGACATCAGCCACCGGGCACGGGCGGGGACGTCGTAGGAGGTGCGGACGGTGCCGGCGCGCGTGAGCTCGTAGACCTCCCAGACCTCGTGCCACCGCTCGCCCTCGATCCCGGCCACGCGGTCGCGGACGGGCAGCGCGCGCTGGTAGCGGCCGGGGGACACACCGGGGGGCAGGTGCTCGCGCGCGGTGACGGGGTGGGCCTCGGCGTCGAGGATGATCCCGCCCTTGGCGTAGATGGCCGAGAAGGCGGCGCGGGTCCGGTCGAGGTTGGGCCTGCCCGCCATCGCGGGCTCCACGTGCTCGACGCCCGGGACGATGTCGAAGCGGACCAGGGCCGGGACGACGACCCAGCGCCCATCGACCTGCACGTGCTCGTACTGGTCCGGGTAGTGGACGAGCACGAACGGGGGGCGGGTGGACATCGGCAGCGGGTCGGACGGGCCAAGGGGGTTGACGTCACGACCGCTGATCGCCCCACCGGCGGCGGGGCCGGGGGCGAAGGCGGGGGTTCGGGAGGGGATCGCCACGGGTGTGCTCCAGGGCGTGAGGGGAGAGGCGCGCGCCTACAGGGTGAGGAGGGGCCCCGCGGCGCGCGGAAGGGGAGGGCCGCGCCCCAGGGCCTGCCCCGGAGCACACCCGCAGGTGGGCACCGGGGCGCGGCCGAGGGTCAGGAGGTCGAGCTGTCGAAGCCGCGCAGGAAGTAGACCGACGCGTCGCCGGCCGCGAAGCCGACGAAGGCCAGGGCGTTGATCCCGAGGAGCTGCTGCCCGAGCGCGTTCAGGCGCTCGTACATGACGAGGCCGAACTCGGGAACGTACACGGGGTTGGAGCCCTGGGGGATCGGCAGGTTGGCGGGGGTGGCGCCCGCGACGCCGTAGCCGATGCCGCCCTGGTGGAAGGCGAAGCCCTTGTACGCGCCGCCGCTGGTGGTGACGCTGGACGTGGCCGCGAAGTCCAGGCCCGCGAGGCGCATCCGGCGGCTGGCCTGCTGCGACGCCTCGAAGGCGGCGAGCTCGGCCTGGAACGCGGGCTCGGAGCGGGCCGAGGCGCGCAGCTGCTCCAGCTGGGTGGGGTGGAGCATGACCGGGGCGAGGGGCATGTCCACGCCGCCGTCGGTGCTCTCCAGGGCCGCGATGAGACTCAGGGCGAGGTCCACCGACATGGGCACGGAGCTGGACCCGAGGCGGGTGGCGAAGGCGGCGCCGACCGTGCAGGTCTGCGCGCGGGCCATGGCGGCCCAGGAGTCGGGCACCTGCCGGGCGAAGGCCTCCAGGCTCATGGCCTCGGACGCGCCGCTGTCGGCGAGCACGCGGGACATGAAGCTCTGGCTCATCCCGAGGCCGAAGGGGGCCAGGGTGATCGAGGTGTAGCCGGCCGCTGGGGTGGCGTCGGGCGGGGCGTCGGTGTCGGAGGCGAGGGCCTGCAGGGGGGCCTGCCAGCCGAGGCCGCCGGCGTAGCGGACGCGGCCGACGTTCGATCCGCTTCCGGCCATGTCCACCACGAGGCGGACGATGCCGGGGGCGACCACGTCGAGGCGGTCGGCCAGCTGCATGGTGACGCCCGGCACGAGCTGGGCGGCGAGGCCAAGCTGCGCCTGGACGGTCGCGTTGGTGAGCGGGACGGGGAGCGTGGCCATGGGGGCCTCCTACGCGCTTGGGTGTGTCAGTCGAGGCCGGGCGCGTGCGCGAGCACGCGGGCTGGGGCTTCGACCGCTACACCCTGTGACGTAGGGGACCCGGCGGCCGGGGATGGGCACACGCTACCACGGAGCCGCGGCGCGTGCAAGGGGGCTGCCTACCGGGCGGCGCTCGGGGCGGCGCTCGCGATCTGGGCGTCCAGCGCCTCCACCTTCGCCCGGATGGCGGGCCGCTCAGAGGCGGGCGCGCGCGCGTAGGAGCTGGCGAGGCTCTGCCGCTCGGCCGCCAGCCGCCCCACGTCCAGCGCCGGGGCCGGGGGCACAGGCGCGCCGCCGACGACGGACGGAGGCATGACGGAGGGACGGGGCGGGGTGGGCGTCGCGGTGGCTGCTGAGGCCTGCGCGGGGGCAGGGGCTGGGGCGGGGGCCTGTGCAGGCGCGGGGGCCGCGGGGGCTGGGGCGGGCTGCGCGAAGAGGTGCCCGAGCAGGGACGTGCGCGCGCCGTTCTCCGCGGCCAGCCACTCGCGGAAGGCGGCGTCGGCGTCGGCGGGGCGCTCGGCCTCGGGGACGGCGGCGAGGGCCTGCTCATGGGCGAGGCGAAGGAAGGGCAGCGCCGTCTCGGGGACGCCGACCCGGGCGAGGGCCGCGGCGTCGCGGGCGGACCGGATCTCGGCGCGCAGGGCGTCGGCGTCCTTGGCCTGCGCCTCAAGGGCCTTGGCGCGGTCGAGGGCGGCCTTGAGGTCGGCCTGCGACTGCAGGGCCAGCGCGGCCGTCTCCTGCGCCTTCGCCTCCTTGGCCTTGAGGCGGTCGAGGTGCTCAGCCTTCGGGACGTAGTCCTGCCGCACTTCGTCGGCGGTGTAGTAGGTCAGTCCGTTGATCTCGGTCGGCATCGGGTGTGCTCCGGTGCGGGGTGGGGGACAGTGATGGCGGGCGCTACCCGCGCAGGTGGCGCAGGAGGGCCCGGTTGCGGGGGGCCTTCGCCCACTCCGCGTACCAGTCGGGATCGAAGCGGGCGAGCTCGCGCGCGGCCCAGCGGCCGGCCTCGTCGCCGCCCCACGCGTGCCATGCCACCCACCCCTTGCCCTGCTCATCCCAGGTGGCGCCGCGCTTGTCGACGAGGTGCCTGGAGAGGTAGCCGAGGATGCGGCGCATGGTCGGGATGCTGACGGGCTGCCGGTTGGCGAGCTGCGCCGCGCGGCGGATGCCCACGGTGGTCAGCCCGCGCTCGGACGGCGAGGCCTCGGCGCGGACGTCCAGGGCCCGGCGGGCGTTGGCGGCCACCGACCGGGGCGGCTCGAAGTTGCCGGAGGCGTCAGGCACGGGCAGGCCCTCGGCGGGCCCGGCCACGCCCCCGACCCAGGCGCTCCGTCGCCGCGCGCACCGCGGCCAGGGCCTCGCGCAGGAGCTCGGGGTCTGCCTCCGTGCCCATGCCCTCGACGGCGTCGGAGAGGTCGTCGAGGGCGTCTTCGAGGGCGTCTGCTTCGGGGCTCAGCGGGGCCTCGTCTTCGTCGTCACCCTCAACCTCAACGCTCGGCGGGTCGGAGGTGTCTTCGTCGTCTTCGGCGTCTTCGGGCTCAGGGGCTGCCGCGGGCGGCGAGGCGGGGCTGGGCGCAGGCGCGGGGGCGGGCCCGCTCGGGGTGGGCGCCATCGGCACGCCGTCGCCGGCCTGGGCGTCCACGATCGACGCGGCCACCTCGGCCCCGATGAACGGGAACATCAGCGGGAGCATCTGCTTGGCCGCGGCCGGCGTGATCTCGCCCAGCCGGATCGCGGTCAGCACGCCCTGGAACGACTGGGCCTGCGCGCCGTTCATGGCCTCGACCGCGGGCACCGTCTCCGTGGTCGTCGCTGCCGCGACAGCAGATGCCACGTCTGCCCGGTCAACCTCCACCTGCGCCAGCGCCCGGATCGCGTCGTCGCGGGTCGCCCCCGGATTGTCCCGCATCCACAGGTCCACCGCGCTCACGAGGCCCTTGGACAGCGCCCAGTCGGCCTCTTCGCGCTCGGCCCGCATGGTGTTCGGGTCGGCGGGCGGGTGGTGGTACTCGATCGAGTACCCGGTCTCGGGAATGTCGGTCCAGACGAAGCCGGGCTCGACGGGG
>Ga0129336_10002015_pt1 | contig 12483 bp, 8 predicted proteins | sample CPB6_02_DNA_FD_96878 | JGI IMG/M metagenome (GOLD analysis project Ga0129336, IMG submission 96878) | Freshwater to marine salinity gradient microbial communities from Chesapeake Bay, USA - CPBay_Sum_0.6_0.2_DNA | ecosystem: Environmental > Aquatic > Marine > Coastal | place: USA: Chesapeake Bay...
GCCAATTGAATCTATCGATGGTGACACTGAAGATCATGGGTTTGTTGAATACTCAGTAATCGTTAATAAAACAAACACAATGTCAACTGAAGAGATGATTGAAGCTTATATGTATTTTTGGGTAATACGTTATTTTCACTATAATGGTCATACAAAACAATTGTCTAAAGATTTATTTGAAGATAACGTAATGAACTATAGAAAATTTTATGAATTATTGACCGATGTAATTTTATCTTTTGACAATTCTGTAAAAGATGAATACATTGAAACAAAAACTCAAATAACCCAATACTTGAATACTGGTAAATTATTTAAAAATAAACGTGGTCACAATTTTGAACTTTATAATATCAATGACTCTTCTTTACTGAATAATTTGGAAACTCAAGTTGAGTTGTCTAATAGACTTACAGAAGCATTGCAACATTGTCATGCATAATAAATTAAAAAATTTTCCACACATATATTATACAAATGTTGACAGAAAAAAAGATAGAAAGAAATATATGGAGGATCAATTTAATTTATTTGGACTAAATTATTCCAGGATTGAAATGTTATCTTGCCCCAAAGATGGTCCCCCAAAACAATTTTTAAATAATTTAATCGGTAATTATAAATCCTCAACGTCTCAATGGATAAACTGGTACTCATCGTTAATTTTAGATTTTTTACAAGAATGGATTAATTCTACAAAAGATCCTTATTTTGTTTTTATGGAAGATGATTATGATTTATCATTGATTAAATCATGGCATTTTACTTGGGATCAATTTATGGAACGTCTTCCCTATGATTGGGATTGTGTTCAATTAGGATATGAATGTCCTTATAAAGTTAGATTTTATTTACACCCAACTCAAAAAGAATACTCTTTAGGGGCATGTCTTATGAAAAGAGAGTATGTTGAAAAACTTTTAGATTTGCATATTTTGAATGGAAAATATAAATTTGATTATAAAATTGCTAACTCAATTTACCTTAATAGAAACTCTGGAATACATGACAATAATGACTATTCCGACACATCTGGGGGACCAGATTATTTTATCAATCAATCTGGAAAATGTTATTCACTACCTTTAATTCCAATTAATCCATATTTTGCTGGAATAAGTCATCAAGGCCCATTTGGTGAATTAAATTGGCAACCCAAAATGAGTTTTGTAAAATGCTATGAGGCATATCACGAATGGTGGAAAAATGATAAGGATAAATTTAGTTTAGATGAATTTTTTACTTTTGGGAAAAATAATGATATATTGATGGAGAGAGATATTAGTAGATGGAACGATAAATATTTTTACGATAAAGCTTTGACAGAAAGACTAAAGTATGAAAAATAATGTATATCTGTTTCAACCTCAGTACTCTGTTGAAGTAAGAAAAGAAGATAATTATTGGTTACCATATAGTGTTGCTTGTTTATGGAGTTATTGTGGTCAATTTGATGATATTAATAATAACTATGAATTAAAAGATATTATTTTTAGAAGAGAACATCCCGATAAATTATTGAATCGTTTAGAAAATCCTTTTTTATGTGCATTTAGTTGTTACATTTGGAATGAGAAGTATTGCCTAACCATTGCAGAGTTAATTAAGAAAAAATATCCAAATTGTATTATTGAATTTGGTGGACCTCAAGCAACAAAAAAAATGCTGGAAGATAATGATTTTATTGATTGTATTATGCTTGGTGGTGATGGTGAAGTTAACTTTTTAGAATTACTTAGGTCTCTTACATTGGGAGAAAAAATAACCAGTGTGTATGAAAGGGGTAGAATATCTGACTTAGAATTCCCAAGTCCATATCAATCAGGGTTATTTGACAAAATAGTTTCTGAAAATCCAGATACATTATGGGCAACTGTTATTGAATCTAATAGAGGATGTCCCCATAGATGTACATATTGTGATTGGGGTGGTACAACTATGAGTAAAATTACTAAATTTAATTTACAAAGAGTTCAAGATGATATTAATTGGGCTCGTGATAATAATGTTGCATTCCTAATGATGACTGATGCAAATTTTGGTATATTTGCTGAGCGTGATTTGGAAATTGCTAAAATGTTAAAAGAAGCAGCAGATCATACAAATAGTAAAATAGAAGATATCGTTCTTCAGTATTCTAAAAATTCAAATGAAGTTGTTTTTGAGATTACAAAAGAAATGGGGGAATTTGCAAGACGTGGAGTTACTGTAAGTGTCCAGAGTATGAACCAACCAACTCTTAAAGCAATTAAGAGAAAAAATCTTCACATTAAAGATTTAAAGGGTCATATGGAACTTGCAAAAAAATGGGGAGTTCGCACATATTCTGAACTTATTCTTGGTCTTCCTGATGAAACTTTAGAATCTTGGAAAGAAGGACTTTGTACATTACTTGAGTGTGGACAACATGAATCTATTGATGTTTGGTTTTGCCAAGTATTTGGTAATACTGAACTTAATAGTGCCTTATCTAGAGAAGTTTATGGTATTGAAACTGTACATGCAGAAGATTATGTCTCATTTACAAATACAAAAGATTGTGTTGAGATAAAAGAGACGGTAGAAATTATTAAGGCAACAAATACTATGCCAACTGAAGATCTGATCGAAGCATATCTCTATGGTTGGATGATTGTTCAATTTCACATAAATGGTTACTCACAAATAATCTCAAAATATTATCGTAATAAAAAAAATATTTCCTATAGGCAATTTTATGATAAATTGTTTGATAGTATAAAAAATGATCCTATAATATTTGGACAACACTATAAAAATCTGTATAATAAAATATACAATTACATGACTACTGGAAAAGTCATAGACAGTACAGGTCATGCATTAGAAATGTCTATGGCAACAGATTACAATCTGTTTTGGGAAAATAAAGAACATACATTTAATTTAATTTACAAATGTTGGGAAGTTGAAGAATCTATTTTCACCATGCAAAAAGAATTTGTATATAATCCAGATCAAGAATATCCTATTGAATTAAATTTACCTTTTGATCTAGATACTTGGGAAGATTATGATACTACTTACAATATTTGTAACGCAAGAGAAGAGAGTGAAAGGTATAATATGTGGTTACTAAAACGTAAGGGATTGGATAAAAATACTATTATAAAATTATGAAAAACCTTTATATGTTTCAACCACAATACGCGGTTGAAGTTAGAAATGAAGACACTTATTGGTTACCATATAGCGTAGGTTGTTTATGGGCATATTGCAATCAATTTGAAGATATTAATAAAGAATATGAATTAAAAGATTTAATTTTTAAGCGAGAAAATCCAAAAGAACTACTGGATAGATTGGATAATCCAGCAATCTGTGCATTTAGTTGTTATATTTGGAATGAACAATATAACTTACATATTGCAAAATTGATTAAAGAAAAGTATCCAAATTGTATTATAGAGTTTGGTGGTCCACAGGCAACAAAAAAATTATTAGATTATGATTTTATTGACTGTATTATCGTGTCTGAGGGAGAAGAAGCATTTTTAGATCTTCTTAGGAAATTGGCAATTGGATCTGATTTTGATAGGTTGTACGTAAAGCAAAGAATAGAAAATTTAAATTTTCCAAGTCCATATCAAATGGGAATTTTTGACAAAATTATTGAAAAAAACCCAAATGTTTTATGGTCTATGACTATCGAAACAAATCGTGGTTGTCCTCATAGATGTACTTATTGTGATTGGGGAGGAATGACCTATCAAAAAGTGAAGCATTTTGATATATCCCGAGTTAAGGAAGATATTAATTGGGCATCAAAAAACAACGTTGGTTTTATTTTTAATGCAGATGCAAATTTTGGTATGTTCAAAGAACGTGATGTTGAGATTGCAAAGTTGTTTAGAAAAGCAGCAGATAATGGTAAGTTAGAAGCAATTAATGTCCAATATTCTAAAAATTCAACCGAAGTTATTTTTGAGATTGCACAGATACTTGGAGATATTAGTAGAGGTGTAACTCTAAGTGTTCAAACTATGAATGAACCAACGCTTAAATCTATTAAGCGCAAAAACATGAGTATCAATAAAATTTCTGAGCAGATTGAAAAGAGTAAAAAATACGGTGTAAAAACTTATACTGAACTCATTCTAGGTCTTCCCGATGAAACACTAGATAGTTGGAAGGAAGGTTTCTCAAAAATTCTTGAGTGTGGACAACATGAATCTATTGATGTTTGGTTCTGTCAAATGTTTGGTGATACTGAATTAAATAGTTCAACTTCTAGAGAAGTTTTTGGAATTAAAACTATAAAAGCAGAAGATTATATGTCATTCAGTAATGACGAATATGATATTAAAGAAGTTATTGAATTAATATCGGAAACAAATACAATGAGTAATGCTGAACTTATTGAAGCATACATGTATGGTTGGTTAATAGTTCAATTTCATATTGCTGGGTATACGCAAATAATTGCAAAGCACTTTTTTAATAATTTAAACATCACTTATAGAAAATTCTATGATTCTCTATTTGATTATGTTAAAAATGACTCTGGAGTTATTGGTGAACATTACAGAGAAATTGAAAAATCAGTAAGTCATTACATGAAAACTGGAAAAATATTAGATACAGGAAAGCATGGGCATACTTTACATGCAGGAAGTTTTGCTTTTATGTTTAATAATAAAGAGTCTATTTTTAAAATAGCAGAAGATGTTAGTAAAATATTTTTCCCAATAGAATCTGACGTATTAAAACTACAAAGAGCGTTCATTTTTGATGAGAACACAAATTATCCGTTTTATCTTGAATGCTCTGATAGTAAATATAAAGTTGATACTGAGTTCAAAGAATTTGATAAAAATGATCCTCATACTGTCTTTATTTTGAGGCGAAAAGGTCTATTGAAGAATCAAGTATGTAAGGTTTAAATGCTTCTAAGGCTTCATCCCATAAAATCCTATGCTCATAATCTTTATTTTTATCAATTAATGCAATAGTTATAGTAAATCTTTTTTCATCTGTTGGGTTATGTGAACTATGCAATGGTCCAACATTCACTAATCCACATGATCCTATCTCCACTTCATATTCTTTTTTACAGTATTCTTCTCTACTAACTAAAACTTGTCCATGATAATGGTCATCAGTTCTATCTCCAACACTGTATTGATTGCGTTCTGGTATAACTGTTGAACAAACTTGTTCAGCACTGGTGCTTACTCTTAAAACCATATCCGATGTCCACCACCTCATGGTACTTCCTTTTGCACCAAATTGAAATATTAGTTTTGCCCAATCGGCATAATAAACATTATCCGAATGTATAACACCATCATCATGTGGTGGAGTGTAAAAAAATTCTATCCAGTGTGATGTAAATCCTAAACTATTCAACCAGGGTAAAATTTTAGCATTACCTAAATCTTCAAATTGAAGTTGTTTATGGAATTCTGGCCATCTCATACCTTCAGTTTGATACTTTGATGTATCAATATTAGGAATATAATCCCTAATATCCAAAAATCTATGATAACGATTCATAATTTAAATTTGTGGAGGTTCTACAGTTTTACTTTGACTATCCAAGTTTGGTTCATTAATTGGTGCTCCAAGATTTTGATCTGCTGTCAGAGGTTGACCAGTTGCTGGATCGATAGGGGCATTTGGATCTGGAATAATCCCAGCAGCAATTTCTTTTTTGATAAGTTTATCCTGCTCAATAATTTCTTCATCAGTTTGGCGAAGAATCTTACGACGCACGTAATCTTGAGAATAATACTTACCAATATATGGTTCTGCAGTTGCTGCAATATTCAGTCTTTCAGTCATCAGTTCTGCATCTTTTAGTTCTGCAAAATGATTATCATATAAAAAGTCATATTGAATATGCTCTTCCATTAACTCCCAATCTTCTGTAGTAACAATATTTTTAAGAAGGAGTTGAGTTCTTAACATGTCACTGAACATATTTGAGAATCTTTTTCTCAACCTACCAACAAACTTAGTAAACTTAAGTTCATCTCTTAAAATTTCTGAAGATCTTCCTAGATTAAATCCTTCTTGACCACCAATTCTTGAAGATGGTACGTTTAATGAACGATATAATTTTTCTTGAAAATATTTTATATCACTCAATTCTCCCAAGTTTTGACCACCAGGAAGAGTAGAAATTTCTGTTCCCCTACCACCTTCACGACGAGGAAGCCAAAAATCTTCAAGCATACTCATATATTTTTTATCATCACGGATTTCTCCAGTGGATGCATCGTAAACAAGTTTGTTACGATATCTCATCATTACATCACGAAGATATTGTTCTGCCTTCATTTTTGGCAAATTGCCAACATCAATATAAAAAATTCTACGTTCTGGTGCTCTTGATAATCTGTAGATAACCAAAGAATCCTCAATCATGCGAAGTTGATTGAGTGATTTAATTGCTTTATGCAAATATGATAGGGTTAAATTTTTATTTCTATCGACCAGACCAGAAGTACAAAAGGTAATAGAATCTTTTGAAAATTTTGTTCCTTGATTTACTTGATTTGAACTATTATTGATTGTTCCTACTTGATTTACTGACGCATTGTAAATAAAATATTCTTGAATATCTGGAAATGCAGAATCCATAGGATCTTTTTCACCATTAGGTCCAAGTCTTCCATCATTTTTTTTACCCTTGGAAGACTGTCTAACATATCGCATTTTCAATGCATCAATATATCTCAATTCTTGAATTCCTTCTTGTGGATTTTTTAAATCGATTACTTTATGATAATAAAGTCTACCATCAACATACCAATTCCTATAAATTTCATGGGCTTTTTTATCAAAGTCCATCAACTCTAAAATATGTTTAAATTCTTCTCTAATTTTTTTCTTAAGTCCATCACTAGCATTTAAATTGTCCAGATCAATTTGAACGGGACTATCATTAGTATCACTTACAATTGCCTCATTAACAATATCTTCAATTGCACCATCAACTTCAGGATGCAATGCCATCTCTCGATATCTTTTAATTAAATCATATTCACTTCTATATACTCCTTCAATATCTACATAAGACCCAAAAAATCCACTAGTAAGATAATAGTCAACCCCGTCCTCATTATTTTGAGGTACGGGGGAGACCACTCCTGGTGATTTTTTAGTATTATCCTCTATAGAGAATCCAAATAGTTTTGCCATTATATGTGAGTGATTTAAACTGTTCTACTATTTATTATACAATAGCAGTACCAGTTTGGTCATTACTTTCAGCTTGCCACCACTGGACTTGGAAATCAACGGTATATTCTTCAATAGTATCTGAAGTATCGTATGATAAATCAATTTGAGATACATTAGTTGGGAATATATCGTATAATCTATAAGATCTTAATGGTGTATTTGTGTTAGATGCTGTGTTAGAACGAGAAAACTTTGTTTCTCCTCTACCAAGTTGATGTACATAAGCATCAACCATGTATGATGCTGGACTTGTTGCACCAGTAGCATTACTGAGTTTGCTAATCTGATTCATCCACTGCTCAAAAGCAGTTCTTAATTTAAAATCTTCATCATTAATAACTGTAACAGTCCAAACATCAAATGTACGATCTCCAGCGACTTTTAAAATTCTTCCTCTAAATGGAACATCAATTGAAGCTACGTTAGATGCTGGTAAGGCAGCTGATTTGCATAAGAAGTTAAAAGTCTCATCATCCCAACCAGATACACTACCTGGGAAACGTGGAATACTAACTTCAAATAGATTTGGTCTTGCTGCACCGCCTTGAAGTTTTGCTTTGAAGTCGGTGATAGTTCTAATTGCTCTTGGCATTGTTAGGGTTCCTCCTTTTTATTTAATCATCCAGTAGGTTAAACTCTACCAGCGACTTCTTCAAAACTGACACCAGTTCTGGTCGCAACAAAAGTTAGAGTGATATAATTAATTGATTTGGCTGGTTTCAAGAAGATATCAGCTCTAAATTCGTTATTATCAATAATATCTGGTGTGTTATTAGTTTCGTCGCAAATTACAAGGAAGTCATAAATTCCACGCTTAGCTTGGATATCACGTAAGTATGGTTCAACAATGTTTATAAAGTTTGATCTTGTAATTTGATCGTTAAATTCAAACAGTTGTGCTTCTGCTGCTCTTTCGAGAGCTTGCTCAACAGTTAAGAATAATCTACGAACATTAATTCTATCAAATGCAGAAGCATATGATAATGCAGTTTTATCTCCAAAGAGAAGAACTCCAGATCCAGGTTGATTTACAATTGAATTAATTCTCGCAGAATATAGAGAATCTCTTTGAGTTTTATTTGGATTATATGCTAATTTGATAGCATTCTTTAAAACACCTCTTTGTTGTCCAGCTGGTGAGAACCATGGATATGCAACAAGATTTGTTCTTGCCATCAATCCAGCAATATCTGGGTTGCAAGGAATATAGCGGAATAGATTATTAAATCTATCATAAGTATACTTATATCCACTATCAAATACTGCATATGATGAAGACTGAAGTGGTCCAAAGAATTCAATAATGTTGTTAGTTTGTACTACAGGATTTGATAGATCAACAACTGATGCTCTATGTGGAGAGACCACAGCAATACAATCCTTTCTTCCATCAGCAATAGAAATTAGTTTATTTGCTTTTGCTTGAGAATCATTTAATGAATCTAATCCTGGTCCCATTAGTAAGTAATCAACAGCAACATCTTCTTTGTTATTAAACAATTCATATGATTCAATAACATCACCTAAAGTTGATTTTAGATTACCTTGTGTTGTATAATTTTTACCTTTTCCAAGATCATATACAACTTTACCAACAGATGAGAAAGTAGAATCTTTAGCATCTCTATCCCAAACTAAATTAGGTAGTGATGGAACACTAAACACAGTTGGATGATCTCCAAAACTGTAAGGTCCTCTGCTAGCAGCTAAATTAAATACCGTTGATACTGGGAATGAATTCCAAGTGGTATCATTTTGAGTGGATTGATTTGCGCCTGCATAGATATAGTTTGAATAATTTGCAAGGTAATTTTTATACCACATTTTTTGTGGAGAATTTACTTGCGATACTGTATCTTTTGCTTTAGATAAAAACAGGTGCTTCTCAAGGATATTTCCCTTAATTCCTGTTAGTGTTCCATCATCATCAACAATCGCAACGTGTAATTCATCATTTTCGCCATTTCTCTCAGCAACATAATTTGATGTTCCTGGTTTTGGAGCAATCGTTCTCCAATAAATGGTTGAATTTTTTAATCCTAAAGTTTGTGAGTCATACCAGTCATCAACTCCATCAACAAGAAGTCTGGAATTGCTATTTGTTACTGTAAGAATAACTCTATCGTTTCTTAAAGATGTTACAGTTAATGTTGCATTATCTCCAGGAGTAAGTCCACCTATAGATGCACCAGGAATTGTAACTACTGTACCAGCATTATACCCTGCTCCAGGACTAATCATGGTAACAGTACCAATTCCTCCCGAACCATTTCTGTAAACGTTAAAGGATACTCCAGTTCCAACAGTGCTTACACCAGCAACTGAGAGATAAACTCCATTTGATGCCGATGCCACAACAGGTGCAGTTGTTAATCCAATAACATTAATAACACCCTGAGATAAATTATATCCTCCAACAGAAGTTCCTGCAATAGAAACCGTGTCACCTACAGTGTATCCTAATCCAGCATTTACAATAGTTGCTGTTAAAACATTACCATCAGTATTATTTCTGGTGATGTTAAATGTGGCTGCAGATCCAGATCCAGCAGTGGTTCCTCCAACTCCAATATAAGTTTGTCCCTGTTCACCATTAATTGCGGTTGAAGATGTAATTCCAATTGCTGAAATTGAATCTGTTGGCGAAGCAACATCACCATTAGGATCAATAATTGTAACTCTTTGGTCCTTTAAGAATGAACCGAATTCACTATTTTGTGAGTAACTAACCCTAGTGTGCTTTCCTGGTTCTGTTCCAGCAGTAGAAACTCTAGAGTGAACTTTAACAACCAAAGCACTTACTCCAGTTTCTGGAGAATCGATTGTTTGAGTAATTACTCCTTTTAGATAACCTTGGAATACTGCGGTTGTTCCAGTTCCAGGAATAACCTTACCACTAATGTCTACGGTAACCGCATATCCAACTTGTGCTCCAAGATTGGTTATGGAAGTTGTGCCAAAACCAAGAATTTGATCTCCAAGATCATCAATATAACAAATTTTTAAACCGTTTGCCCAGGTTCCTGGATTTTTTGCAGCATAATAAAAACTTGCTGCAGTATTTGTAAAGTTTGAATTAAAATCATCAAAGTTTTTAATCTTTACACCAGTTACGCTAGTTGTACCAACACCAACGTTAGCATTTGCAAGATTAGCACCATCTGTTCTAACAACTTTTAGAACACCACCATATGATAAGTAGGATGAAGCACTCATCCAATACTCATATTGGTTATCTGCTGTTTGTGGTCTACCAAAGTTGTTGATTAGTTCCTGTTCCGTAGCAACAGTAATTGGTTCATTTACAGGACCAAGTTCAAAAGGTCCTGCAATACCCCCAATATTATCTAATACATTTTCAGCTCTTCCTACGGTTAAATCAACCTCTCTAGTCAGTACACCAGGAGATAATTGAGGAGTCGCCATGGATAATTCTCCGTAAAAGTCTCAGTTTATCTGAAAATATTTAGGAAAATAGGTAATTACGTGGGGGAAATTGTGGGTGAACAATATTTACCAATCTGGATATTCCCATTCTATAACTTTAGTTGGTTTTTTTCTAGAATTTATAATTCTTTTTATCGTACAATCTTTACACTCATAAGAATAAGAAGAAGCAACTGTACCCCTTTTTTTTCTAGTTCTATAAAATCCATCAATTAAGTTTTTATTCTCTCCACATACTCTACATTTTCTATCTACAAGCAATAAATGACTTAATTTTATCTGCTTGTCCAATTCCATTATCTATACTCCCACATGTATGACATATCTCCATATTCATCAGTAAACCATCTATCACCATCACCATCAACAAAACTATTTGAATCCAATCCATCTACAATAAATCCAAACGGTGCCATGTCTTGCTCTATTTGGTTTTTTTGCTCTTCATATAATCTTTTTCTTACATCTTGATCCGTAAGTTCTTTAAAGTAATCTTGAACAACTAACCAAGCATAAATCACCAAGCACATTGCTAAATCGTCGTTACACCCATCTTCTGCTTCAAATGAATTTGACTTTTGAATAAATGTGGTTAGTTCACTAATAATATCATAATCTTTAAATAAGAGTTTACTTTCTTCAACTAAAGTTTTAAGGTTAAGGCATCCAACTTTTTTAACAGTTTTTGACATCTTGACACCAAGTTGTGTCTTTTTACCAGAAAAACCTTGACCAACAATTTGCCCCGCTCTACCTCTCATGGAACACATTAATAAATTATTGTATTCCAAATCATATTGAAGAATGCTTGCTACTTGATCTCCGACATCATTAACTTCACATAATATATAAGCATCATTATAATTTTTGGCAACTTCATGAATAATGCTGGGAAATAACATTGGTTTTATTTCATTATCTCTATATTTTGCTACTAAAGTATGCGGAAATTGAGTTATATCAATAACAGTAAATGCTGAATAATCATTACCAACTCCTCTAGCAACGTCAACAGTTATAACATAATTATGTTCTTCCTTAGAATCTTCAAAAACATCAAGTCCATGATTGCTAATTGTTGGAGATTCATAAACTAAATTTCTTAATTTACTAGGACTAATCAAAGTATCAACCGATCCCAAAAATTCACATTCAAATTCAACTCTAAATTGTTGTTCTGATGTATTTGCAATAGTTTGCTTCTTCCATACCTCATCCCTCCCAGGAACGTCGCTCCAATGAACCTCAGTTGGAATATATTCATTTTTACCCCTTTCTGCATCATGCCAAAGTTTATAAAAATGATTCATACCGTGTGGGGTAGAAACAATTATAACTTTTGTATTTTTACCAGATGAAATTGTAGGGTAAACTGAGCTAAAAAACTGATCAGCAATGTGATTAGCAACGAATGCAAATTCGTCCAAAAAAATGATGTTGTAGGATCCACCACGAACTGCAGATGCAGAAGTTGACGCTGCAATAATTTTAGATCCATTCTCTAATTCAAGAGATGCTTTGTTCCAGGTTAAAACTCCTTGTTGTAACCAACGAGGTAAATTCTCATATGCTGTTTGTAATCTATCTAATAAATCTTTTGCTGTAGATGCTTTGTTAGCAAGAATTGCAATATTTACATTATCATTAAAAATTGCGTAATGTAAAAGATATGAAACAACAATTGTAGATTTTCCAGACTGTCTGGGGAGTTTGCAAATATTAAATCGATTATTATGAAATCGATCAAGCATTGTTTCTTGGAATGGATACGGATTGAATGTCTGCAATCCGTGGTCAAGAGTAACAATATTAATATAGTTCCGTGCAAAA
>Ga0129336_10002016_pt1 | contig 12476 bp, 10 predicted proteins | sample CPB6_02_DNA_FD_96878 | JGI IMG/M metagenome (GOLD analysis project Ga0129336, IMG submission 96878) | Freshwater to marine salinity gradient microbial communities from Chesapeake Bay, USA - CPBay_Sum_0.6_0.2_DNA | ecosystem: Environmental > Aquatic > Marine > Coastal | place: USA: Chesapeake...
CATGCCACGCACCAGTTCCTTGACCTCATCGGGAAGGGTGTTGAGGTCGTAGCGCTTGCCCTCAAAGGTGAGCACGGGGGGCTGTTCGGCTGCGGAGTTGGTCACGGGGCTGGTCAAAGACCATCCCAGATTACGGAGCTTTGGGGGCCTCGTCCTGCGCTGGCGCAATCTGTTTTGGCAGGGGCCGCAGCGGCCGCTTGAAGAAGAACATCAGCAGCTGCCCCACCTGGGCGGTCGTGGTCATCTCCCAGCCTTCCTTGCCCAGCAGATTCAGGAAGTGCTGCAGTTGTTCGGCGGGGTGTTTGGGGCCTGCCTTGGCCTTGGCCTGTTGCTCCGGGCCGTACTGCTGGGGGAATTCCCGGCTGATGAACTCGGGGCTCAGCTTGCCGCCCATGCGCTCGCTGGCCACCTTCGGGTCCGGCGGTGAGGGCGGGTTGCTGTTGTCCACATTGATGTGGATCACCCGGTACTCCCACTGGGGCATGACCTGAGGCACAGAGGCCTGCGGCATGGAGACCTGCAGGTTGTTGCCAGCATCTGCCTCGCTCATCACTCCAAATTAGGCACCACGGATCAGTTGCCGCTCGCAGAGGTCCCGGTAGCGGCCTGGGCGGCTGATCAGCAGGTCGTGGTTGCCCTGATCCACGATCTGACCGTTCTCGAGCACCAGGATCGAATCGGCCTCCTGGACCGTGGAGAGGCGGTGGGCAATCACCAACACGGTGCGGCCCTCCATGGCTTGATCCAGGCCGCGCTGCACCGCCTCTTCCGATTCGGCGTCCAGGGCGCTGGTGGCCTCATCCAGCAGCAGCACCGCTGGGTTGCCCAGGACGGCTCGGGCGATGGCGAGCCGTTGCAGCTGACCGCCGGAGAAATTGCTGCCGCGCTCCTCCACCCGGGCGTCATAGCCGCCGGGCAGAGCCTCGATGAAGCCATCGGCGTTGGCGAGCCTGGCGGCGGCCTGGATTTGCTCACGGCTCGCCGGCCGGCCAAAGGCAATGGCCTCGGCCACCGTCCCGGAGAACACCGCGCTTTGCTGGGGCACAAGGGCCACGGCGGTGCGCAGTTCTGCGGCCTTCAGATCCGCCAGGTTGCGTCCATCGAGGAGCACCTTGCCGCCCTGGGCCGTGTTGAAGCGCAGCAGCAGCGAGAACAGGGTGCTCTTGCCGGCGCCGGAGGGGCCCACCAGGGCCACCACTTGACCCGGCTTCACCCGCAGGCTGAGGTTGCGCAGCACCGGTTGCTCGGGGTCATAGCCAAAGCTGACCTGCTCGAGCAGCAACTCTCCGGCGACCTGGCCGATGGGCTGGGCATCAGCGCGGTCTGGAGGTTCCACGGCCTCGCGCTCGATTTCCCGCAACCGCTTTAACGACGCTTGCCCCTGCTGGAACTCGTTGAAGTTCGTCGTGAGGTGACTGATCGGATCGATCAGCATCAGCAGCGCAGCCACATAGCTGCTGAAACCCTGGCCGTTGAGATCGCCGCTTTGGATGCGCGCGGCTCCCATCAGAAGCACGGCCAGGATCCCGGCGGCCTCCAGAAAGCCCACCACCGGGTACTGAAGAGCCAGCAGCTTCTGGGTGCGGTAGCGCGCCTTGCGGTGCAGGTCGATCTCAACCTCGAAGCGCTCCTGCAGCCAGGGCTCGGCGGCAAAGGCCCGCACCAGAGGCAGTCCAGCGATCGCCTCGCCAAGCAGGGAGGCCAGCTCACTGACCTGTTTTTGGCTCTTCTCGGCGGCGCCCATCACCTTGGCGCCAAACACGCTCACCAGGACCGCCACCAGGGGGGCCAGCAGCAGGGTGCCGATGGAGAGCTTCCAGTCCAGCCAGACCATGTAGCCGAAGACCACCACCAGCTGGAGCACCGATGGGGTGGTGTCCTGGATCGTCTTGTAAATCACCTCGCCGACCCGGTCGGCATCTTCGGTGAGCCGGTAGGTGAGATCGCCGGCGGAGAGTTTTTCGAGCACCCCGAAATCCAGCCGCTGCAGCCGAGCGAACAGGCGTCGGCGCAGCTCCTGACTCACCTGCAGAGCCGGACCTGCCAGCAGGGTGTCCTGACCGAACTGGGCCAGTTTCTGCAGCATGAACACCGACAGCGCCAGGCCGATGACCTGCAACACCTTGCTGAAGTCCCCGGCGCCAATGGCCGGGATCAACTGACCCGCGAGCCAGGCCAGCAGCGGCCAGCAGCTCACAAAGACGAGCATGCAGATCCCCCCGGCCACCAAGGTGGGGCGGTGGGGCTTCAGCAGCGGCAGCAGGCGCCGGAAGCCGGCCGATGAGGGTGCGAGCATCCGGGCAAGCTATCAGCGCTTTTTGGGTCGACCCCGCTTCAGGCGATCACAGCCGCAGCCCCGCGGCTCCGCAGAAAGTCCAGGGTTGCCATCAGGGACATGGGCTTGGCAATCAGATAGCCCTGCCCCCACTCGAAGCCACGCTGCTGCAGCCACTGGAGCTGCTCCTCCGTCTCAATGCCCTCGGCGGTGGTGTGAAGCCCCAGGCTGGCTGCCAGGGCCTGGATCACCTCCAGGATCCGGTTGCTGGCGTTTTCGCTGGCATTGAGGAGCTTCACGAAGCTCATGTCCACCTTGAGCGTCGTGAACGGGAAGCTGTTGAGTCGGCTCAGGGAGGAATAGCCCGTGCCGAAGTCGTCGATCGCCAGCTCAATGCCGCGTCGATGGAGCGATTGCAGATGTTGCTGCAAGAGCGCCTCGTTTTGTTGGAGGTGTCCCTCCAAGACCTCCAACTGCAGTCGCCAATGGCGAGGCAGCGGATTGTGATCGAGAACGCTGTGCAGCTTCTGTAGTTGCTCGGCGCTCTCGAGCAGCGGGCTGGAGAGGTTGAGGCTCAGCAGCTGCGGTTGTGAAGGCAGCACCTGGGCGAGTTCATGGCTGCAAGCGATGGCCTGGACGATCATTTGCCTGTCCAGATCGGCCATCAGCTCTGCTCGTTCTGCCGCGGGCAGAAAAGCGCTGGGCAGGAGCAGATCACCGCTTTGGCTGCGCCAGCGGGCCAAGGCTTCAAAGCCGACCACGGCTCGCGTCTTGAGGTCAAAGAGCGGTTGGAAATGGGGCTCCAGCTGGCCAAGGCTCAGGCCGTGGCGCAGTTCCGACTCCAGCTCCAGATCCTGTTGGGCTTGGATCCGGCTCGCCAGGTCGATGCTGCTGTAGTGGCTGCCTGGTTGCCTGGCAGCGTTGCGTAGGGCGATCTCCACATCGCGCAGTAGCGCGTCGGTGCTGCTGTAGTTGTTCTGGAAGAGAGCGGCACCAACGGCGACCTGAGAGCTCAGCAAGTGCGGCCCGACGCTGATCGGCATCTGAAGGCTCTCGGTGATGGCCTTTGCCATCTCCTCAAGCCGTTCACTGCTGCTGATGAAGGGAATGAGCAATAGGTATTCCTGTTCCCCCAGAGCCGCGCAGCTGGCATTGGCGGGCAGAAGTTGCTGCAGCCGCCTCAGCTGGCTGGCGTGCATCGCCTCCGCGATCTCACGATCGAGTGCGACCCGGATTCGGCGCCAATCTTTGAACTCCAGGCGCAGCAGACCAAAGGTGGCCGCATCCTGCTGCTGCACCATCAGCTCCAGCATGCTCAGCAGCTGATCGCAGCTGGTCAAAAGGGTGATCGGATCGGCTGAGGCGCCTGGCTCCGCTTCCGGTTGTCTGGCCTGTTGGGAATGCTCCAGTAGGCGGCTCTGGCGCTTGAGCTCCATCTGCTGGACAACCAACCGTGCGAGCCGCTCCAGGGCTTCCACCTGCTGGCTGCTGAGCTGCCGCGGCTGTTGATCCACCGCACAGAGGCTGCCCAGGGCAAGGCCGTTGGCCGAGATCAGTGGAAAGCCCGCATAGAAACGAATGTTCGGCTTCTCCAGCACTAACGGGTTGTCGCAGAACCGCTCGTCCTTAAGGGCGTCCTCAATGATCAGCGGCGTGCGCTGCAGGATCGTGTGCCCGCAGAACGAGATGTTGCGGGGCGTCTCTTTGGCCTCGAGGCCGATGCAGCTCTTGAACCACTGCCTGTTTTCATCCACCAGGCTGATGATGCCGATGGCGGTGCCGGCCAGGTCTCGCACCAACGCACCGATGTCATCAAAGGCCTGTTCCTCGGGGGAATCGAGGATTCCGTAACTCCACAGCTCCTGGAGGCGGTCTTGGTCGTTACGTGGAATCGGTGCCTGCAGCATGGGTGCGCTGAAGCTCGCGGTGCCAGCCCAAAGCTAGGCAAGTTGCATCGCCTTGACAGGAGCTGTGCTCAGCAAGGCCTGTATCTGCTCTGGGGGGATCGGGTGTCCCAGTCCAAAACCCTGGAAGCTGTCGCAGCCCAAGTGCTGCAGCATTCGTTGTTGTGCTTCGGTTTCGACTCCCTCAGCTAGGCAGTTCAGGCCCAGCTCATGGGCCATGCCAATGGTGGCTTTGACGATCGTCTGATCCGAAGGACTCGTCGCTAAATCCTGGATGAAACAGCGATCAATCTTCAGGCGATGAACCGGCAACTGTTGCAGCGTCACCAGTGATGAATAGCCCGTTCCAAAGTCGTCAATCGCCAGCGTGACGCCGCAACGGGCGAGCCGTTCCATGGTTTGAGCGGCAAGGGCCTGATTTTGCAACAAGGCCGTCTCGGTCAGTTCGATCTCCAGTTGATCAGGAGACACCTGGTACTGCTCGCAGAGAGCGAGGAGTCGTTCGTCAAGCGGTATCGCCTCGCTCGAAAACTGTTGCGCTGAGACGTTGATGGCCAGCCGCGGCAGATGACATCCGGCACGGTTCCACAGATCCAGCTGGCGGATGCTCTGCTCAAGTACCCAGGGCCCAATGTCGCGCATCAGGCCGCTTTGTTCGGCCAGCGGAATAAAAAGGCTCGGCTGAATCTCTTCGCCCCGGTGCGTGTGCCAACGCAGCAGCGCTTCGGCACCAATGAGCTGGCCCTCGCGATCCCATTGGGTTTGGTACTCAAGGCGCAGTTCTTGTCGATCAATGGCTCGCGCCAGGCGTTGCTCGATGTCCAGCGTTTCGCGAATGCGCTGGCTCATCGCGGTGGAATAGCTCCGGATCGTGCCTGGTCCCTGCTGTTTTGCTTCGCTCAAAGCCGTGCTGGCGGATTGCAGCAGGCCACTGGCCTGGCTCCCGTGATCTGGCGCCACACTCACGCCGAGGCAGGCGCTGAGCTGAAGGGCCCTCAAGGGTTCGAGCTCGGGGACCACATGCTTAAGGCTCTCTTGCAGCGTTCTGGCCAGATCGAGAGCCGTGGCCAAGCTGCGAACCCCTTCTCTGCGGATGATCAAAAAGGTGTCGGCATCGAGGTGGGCCAGCCAATCGCTCGGTGCGAGCTGTGCGCGTAGGTGTGCCGCAATCCAGCGGAGCAGGTCATTGCCGATCTCGACGCCGAAGCTGTCATTGATGTTCTGGAACTTGTCGAGATCGAAGCAGAGCACAGCGATCTGCTGGTTGTAGGGAGCGGCCTGCAGCAGTTGCTCCAGTTGCTCCAGGGAGGCCAGGCGATTGGGGAGTCCCGTCAGGCTGTCGCGGTGCGTCGCCCTCTCCAGAGCCTCTTTGAGGCTGGTTTGGTCGCCGAGCGGTTGAAGGATGCCCAGGGTCTCGAGGGCGGCGCCGGTTTCATCGCAGTGGGTGTCCCCGAAATGCAGCACGAGGCTGGTGCGGCCGTCGCTGAAGAGCAAGCGGTGCTCCAGCCGGAACGGTTGCCCGCTGAGCCAGGACTGCCGCAGGGTGGCGCGGAGAAGATGTTGATCCTCCGGGTGCACCCGCTCGAGCAGGGCCTGCAGGGAAGCGCTCTCATCGGCTGGCAGCTCCAGCAATCGACGCAGCTGGGGCGTCCAGACCATGGCGTTCTGGGCGTCGTGGCTCAGTCGCCAACTGCCGGACTCCAGAAGCCGCTCGGAATCCTGCAGCAGGTCATGTTCAGCCTGCAGCTCGTTTGGCTTCAGCGTCGGCTGTTCAGGCAACGGGATGAACAGGCGTTCATGCGTTGTCAGCCTAGTTAGCGCAGTTCTGTTTCCGGATCCAGGCTGCGACGGACGAGGTGCTCATTCGGTTGCTCTTCCAAGCTTGAAGAGCGCCCATCTGGAGCTGTTGATGCCAGGGCTGGCCTTGAGACCGGTGGGGGCCCTTGCCGGTTTGGCTCTGTTCTGTAGTGGCTGTCAACAGGCGCCGGTTGACGTTTCGGTTCCGGTCTCGAATATGCCTGGTTATGAATACTTCTACATCGCTAGAAAGCTCGGCCTTGATCAAGCTCAGGGACTGAGAGTAAGGATACTTCGGTATCCAGATCCTCAGGCGATTGTTCATGCTGACTTGCGTGGCGAGGTGCCCCTGGGTCAGCTCACCACGGTCGAGGCTGTTGATCTCTGCGCCCGGGCGCCGCAACGCTGTCCAGTGGTTGTCTTGGTTCTGGATGAATCCCCCGGCGGTGACCAAATCGCGGCCCGCCTCCCGATCACTTTGGCCACGCCATTGGTGATCAGGTGATTAGCGGGCTCTCGGATTACCTCCGAGAAGCGGTGCACGGTAATGACCCTGTCGGGCGTTTGGGGGGTGATGAATTTGCCCTGGTGGTGGCAGCGCCCCCCGAGCGCTCCTTAGAGCTGCTGGAGCGGCTGCGCTTGCAGGTGGCCGAACGCAGTTGGCCGGCGGGTGATGGCAGTCACGGCCGGGTACGCCTTGAGGAGCTGCTGCAGGCTGCCGATGCGGCCCTCTATGTGCCCAAGGACGCGGGCCGTAATCAGGTCATGGATCTTGAGGTGCAACGTCCGTCGAGCTGGACAATGCGATCGGCCTGATTTTTCGTGGGTGTGAGCGGATCCAGCAGCAAGCCAGAACCGATCCGGCTGGATCAATTCCTCAAATGGCAGGGCCTGGTCTTCACAGGCGGCGAGGCCAAGCAGCGCATTCAGGGTGGTGAAGTGCGGGTCAATGGCTTTCAGGAGACCCAGCGGGGCCGCAAGCTCAAACCCGGCGATCGCGTCGAGCTTGCAGGTCAGACCCATCGCGTGCCGGAGCCAGCAGAAGAAGCCTGATCCCACAAGCCTTTAGGGTGGTTGGCTATTCAATCGAAGGTCGCCGTGGGCAAGGCTGTCATCGCGGGCAATTGGAAGATGCACATGACCTGCGCTGAAGCGCAGGCCTTTGCGGAAGCTTTCAAGCCCCTGGTGGCAGGTCTGCCCAGCGATCGCGAGGTGGTTCTGGCCCCTCCCTTCACCGCCATCGCCACCTTGTCCAGCGCTCTGGCTGGCAGCGGCATCCACCTTTCTGCGCAGAACATCCACTGGCAGGAAAAGGGTGCCTTCACCGGCATGGTGTCTGCCGCGATGCTTCTGGAGCATGGCGTGACCCACGCCATCGTGGGCCACAGCGAGCCGCGCAAGTACTACAGCGAGACCGACGAGCAGATCAACCTGCGTGCCCGCAGCGCCCAGAAGCACGGCATCATCCCGATCCTTTGTGTGGGAGAGAGCGACTCCCAGCGGGAGGCCGGCGAGGCTGAGACCGTGATCCGTCGCCAGGTGCAGCAGGGCGTGGATGGACTGGATCCCGCCCGTCTGATCGTGGCCTATGAGCCCATCTGGGCCATCGGTACCGGCAAAACCTGTGAAGCCGCTGAAGCCAATCGCATCTGCGGTCTGGTGCGCGAATGGGTCGGATACCCCGATGTGGTGATCCAGTACGGCGGTTCGGTGAATCCCGGCAACATTGACCAGCTGATGGCTCAGAGCGACATCGACGGCGTCCTGGTGGGTGGTGCCTCGCTGGATCCCGAGGGCTTTGCCCGCATCGCCAATTACCAGGCCCCTGCAGCCTGATGGCTGAGCGCTGGCCTCAGCGCACCCGGGTGATGGGGGTGATCAATCTCACCCCCGACTCCTTCAGTGACGGGGGACGCTTTGATCGGCCGGAGCGCGCGCTTGCCCAAGCAAAGCGCCTGGTTAGCCAGGGCGTGGAGATCCTGGATCTTGGCGCTCAAAGCACCCGACCGGGTGCCGAGGATGTGGGAGCTGAGCTGGAGCTGCAGCGGTTGCTGCCGGCCCTGAAACTCATTCGTGAGGCCATCGAATCGGGCGAGCTGCGCTGCGTTGCTCGCGGTGAGCATCAGGAGCCTGAGTCTCCCTTGATCTCGGTGGATACCTTTCGAGCACCCGTGGCAGAAGCTGCGCTGCAGGGCGGTGCCGACTGGATCAACGATGTGAGTGGCGGCCGCCGCGATCCGGCGATCCTGCCCCTGGTGGCTGAGGCAGGTTGCCCCTATGTGCTGATGCACTCCCGCGGCGACAGCCAGAGCATGGATTCCCTCACCGATTACGGCGATGCGGGTGTGGTGGATGGGGTGCTGAGCGAGCTGCAACGGGCCAGCGATCGAGCTCAGTCCGCTGGGGTCCGGTGCGAGCAACTGGTTTGGGATCCAGGTCTGGGCTTCTCCAAAACCACTGAGCAAAACCTGGAGCTGCTACGGGGCTTGCCGCGCCTGCGAGCGGAGGGCATTCCCCTGCTTGTGGGGCCCTCTCGGAAGCGTTTCATCGGTGCTGTGCTCAACGAGCCCAGGGCCAAGGCGCGGTTGTGGGGTACTGCTGCCGTCGTCGCCCAGTGCGTGTCGGCCGGAGTGGACGTTGTGCGCGTGCATGATGGCGGCCCGATCGTGCAGGTGGCGCGCATGGCGGATGCTCTTTGGCGCTGAATTAGCTGCTCTGGTCTGAGGACTCTGTGTGGAGCGGGGCGCTCGCAATTCGCGACTCAATCATCTGTTTGGCCTGGTACATGGCCGTATCCGCCGCTTCCATCAGTCCATCTGCATCGCTGGCATGATCAGGCCAGCGAGCCACTCCAATACTGGCCGTCACACTGATCCCTGCAGGTAGTTCGGGCAGGTCGACAAACGGGTCCTGGATCATTTGATTGAGCTTCTTGGCCATCAGCAGGAGTTGTTCGAGAGCTGGTGCGTCCGGAATTAAGACAACAAACTCATCGCCTCCTTGACGGCAGACGGTATCGCTTTCACGAACAAATCTTTTCAAGCGCTCGCCAATGGCCTTGAGGAGCACATCGCCAGTGCCATGACCATAGCGATCGTTGACAGGTTTGAACTGATCAAGATCTAAAAAGAACAAACCCACACCATGATTTTGGCGTTTGGCTAGGGCCAGGCTGAGATCTAGTTGCTCGATCAGTAAGGAGCGATTGGCCAGGCTGGTGAGCGGATCATGGGTTGCTAGATATCGCATTTGTTGCTGCTGGCTGTATCGTTCACTGACATCTCGCAGTAGTCCAACAAAACTTGTGATTTGATCTCTTTGATCCAAGACGGCTGTGATCGAGAGTTCATGACGCATGATCTGACCGTTGCGATGACGGTTCCAGATTTCGCCATTCCAATAGCCTTTCTGGATTATGGCGCTCCACATCTGTTCATAGAAGCTGTTTTCATGGCGCCCTGATCTAAGTAGATTCGTTTTTTGCCCTCGTGCCTCAAGCTCTGAATAGCCACTCAGCTGACTGAAGGCTGAATTGATTTGCAAGATCACCCCATCAGGATCAGTCACGACAATCCCCATCGGGCTGCTGTCGAACACTGTGCTGGCCAAAGCTCGCTCCCTGGAAGCCTCAAGTTCACGGGCAAGGGATTGGCTTAGAATGAGGTGATTGTTTAGTATTCTTTGGCAGATCACTGCCGCCAGTGCGCTCAGGCTCAGGCCCAAGAAGCCTTGGAGGGCAAGCTCTTTGCTCCAGCCATTTGGACTTAGTTCTGTATTGCTAAGCTGTATCCCGATTTGCCAAGTTCGATTGGCAATGCTCACTTCTTTCCAGGTCGGGTGGCTTAGTAGCTTGCTCTTTTCTAAATCCTGGCTGTCAAACAGTAGGTTGCCTGGATCATTCCGATTGGTGTCATAAATTAAGATGGCTGCGCCTTGTAATGCTGGATTGCTCACGCTCGATAGAGCTCCTTGTATCAGATCGTCCATGCGTAGTGGTGAGTAGGCCCATCCCCGCAGCCTGCGGAAACGATCTTGCACTGATGTAAAGGCTTCGTCCGGTCTCCTGTAGATCGCTTGATACACCAAGGCTCCCACTTGTGGCCGGTGTGAGGTCTCCTGCAGCAGTCGGACAGGTCCGCTCAGTGCAGGCTCGCCATTGGATGCCGCAGATTGCATCGCCTCGCGCCGCGTTGCCTGCGAATACATGTCATATCCCAAAGCTCGTTGATTCCGCCAGTCATTGGGTTCGAGGTACACAATCGCGGTTGTAAGCGCGCGGATGCCAGGCGGCTTGATTTTAAAGTCCGGCAAACTATCCGAGCGGATTGTCTTTTCAAAGGCGGTAACATTATTGCCTGGCACGACAGCGGCGTAGCCCAAGCCTTGGATTCCTCTGAGCGTGCTACTACCACGATTAAGTGTCTGGTAAAAGCTTGTAAATTCCTCGCGGCTGACTTCGCTAGAGGCATTGAAGAGCCCCACGACTGAATCAAGAATTGCGATATTTGTTTGCAGGCGTGTGCTGATCGCTAAGGCGATTTCCCGAGCAAGCTCTATCTCTAGTCGTTCATGCTCAAGCTTGTTCGCATGGAGCCCGCTGGAGCACCACAGCGTTGTTGTCAGAAGCCCGGTGCTCGCAACAACCCAGGGCAGCGCCTTCAGGCTGACGATCGTGTTGAGCCTGACTGGAAGCCGCATCGCTGGGTCCAGGCCATGTCGGATTCAATGTAGGGGGCGAATCACCATCTGCCCATCGCTACGGGCTCGATTACCCGACCAAATCCCGCCAGAGTTGTTGAAAGGTTCGCCTTAACTGCACACGCTGCGGTTGCTCGGCGGATGGGAAGGCCCCACTAAACGCAAAGGCAATCAGGCTGCGCCGTTCCTCCCAGCTCAGGGGAGCAAAGCTGCTGATCAGATCACCCGTCTGATTCAGCCAGCTCTTGGCAAGGGGAATCTGCAAGCCGTTGCTGAGGATCAGGCGACAGGGCTCCGAGGCTGCATGGCGACTCGGTTGCTGAATCCGGGCACCACTCATGGAGAGATCCACCAGGGTTCCGGCGCAGCTCGTGCCATCGGCTTGTTCCAGTGTCACCCGCTGATTGACCAGCAGCCGGTGCTCCTGCCTTGGTTGGGGCCGCTCCACCGAAACCAGAATGCAGATCACCAGCATCGTCACGTTGAAGGTGCACCAGATCACGGCATAGAGACTCAGCTCCCAGCCGACACTGCCGCTGGCCTCCCCTAACCCCAGCAGAATCCGCAGAAACACCACGATGTTGATGGCCAGTAGAGCGCAGGCAGGCCAGAGGGTGGGTTGAAACAGCTTCAAGCTGCCATCGGAGTCGAGATGGCCTTTGGGGGTGACGCTGAAGCCTTTGCCATAGGGCTTGAACAGCGACTGAAGCAGTTCAGGCAGCAGCGCGAAGGCGCTGAACAGGCTCATCGCTTCGGTGAAGAGCGGTAGATAAAAGGGCCGCATCAGCACAAACATGCTGCTCATGACGGCCAGGATGAATGGCATCTGATAAGAAATAATCTCGGCACCTTCGGCCGGGGGAAGGGGGCCAGCACCCGTGAGAAAAAAGACCACCGGGATGAACTGAAAAACGACCCGTGATGTGTGCTGGATCATCCAGTAAAAGGGGAAGAACAGGATCTTGTTTCTCAGGCTGAGACCTTTTTCTTTGGCAATGATGTAACCCACCTGGATGTTGCCTCTGCCCCAGCGCTGCCGCTGAATGAAAAATGAGCTCAATGTTTCTGCGGCCAGGCCCATTGTGTTGGCTTCACGCAGATAAACAGTTCGCCAGCCCTGTTTGACCAGGGCGACGGTCAGCAGGATGTCCTCTGTAATCGAGCTGGTTGGAAAACCGCCAACGGCACGCAGGGCAGAGGTTCGATGCATGCAGCAGCTGCCGCAGCAGAAGGCAGCGCCGACGGCATCGCGGCCCGGCATGATGATCTGGAAAAAGAATTCTTGCTCGCAACCCCAGCTTGTGCTGATGTTGATGTTGTGTTGTATCGCGTCAGGGTTGTAGAAGTTCTGTGGCGTTTGTACCGTCGCAATGGAGTCGTCTTCAAAGAATCCTGCCAGGCGCCAAAGGCAGTTCTTGTAGGGGATAAAGTCAGCATCCAGCAGCAGATTCAGGTCTCCCTGTATCAGGTTCAGGGCATTGTTAATGTTGCCGGCCTTGGCTCCTGATCGATCCTTCCGGGTGATGTACTGCACACCGGCTCGAACGCAGAATTCTTTTAACCAAGGCCGCTGTCCGTCATCGAGGACATAGACCCTGAAATTGGGATAATCGAGCTGCGCGGCTGCCAGGATCGTTTTGCCGACAACATCTTCAGCTTCGTTGTAGGTGGGAATGAGAACGTCAATACTTGGTATGGCACCAACTCCATCGCGCTGATACTGCGCTCTTAAGCGCGCTTCAACCTGGTCAGCCTGGGGGCGACGGTCGGTCAGCCAGCTGATGGTGGAGAGGAACTGCAAG
>Ga0129336_10002017_pt1 | contig 12474 bp, 8 predicted proteins | sample CPB6_02_DNA_FD_96878 | JGI IMG/M metagenome (GOLD analysis project Ga0129336, IMG submission 96878) | Freshwater to marine salinity gradient microbial communities from Chesapeake Bay, USA - CPBay_Sum_0.6_0.2_DNA | ecosystem: Environmental > Aquatic > Marine > Coastal | place: USA: Chesapeake Bay...
CGCCCAATAGAGGTCAGGATGCTGGTAGGCATTGGCCGTGACGACCTTGCCATTCGCGAGGACGACCGTGAGTTCGAGAACACCTGCGGCTCCACTGCCGAAGCGCTTGCTGAACGAACCGAACCCTCCACCCAGAGCGAACCCTCCACAGGCACCGACACTCGTGCACCCCCCGCCTTGCACGTAAAGGCCGTTAGCGGAAGCCACCTTGTAGGCCTCGAGCCAGCGATTGCCTGCTGTCGTGGTGATCGCGGGGACGCCAGCTGTTCCCGTAGGAGCGCCCTTGGGGACGAACGCCTCATGCACGGTGATCTTGCGCATGTTGTGGGTCCAGATGAGCAGGGATTTGCGCGGTCCGCACGAGCGGCCGTAGTAGTCGTGCCCCGTGCCTTTGACGGCTACGCGCACCCGATGCTTGCGTGCGAAATTCACCGCGGCCTGGATGTCCTCGGCGCTCTCCGCGGCGACGGCGTATCCACTCGCCGTTGACCTCCATGCCTTGAACATGCCGGTGGACTGGGTCGCACCAGGTTGCTCCTCGAGGTACCAGGGATTGACCAACTTCTTCGGCACATCGGATCCGGGCTTGAGGCGGGCCCATGGCTGCTCGGGCCGGATCAAGCGCCGCCCCACCTCGCGCCGCAGGTCGCCCCATGTCCTGGATTCAGGCCATCGGTCGTAGGGACCGGAGGCGGCCGGCCCCACCTCCGCAGCCCTCGCCGGCAGGGCCGAGGATGCCACGGCGCCGGCGGTGGCTCCGGCAGCGAGCCCGAGGAAGGTACGGCGATGCACATCGGGTGCCTGGGTCATGCAACTTGCCTAGCAGACCCGCGCGCAAAGGTCGACACCTTCGCGCGGATCGCTGGCCCTCTGGCACAGTAGGCCGCCCGCACGGTCGAGGAGGTGTCATGGGCGCGCTGCTCGCGCTGATTTCCAGCGTGGCCTGGGGAAGCGCCGATGTCGCCGGCGGCTTGGGGGCCCGACGCGTAGGCAGTGTGCGGGTCATCGCGGTCAACTACCCCGCGGGTGCGCTGATCCTCACCGTCTTCGCCCTGTTCGTCGTCCCCGGGACGATCGATCAGACGGTCATCATGCTGTCCCTGGCCACTGCGGTAGTCGGGACTCTGGGCATGATCTTGCTCTACGCCGCACTCGCCCTCGGCCCGATGGGCATCGTCTCACCCCTCACCGCAATAGGCGGGGCCGCTATCCCTGTCATCGTCGGCGTCGTACGCGGCGAGCCTTTGACGCTGCTCTTCGCGCTGGGAGCGGGCCTGGCCCTCGTGTCGGTCGTCCTGGTCAGCCGCGAGTCAGGTCATCACGCGCGCATCACTCCCCGCGCCCTTCTGCTGTCAGCGGGCGCCGGTCTGGCCATCGGCCTCTTCCTCACCGCACTGGGAGTCGCTCCCGAAGGGTCCGGTGTGTGGGCGGCAACGCTCAGCAGGTGGTGGTCGACCATCGGAATGGTCGCGGTCACCATCGTCCTTCTCCGCCGCCATGGCCTCGGCCCGTGGAAGCCGTACCCCTGGATCTTCGCCGTGGGGGCTGGAAGTCTCGACGCCCTGGCCAACGGCTTCTTCCAGCTGGCCGCGCAGGATGGTGCGCTCGCCGTCGTCGCCGTCATCGGATCCCTCTACCCTGCGACCACCTTGCTCATCGCGCACTTCGTCCTCAAGGAACGCATGTCAGGGGTGCAGTGGAGCGGCGTGGCCCTGGCTCTAGGGGCGGTCGTGGCGTTGACCGTCTAACCGCCACTCATCTGCAGCGCCCGGGCGCTCGCCGCAATCGCCGCATCGATCTCGCTCTCGCCGATCCCCAGGTGCGTCACCGCGCGGATCTGGCCGTGCGGATAGGCGACCATTCCCACGTCCATGGCGCGCAAGGCTTCGAGGTAGGCGGTGCGCCGTTGCCGGCCGCCCTGGACCGCGAAGAGCACGAAATTCGTCGTCACGCGACCCGGGTCCAGTCGCTCACCCGACGGCTGGGCCAGGTGACCCGGGCTCACGATCCCGTTCTGGTCGGCGAGGCCCTCGGCAAGGCGCACGGCCATCGCGTGATCATCCGCCAACCGCGCGACCGTGCCGTCAGGACCGTCAGAGAGCGCCACGAGTCCCGCCGCTGCAAGCACCCCAGCCTGCCGCAAGCCCCCACCGAGCAGTTTGCGCGCCCGTCGAGCACGCCAGACGAAATCCGCTCCTCCGACAACCACGCTTCCCACCGGAGCACCCAGCCCCTTGCTCAGACAGAAGGTCGCCGAGTCAGCGTCACGGACGAGATCGGCGACAGGCACGTTGAGTCCGACGGCTGCGTTGAACAGGCGCGCCCCGTCTACGTGGATGGGCAGATCCGCAGGAAGAGCGGCACGCAATCTCGCCATGTAGTCGGGCGTGATGGGCCGGCTCATCGTGTGCGCGTGGCAGTTCTCGACGACGACCAGGCTCGTGATCGGGCAGTGCGGGTCCTCGGCATCCTGGATGGCGTCAGCCACAGACTCGACCGGCATCTCGCCGTCGGGAGTCTCGGCGATCGGTCGCAGCCCTGCACCGGCGACCACGGCATAGTTTGCCGCCTCGTCGTTGAAGATGTGCGACTCAGCCGGTGCAATGATCTCTCCGCCGCGCGGCACGTGCGCCATCACACTGACGAGATTGCCCATCGTGCCGGAGGGAACGAAGAGTGCGGCCTCCTTGCCGAGGAGTTCGGCGGCGCGGCTTTCGAGTTCATGGATCGTCGGGTCATCTCCGAAGACGTCGTCGCCAACAGGTGCGTGCGCCATTGCCTCGCGCATCGTCGGTGTGGGGTGGGTCACCGTGTCTGAGCGCAGGTCGATGGCAGGGGCGATCGACGCGATCGACATGGACATGACCGTCACCCTAGTCGCAGATGATTCCAGCGACGGGAAGTACGCCGTCGAGGAAGAAGGCGTCGACGGCAGCATCGATGCACTCGGAACCTTCGCGATATCCCGTGTGCCCGTCGCCATCTCGGACGATGACCACTGCCTCGGCGAACTGGCCAGCGAATGGCTCGGCCCACGCGAGCGGAGTCGCCGGGTCGTGCGTCGTGGCCACCACGAGGACCGCGGGCGCGTCCGGGGCCGTCACCGGGCCACCCGTTGGGGAGATTCCCGCGCACGGCAGATTTCCCCAGGCGAGGTACTCACCGAGGAAGGGTGCCGCCGCGGATAGTCGGGCCACGGACGCATCGATGTCCGAGGGTGCGGCGCGGTCACGGCATGACACCGCATAGAACGCGTCCAGTGCGTTGTCCCTGTAGGCGCCGTCCGTTGTGCGTCCGATCCGCTCATCGAGCATCCGCATGAGCGGGGTGCCGTCGCCAACGGCAAGCGACGCCAGGGCGTCGCGCAGCAGTGGACGATCGCTGACTCGGTAGAGGGACATGAGGATGGCGTAGGTCGCGGTGGCCTCGGTCATCGGTCGATCGGCGTCACTCGTGGGAGCCGGAGCGGCATCGAGCGAGTTGAGCAGGGCGCGCAGGCGCTGCATGCCGGTGTCGATGTCGGGCCCGCCCAGGGGGCACTCGGCATCTCGCTGGCAGTAGTCGACGAATCGGCGCAGGGAATCCTCGAATCCCAGCGCCTGGCCGAGCGCGAGCTCCTCAGCATCGAGGTCGGCAGGGAGGGGACCGTCGAGCACGAAGCGACCGACGCGATCGGGGAAGATCGCGGCATACGTCGCGCCGAGGTGCGTGCCGTACGAGACGCCGAGGTAGTCAAGTCGGGATTCACCCAGCGCGGCCCGCAGTACATCAAGGTCGCGCGCGGAGTCGAGAGTGGAGAGATGCTCGATCAGACCCTCCGTCGGCGCCGAGCACCCAAGCACTGAGCCTGTGCTGAGGAGTTCGGTCACCTCGGCGGGTGTGTCAGGAGTGGCATCGATAGCGATGAGCCGGTCGAAGTCCGCATCGCTCGCACACTCCACCGGTGACGAACGACCCACTCCTCGCGGATCGAAGCCGACGATGTCGTAGGAGTCCCTGACGGCGTCGCTGGCGATGATCCTTGCGGCCCGCGCGTAATCCACGCCACTCGAACCCGGGCCACCTGGATTGACAACGAGCGCACCGCGGGATCCATCGCCGGCAGGGACCCTCAGCAGGGCGAGGTCCACGGTCGCACCATCGGGCTCGGAGTAATCGACAGGCACCTGGAGTGAGGCGCACTCGGCATCATCGCAGGGAACCCAATCCAGACGCTGCTCGTAGAAGCGCGCGAGGTCGGCTACCGGAGGCGTCTGCGATATCGACGGCTCGGGCTCGCGATCGACGACGGCAGGAACGCAAGCGACCAGGGCGACAGCAGCCAGTGACGCCCACAACATTCCCGACCGCAGACCTCGCACTCCCGGAGGCTACGTGCGACTCACCCGTGGATGCCACGTGGGGATGGCCGCGACCTGGGCCCAGCCAGCACCGTAGGGGCGGCTCCACCGAGCCGTCGGGCCCGGTCGCGGCGTAACGTGGGCGCATGGCCAGCGACCGCGACCAGTTCGCCCGGGTGGTGCAGAGCAGCATCGCCCGCGGCATGGATGTGGTCGATGCGTGGCGTCAGGCGCGAGCCCAGCGACCAAGCGCTCAAGCGAGGGCCTTGCATATCGAGCAGGGCCGCCGCCTAGCCGAGCAGCAGCGAGCGCTGCGCCGCCACCAGCGCAAGGAGCGACGCCTCTCCAACGAAGCCACGGGTGGCGTGGTCGTCGCCGGCGTCGCGGGAACGCTCGGAGTCCTCGACATCGTGATCGAGAGCACGACGGCCTCGGCCGGTGTCTACGGTCCTGCGTGGATCTGGGTGGCGCTTGCCGCGGCCGGTGGAGTCGTGACGGGGGTGGCCCGACGCCAGCGTCGGGAGATGCCCCCACCACCGCGAGTCGATGTCGTGCCCCTGCCCACCATCGCCATCCCACCTGACGCGATCGGGGCGGAGCAGGCACAGCGCCTCACCGCGCTCCGAGTCCAACTCGCCCAGGTGATCCCTGCGATTGAGCGCCTCCACCCCGGGGCAGCTCAGGACCTGCGGGCGGCGGATCTCGAGGCGGCGCCCCAGCTTCACGCGCTCGTGGATCGGCTGGTCATCTTGCACAGCATTCGACGCGACATGGCGGGAACCGACGCCGAGGCTGCGGCGACGGCCGCCGCCGTGGAGGTGCGCAAACGTCTCACTACCGGCTGCACGACGTACGAGCGCATCATCGCCGCCTCCGCCACGATGCTCGCAGCACCTGATGTCGCGCGGGGCACCGATGACGTGCTCGCTCCCGCACTCGAGGGGCTCGCGGCGTACGCCCATGGCCTCGAGCGCGCCGCCGGCGGCTAGCGCACGCGAACGAGAGGGTCCTTCACTTCTACGAACATTCCCTCGAGCACCAGCGGCAGGCCACCGTTGGCCTGCACGGCCAGTCGACCCCTCTCGATCGCCTCCAGTCGCCGCGCCGTGTCCGTTGCCGTGGAGGCGCTTGCCTCCTGGCCGATCTGCGTTCGCATCTCGTCATTGACCAAGGGGACACCGGCATCGAGTTGCAGCACGAGTACGTCTCGGTAGTAGGTGGTGAGATCCACGAGTGCACGGTCAAGTTGGTCGCGCACAGCTCGTTTGCGACGACTGGCCTGCATCTTGCGAAGGTCCTTGAGGGCACGTTCCGACATCTTGTCGAAGCGCGCCTTGGTGAGGCCTTCAGCACCGGATCCGTAGGCGCGCAGCAGCGACTCCTCCTCCGTCGCGTCCAACTCATCCGTGATGCTTGCCGCGTCCTCGGTCGCCATGGCCAAGAGTTGCTCCGCGGCCGCGAAGCACGATGCGAGATCGCGCAGGCCTCCGGGGATACGCAGCACATCCTGGCGGCGCCGTCGTGCCTCATCGTCCGTCGCGAGAGCACGCGCACGTCCGATGTGCCCCTGCGAAGCACGCGCCGCGAAGGCCGCCATCGCTGGGTCCACGCCGTACCGATCGTGCAGCGCCTCGGCCACCTCGCCGGTGGACGGAGTGCGTAGGTGTACCCCACGCGTGCGGGACCGGATCGTCGGCAGCACGTCCTCAGGGCTCGGGGCGCACAGCAACCAGACGAGATGCGGCGGCGGCTCCTCGACCACCTTGAGCAGCATGTTGGCCGCCTCGGGCGTCAGACGATCCCCATCCTCGATGACGACGATGTGCCAGGGAGCATCAGCGGGTACGACAGATGCCCTCCTGATGAGTTCCTCGGCGTCATCCACCCCGTAGCTCAGGGTCTCGGACCGGACGAGGTCGACGTCGGGGTGCGAGCCTGCTCGAGCCGCCTGGCAGACCGAGCACACGCCGCACCCCCCATCGGGGCACTGCAGTGCTGCGGCGAAGGCCGCTGCCGCGGTCGACCGTCCGGATCCGGGCGGCCCTGTGATGAGCCACGCGTGTGTCATGGCGTCAGGGTCGCTCACGGCATGCGCCAGTTCGTCGACGATGGCGTCCTGGCCGATGAGCGAATCCCACACGGTCATCAGGGATCACCGACCAGGTCGCTCACGACCGTCGCGATCTCCACGGCGAGATCCTCGACGGGACGCGAACCATCGAGCACGAGGTAACGATCCGGCTGAGCCGCGGCGATGTCGAGGAACGCCTGGCGCACACGTTGGTGCCATTCGACCGGCTCGGCCTCCAGTCGGTCCGGGCCGATGAGACGGGCCAACCCCACGCTGGGGTCGACATCGAGCACGATCGTGAGGTCGGGCACGAGACCGCCGGTAGCCCACAGGCTCAGATCAGCGACGCGCTCGGCACCGAGGTCGCGGGCCACTCCCTGGTAGGCGACCGACGAATCAAGGTAGCGGTCGCTGATGACAATGTCGCCCGCGGCGAGTGCCGGTCTGATCACCCGAGCGGCATGATCACCCCGAGCCGCGGCAAAGAGCAACGCCTCGGCCCGATCGTCGAGCCCCGTGTTAGCCGGATCGAGCAGCACCGACCGGATCGCCTCGGCGGCCGGCGTGCCACCTGGCTCACGCGTACGGCGTACCCGATGACCACGGGCCTCGAGATAGTCGGCGAGAGCGCGGGACTGGGTCGACTTGCCCGCACCCTCACCGCCCTCGAAGACGATGAAGCGGGCAGCGGTCATGCCCCGGGAGCCTACGCGGGCCTGCGCGGGCCTACGCCTCGACCGGCTGCGCCATGAGGGCAGCGGTGGTGAGGTCCGGCTTCTTTGCCGCCTTTTTGGCTGTCGCCTTCTTCGCCGGGGCCTTCTTGGCCGCCCTCTTGGCCGTGCGCTTCACCGGACCGCGGGCCCGACGATCGGCGAGCAACTCGTAGGCCCGTGCCTGATCGATGGTCTCCGGGTCATCATCGCGACGCAAGGAGGCGTTGGTCTCGCCGTCGGTGACATACGGGCCGAAGCGACCCTCCTTGAGAACGACCGGCTTGCCCGACACAGGGTCGTTGCCGAGTTCCTTCAACGGAGGGGCAGACGCAGCCCCACGACGCTGCTTGGGCTGCGCATACAGCGCGAGTGCCTCCTCGAGAGTCACGGTGAAGATCGACTCCTCGGTGGGAAGCGAGCGTGAGTCCTTCGCCTTCATCAGGTAAGGGCCGTAGCGGCCGTTCTGCGCCGTGATCTCGACGCCATCGACAGGGTCCACCCCCACCACGCGCGGCAGCGAGATGAGCCGCAGGGCGTCCTCCAGCGTGACGGTGTCGAGCGACATCGACTTCAGCAGCGATCCGGTGCGCGGCTTCGCCGACTTGGGTGAATCCTCGGGCAGGACCTCGGAGACATAGGGGCCGTAGCGACCGGCGCGGGCAATGATGGCCAGCCCCGTCTCAGGATCGACGCCCAGCTCGCGCTCGCCGGAGGGCTGCGCCAGCAATTCCTCAGCCTTCTCCGCGGTGAGCTCATCGGGAGCGAGATCTTCCGGGATCGAGGCACGCTCCTCGCCGCGCTCGACGAAGGCGCCGTAGCGACCGACACGCACGACAGCGTCCGTGCCCTCGATCGGGAAGGTCGACAGCATGCGCGCATCGATCGCGCCGAGGTCGGTGGTGAGGTCAAGCACCCCGCGGAAGGGGCCGGTGTCGGTGTCACCTCCACGCCAGAAGGTTTCCAACTGCGCGCCGCGCTCGGAATCGCCGTTGGCGATGGCATCGAGGTACTCCTCCATGCGCGCGGTGAAGCGGTAGTCGACGAGTTCGCTGAAGTGCTCCTCCAGCAGTCGGATCACGGCGAAGGCGAGGAAGGACGGGATGAGGGCCGAGCCCTTCTTCCAGACATAGCCACGGTCGACGATCGTGCCCATGATCGCGGCGTACGTCGACGGGCGCCCGATGCCGAGTTCCTCGAGTTTGGCCGTGAGCGAGGCCTCGGTGAAACGAGCCGGAGGGTTGGTCGAGTGACCGTCGGCGGTCATGTCCGTCGCCGTGAGCCATTGGCCTTCGCGCAGGACGGGCAGCACGCGCTCCGACTCGTCGTCGGAGTCCTCTTCGCGGGTGTCTTCGTAGGCGGCCTTGAATCCGGCGAAGAGCGTCACCGTGCCGGACGCGGTGAACTCCACGTCGCGGCCGTCGCGGGCGAGTGCACCGATCGTGACAGTGGTCGTCGCGACGCGGGCATCGGCCATCTGCGAGGCAAGGGTGCGCTTCCAGATGAGGTCGTAGAGCGCGAACTCATCCGCACTGAGCTCTCGCTGCACCTCACCGGGAGTACGGAACGTGTCACCGGACGGGCGGATCGCCTCGTGCGCTTCCTGCGCGTTCTTGACCTTGCGGTCGTATCGACGCGGCGCATCGGCCACGTGGTCGTGTCCGTAGAGCTGGGCGGCCTGCGTTCGCGCTGCCGCGACAGCCTGCTCGGAGAGCGTCGTCGAATCCGTGCGCATGTACGTGATGTAGCCGCGCTCATAGAGTCCCTGGGCCACGCGCATGGTGCGCTGGGCATTCCAGCGGAAGCGCCGCGATGCCTCCTGCTGCAGGGTCGAAGTCATGAAGGGCGCCTTGGGGCTGCGCTTGCCGGGCTTCTCCACGACCGAGCGCACGGTGTAGTCGACGCCCTCGAGGGCGGTCGCGAGCGCCTGGGAGCCCGACTCGTCGAGCACGATGCAGTCCCGGCCCGTGAGTTGGCCGCGGTCGTCGAAGTCGCGGCCCGTGGCGAGGCGCTTGCCCTCGATGGAGTTCAGGCGCGCGGCGAAGCTTCCCGGATCGAATGTCGCGGTGAGATCCCAGTAGGACGCGGAGACGAAGGCGATGCGCTCGCGCTCCCGATCGACGACAAGGCGTACGGCGACCGACTGCACGCGACCGGCGGAACGAGCATCGCGACCGATCTTCTTCCACAGCACCTCCGAGACGGGGTAGCCGTAGAGGCGGTCGACGATGCGCCGAGTCTCCTGCGCATCGACCAGGCGCATATCGAGGTCACGCGTCTGATCAAGCGCGTCCGAGATCGCATGCTTGGTGATCTCGTGGAAGACCATTCGGCGGACCGGGACCTTGGGCTTGAGGACCTCGAGCAGGTGCCAGGCGATGGCCTCCCCCTCGCGGTCCTCGTCCGTAGCCAGGAGGAGTTCGCTTGCGCCGGCGAGCTCCTTCTTGAGTTCGGCGATCGTCGCCTTCTTGTTGGCATGGACGACGTAGAACGGAGTGAAGCCGTCATCGGTGTTCACGGCGTACTTGGCCCACGGCTGCTTGCGCTGGGCTTCGGGGATCTCGGAGGCCTTGCTGGCAAGGTCGCGCACATGGCCCACCGAGGCCTTGACCCGGAAGTCGCGGCCACCGCTGCCATTGAGATAGCCCTCGATCGTCTTGGCTTTCGCCGGTGACTCGACGATGACGAGCACGCGCTCCGATGCCACTAGCACTCCTGTCGTTCCACCCACCTGGGACTGGGACCGATGGGGAGTTTGCGCAGCCCGGGGGTGCCGCTGTCAAATGAGGATCGGTCAGTCCCCGGCCCACCCCCTACGGGGGTGAGCACGGGGAAGCGTTCCGCTATGCGGGACTACTGACCGGCGGGGGCGTTGATCTGCTCCTCGCCGACGGCGATGGGGCGGCGCTTGGAGAGCACCACGGCGATGACGATGATGATCGTCGCGCCGATGGCGATCGCCCAGCGCAGGGCGGTGTTGGCTCCCTCGCCGATGCTCAGTCCCACGACAGCGGGCGCGATGAGGAGCGCGACGAGGTTCATCACCTTGATGAGCGGGTTGATGGCCGGGCCAGCGGTGTCCTTGAACGGGTCGCCCACCGTGTCGCCGATGACCGTGGCCGAATGCGCCTCGGAGCCCTTGCCACCGAAGTGGCCATCCTCGACGTACTTCTTGGCGTTGTCCCACGCACCACCGGAGTTGGACAGGAAGACGGCCATGAGGACGCCCGTGGCGATCGTGCCCGCAAGGTACGCGCCGAGCGCACCCACGCCGAGGCCGAAGCCGACGGCGATGGGCGCGAGGACGGCGAGGAGACCCGGCGTGATGAGCTCGCGCAGCGAGTCGCGGGTGACGATGTCGACGACCTTGCCGTACTCCGGCTTCTCGGTGCCCTCCATGATGCCGGGGCGCTCGCGGAACTGGCGGCGCACCTCGAAGATGACCGCGCCCGCTGCACGCGACACAGCATTGATAGCCAGTCCCGAGAAGAGGAAGACGACCGAGGCACCGATGATGAGGCCGACGAGATTCGCCGGGTTGGCGACATCGAGGACGCCTGAGTACTGCAACAGGTCGGAGATGCTGCGAATCGACTCACCTGCGGCGGCGCCCGCGTCAGTGGTCGCTCCGACGACCGCGTCGCGGAAGGCACCGAAGAGCGCCGTGGCCGCGAGGACGGCCGTCGCGATCGCGATTCCCTTGGTGATGGCCTTGGTCGAGTTGCCCACCGCGTCGAGGCGGGTGAGCACGGCTGCTCCCTCGCCCTCGACATCCCCGGACATCTCCGCGATGCCCTGGGCGTTGTCCGAGACCGGGCCGAAGGTGTCCATCGAGACGATGACACCCACGGTGGTGAGAAGTCCGGTGCCCGCAAGGGCGATGGCAAAGAGGCCGAGGACGACGACGCCGCCGCCGAGGAGGTAGGCGCCGTAGACGGCAGCTCCGATGACCAGGGCCGAGTAGACCGCCGACTCCAGGCCCAGCGAGATGCCCGAGAGGATCACTGTCGCGGGGCCTGTGAGAGAGCTCTTCGCGACATCGTCCACGGGGCGGCGGTTGGTCTCCGTGAAATAGGCCGTCAACTGTTGGATCACCGCGGCGAGCACGATGCCAATGAAGACCGAGCCAATGACGTAGAACCGAGGACCGATCGGATCGCCCTCGCCGAGGGTCTCGGCAGCGAGTCCACCGAGCGAGGTGATCTCCGCCCACGACGACGGCACGAAGACGAAGATCGCTGCGATCACGAGGACCGCCGAGATCACCGCCGAGATGAAGAAGCCTCGGTTGATCGCGCTCATGCCTGAGCGATCGCTCGGACGCGGGGAGACGGCGAAGATGCCGATCACCGCGGTGATCACGCCGATCGCCGGGATGACAAGCGGGAGCACCAGGCCGAGCTCGCCGAAGGCAGCCTTGCCGAGGATGAGCGCCGCGACGAGGGTGACGGCGTAGGACTCGAAGAGGTCCGCCGCCATGCCGGCGCAGTCACCGACGTTGTCACCCACGTTGTCGGCAATGGTGGCCGCGTTGCGGGGGTCGTCCTCGGGGATGCCCTGTTCGACCTTGCCCACGAGGTCGGCACCGACGTCAGCAGCCTTGGTGAAGATGCCGCCGCCCACGCGCATGAACATGGCGAGAAGAGCCGCACCGAAGCCAAAGCCCTCGAGGACCTTGGGTGCCTCGCCCTTGTAGGCGAGCACGACAATCGCGGCGCCGAGCAGGCCGAGACCGACGGTGAACATGCCCGCCACGCCACCTGTGCGGAAGGCGATGCGCATCGCCTTCTGCTCGCCGGAGTCGTTAGCCGCGGCCGCGACGCGTACGTTGCCGCGCACAGCGAGCCACATGCCCATGTAGCCGGTGATCGCGGAGAACACCGCGCCCACGAGGAAGAAGATCGAGCGACCGATGCGCTCGTTCATCGTCTCCGCAGGAAGCAAGAAGAGGACGAAAAAGACGATGACCGCGAAGATCGCCAGTGTCTTGAACTGGCGGTTCAGGTACGCGGCCGCACCCTCCTGGACCGCCGCGGCGATCTCCTTCATGCGGGACGTACCCTCACTGGCCGACAGCACTTCGCGCACGAGCACGAAGGCGACGAGAAGAGCGAGTACGGCGATGACGGCGACGACAGCGACCGTGATGAAGTTGGTGCCGGTCAAGTCGATCGCGGCGGCAGCGGTGGTCATGTGACTCCCTGGTGGACGAGTCCGGGCGGCGGGCCCCCCGGTATCAGGAACGGCCCGTGTAACGGGCCGAAACTTCGCGGAATCTTACGCATGGGCCGACGGGAGCAGCCGGTGGGCCCTGCTCTGAGCGCTCGCCCACGCACCCAACTGCCCACTCAGC
>Ga0129336_10002020_pt1 | contig 12469 bp, 9 predicted proteins | sample CPB6_02_DNA_FD_96878 | JGI IMG/M metagenome (GOLD analysis project Ga0129336, IMG submission 96878) | Freshwater to marine salinity gradient microbial communities from Chesapeake Bay, USA - CPBay_Sum_0.6_0.2_DNA | ecosystem: Environmental > Aquatic > Marine > Coastal | place: USA: Chesapeake Bay...
CAACTCTTCCTAAGGAAGAAGTTGGATCAAAAACACCAGGAAACTCATTTGGCAATAGAAAATCTGACATATTATAAGTAATAGATCCAAGATTTCCACCAAGAGATGGATTTATTGCACTAATTGTGAATAATCTATACTCATATTCTGAAGAATTAAATCCTCTTGCCGTAGAACCAACGCCAACACTAGTATTTTCAACTAAGATCTTATCACCAACAGAGAAAGGAAAAATATCACTAAATCCAGTGTTAAACCCTACTGTTACATTTTTAGTTGTCGAATTATAAGAAATAGTGTTAATTCCCACTCCATTGGAATTGTTTGTAGGTATAATCGTAGGAGTTGTGTCATATATTCCGTATGTATTTTTAATAATTCTAACTCTTGGTTCGCCCAAAATATAACGAATATCTACATCAGATATTACTTTTTTAGTATAACCATCAATAACAACAAGTCCTGGAGAAGTCAGATAATTTTTTCCAGAAGAAGAAATTCCAATACTTTCAAAAGAAGACAATGGTTCTATTTTAAGTATTTCTGGAAGATTTAATGATGGTTTTAATGTAAAATCTGTAGGATAGTCAAATCCAATGTTTTCTATCTCATCAGTTATAATTTTTCCAATAGAATTGCTACTTATTTCAAGTATAGCTCCAGATCCATAATTTGAAGAAACTGTGCTAATTCCTGGAGTAAATTCATAATTATTTCCTTTACTTTCTATTGAAATTTTGGAAATAGGACCATAAGCAGATGAGGAATTTGTCGTATAATAAAGATCACTAGTTGTTTTATTATATGAAGAAACTTCTGGGTACTCTGATAGATTAAATGTGAATGTGTTTGTAGTTCCCAATCCAACAACTCTATGAGATCCAGAATATTTACTTTCAATTAGATTAATTTGATTATTATTATATACATCAGTATCTGTAACTAGTTCTTTTTTAATATCTCCTATAAAGTCTTTGTTTACATTGTCAAATTTGTAGTAAATATTGTTCTGAACAAAATCATTTAAAATGATAGTTACATTTGCAGTAGTGTCTATTCCAACTCTTCCAGATTTTATAACTTCAAAATTATTAGAAGTTCCTGTTCCGTCAAACTTATACTTATACTCCGAATCTAAGTAAAAATTTAAATCAAATGCTGAGTATAGAGTTGAACCATTTAAGAATGAAAGAGATGGATCTGAAAGATTGAAAGTTACTACCCTATTCTTGTATGCATTAATTGATGGATTTATTAAAGATATAGTTCCTGATGAAGAACTTGTTATATCAACATAGTTTGGAATATTCAAATTTAAATCATATCTAGTTTCACAAAGTCTAATTTTATTTTTGGTATAATATAAAACATAATAAATCTTTTCATTCAAAAGTCCTCCTGAAGGAGACGTTGAAGTATAAATCACCTTGTCTCCAGTTTTAAGACCATGATTTTCTATGTAAATTGTATCATCAGCGGTGTTAATATCTACCGAATTAAAAGATAATGGGTTTAATACAATTCTTCTATTATTATCATTATACTTAACTGTTATTACCTGTTGGTTTTTTGGTTTTGATGTTAGATCAATATTATCTCCAATTGAAAGACCATGTGTTGATGCAGTAGATACAGTAACAATGTTTTTATATACTTCTCCTAGAATAGATATTCTTTTTGTTTTAAAACTATGATATGTTCCAGTACCAAAATTATTAAAGTATAATAAGTTTGTTGTAGAAGTAGTTCCAACGCCAACAAAAGATCCTCCTGTACCTAAACCAATTTTTACTGTAGAAATTCCAATAAAATCATTAGAAATATTAGCTACATATAAGTCTTGTGTTTGTGGTAAAGAAAAATATGATGTCCCATTAAAAACTTGAATTTCTGATCCACCATTAGTAGAATAAGTGATTTTTTCACCAGTCTCTAACTTATGATTTGGTAAATATATTGATGCTGAAGGAACAAATACCTGCGTTAATCCAACTCCAGGAGAAGAAAATACGATAGTTGTTCCAACACCAACCGCATTTGTTGTACCGATACCTACAGATTCATTTGGATTGAAATAAATTTCTTTATTTACGGAATAACTATAATCTGTTCTAAATCCTGTGTTTATACTAAATTTACGGGGATCTTCAAAGAGAACGGTTGATGCAGAGTATGCCGAACTTACAGTAGAGTTAAACTCTCTCAAAACTCTTATTCTTCCAGATTCTTTTTCGACATTTAGAACTTTTACTTTTTCCTGAGTTCCTATTCCGAGAATGTCATTTTCCCTAATAAATGGAAAATCTAAAGATCCGGAAACGTAAAAATACGTTACTGGACCAGTAACACCTATGGTTTGAATTCCAAGTGTAGTAATAAAACTATCTGTTCTTATCCCTACGGTATAAGTTCCTTCTAGGTTTGAGAAATAAGTATTAAAACCACTAACACTTATTATTTCTAGGTTTTTAAAGTTATGTGGGGAAGTAGAAAATCCAATGACTTTTCCAAACCCATCCAATGTTAAAAATTCAACCGAAGAGAAAGAAGTGGTGGATGCACTTACAGAAATAATATCCTTACCATAAACTCTTTCAACCTTTGCAGATGCATTTGATCCACCTGTGTTTGAATTATCGAAAATTAACCTATCATTTACCTTATAATTCAATCCTCCAGTTAAAATACCAATACTTTCTACAGATCCCTTAGAAGCAAAATTTACATTTATTATTTGATTTTTAACACTGTCTGGATCAAAAACATAATCATATGAACTGTTGGATTTTTTAAATTTATAATTTAAAGTATTTCTAAACCAATTGGATTTATTTAAATCATAGGAATCTTGATTTGTTTCTTTTGAGAAGTTAAAGCTATTTGGTTGTGAGTAAAAGCTAGTTCCAATAAAGTATGGGAAGGTAGGTCTATTATATCCTTGAAGTGGTCCATCGGTATCTACCGAATTACCATTGATAGTTGAAAAGTATGCATATACTCCATTTGGAAAATCTGGAGTCACGCAAAATCTACCATTATGTTCGTCTAGATCTCCATTATTTTTAAACTCATAATCTTCATTAAAAAATCCTTGTGGGAAGTAAGAAAAAGAAGGTCTATTGGATTTAGTGACTAATTCATAACCAGAGCGCATATATTTCGCGCTTCCACCAGTTTTTGTTGTATAACCATAAGGTCCATAGATTGGATTTCCATCATATGCCCATCCAATTATAGGTGAATGGTATTGAGATGGAATTTCTTCATTATTAACCTCTCTTAAGTCAGTTATACCATAAAGTGTTAGTTCTTCATTGCTATCTCCATTTTGAGATTTTGCGTATAGAGACTGCCTCAAATTTCTTGGTGCATACAAATGACAATATTGCAATCCATAATCACTTCTATCAGATAGAGTAATTATTCCATCATCATCTGTTATCGTATTATAATACTTTTGGAATAAGTTTATCGTCCATTTTTTAATATTTGCAAATAATTTGCAATCTTTTCCTGCAGGTATTACATCTATATTAGTGCTATTGTCATAACCTATGCCACCATTTATGACCTTTACTTCTATCAGTTCTCCATTCTGTATGATTGGAGTGAGTTTAGCATATTTTCCTTTTCCATTTATTTGCAAATCTGGAGGACTGTTATATCCAGATCCACCTTTTACAACCAAAACTTCAGAAATTTTTCCAGATTCTATAATAACAATTACTTGAGCTCCAGATCCACTTCTCAAATTAAAGAAAGGTTGTCTATTATAGTTTATAATCTCTTCAGAACCATAATTAGAACCTCTTGATGATAGTTGTATTGAATCAATACTACCTCTAAAAATTGGTTGTATTTTTGCCGAAAAATCTTGTCCAGATAAAGTAGAAACACCAATGTTTCCACTTAAAACTACATTAATTGGGGTGTAGTTAAATGAATGCAATCCACTTCCAATTGAAGTAAATTCTAAATATTGATCTGTGTTCAAATAATAATTTTTTGAAATTGTTCCTAATCCTACGGAAGCAAGTTTGAAAGAATTTTCATTTATTTTTTTAACAATATAACTGGATGTTGTACTTAAACCGCCAATTGGAGAACCAGTGGTAGAATATACTAACTCTTCCCCAGTTAAGTATCCATGCGATTCTATGTTAATAGTGCTTAATGATGTATTAATGCCTGATGGAGAAATAACTCTTTGTTTGTTTTGGTAATTTTCTCCGTTATTAGTTACAATAATTTCTGATATTATTTCTTTTTTTGATGCAGATTTAAATCTATGAATACCAACGCCAAAATCGTTGATATTAACTGTGTTTATTCCTGAAATAGCATCATTTTCTCTATTGTGGAGTTTAATATTAAATCCATCGATAATAGAAACATAATAACTAGATTCTGTTGTTAATCCAGATAATCCCTTCTGTCCATCAGTAAAATATATGACTCTTTCAAAGTTTCTAAATTTGTGGTAAGTGGAAAACCCGATAGTATCTGTAAATAAATTTACATTTGTTGATGTTGAATTTGAATTGAAAAATACATTATGATCTATGGAAGTCATGTTAACTTCTGCAGATGCATTTAAACCATTGCCACCAGTTATAGTTACTGTTGGTTTATTTGAATAATCAAAACCTGGATCTACAATTTGTATTTTTTTAAGAGATCCTGCAACAGCACAAATTCCTGTTGCTCCTATTCCTTGAGAATCTGAAATATCTAAGCTGGGGGGATTGATGATATCATATTCAGAACCTCCAGAAGTGACATCAATATTTTCTATATCTCCATAAAAAATAGTCTCTGATGATTTATAGTTTAAAATTTCTACTCCATTCACTAAAATACCAACTTTTCCTGGAGAAGTTTCGTAGTTACCACTTTTGTTAATTGGTTTTTTAATTTCTTTTAAAATATTTTGACCTTGTACATTTTTATTCAAATAATCATAATATTCTATAGTATTTGAAGTTATACTTCCAGATACTGAAATAAATTTTCCTTCAAAAAGATTTGATGGACTTTTTGCCAAACTTATTTTGGTTGCATCAATTCGTTTTACATAGTAAAGACCTTCAGTAAGTCCAGAAAGAATGCTAAGTATAGATGTTATTGTAACAGGGGAGCTATCTGGATTTTCTTGTGGGAGAGTTACAGTTTCTTTCAGCGGAGAATAATAAATTTTATCGCCAGTATAAAAACCATGATCTCTTAATGAACTACCATCTGGAATTATTTGTAAAACTTCACCACTAAAATTTCCACTTATTGTTATCTTTTTATTATAAGGATCAATTAATTGATTATTGTAAAATGGTATTGATTGTGAGGCGACTAAAATATCATCAGAATAATTTGTATATGTATTCTGTACGTTTGCTGATATTGAATTTAATTGTGTGTATTTTGATGAGTTTGGTTTTCTTAGATATCTGCTTATAAAATATGAATTATTGGAGTTTAATTGACCTTGGCCACGAACTGAAAATCTAAATTGATCTAGTATATCTACAATAACCCCTTCTTTTTCTTCATTAAATTTATCAGTAAGTTTAAATGTATCACCAATTTTAAAATTATGGGGATCAAAAACAGTTACATCATAAGTAAAATCTGAGTTATCACGTATATTGAATGAATTGACTCTGAATTTATTTGCAATATTATCGATCCAGTTATTTCTCCTTACTGTAAAAGAAGAGATACCAAGTGTTTTTATTCTAATGGTATCATTTTTTGAAAATAAGTAAGTATTGTTTGGAATTACAGTGTCGCTTAAAACTGATCCAATTCTAACTTTTATTTGGTTTTCGGTTGTTATTCCAGAATATCCATATGCATAAACATCAAGTCTAATTTCTTCTCCAGGAGAAATAGTAGAATTTGTTCCAGTTACATTATAAAATTGAGTAATTGATTTTCCATCGTAATTTAATACTAATTCTGATCCATCAGAATTTTTAGTGATTAAAGTTCCTTTATTAGGAAATCCAACTGTAGAGTCTACATCAATAGTTGTAAATCCCGATAAAACTTTAGAAATTATTCTTGTTTTTGGATGCACTGAAAAATTTCCATACAAAGTTCCGTCCAAAACAAGATCTTTGTTATAATCTGAGTCAAAACTAAGTTTAAAATATTCTTTTCCACTTATAAAGATTTTCTCTACATCAGTAATTGATGCATATGATTTTGTTATGTTATAATCTTCATTCTCATCCTGATACAACGTGTTGTTTAAAAGATTTGATGGATTTCCAGAAATTACCTCTACCACCAAGTCTTTTGTTCTTCTGTATCCCGCATCAGATGGTTTAAATAAATAATCTCTTGGCTTGATTACATCAACTTTTTCTCCAAAAAGAGCTGAAAAAAGAATTTTAAAGGATTCATCAGTACCTTTCGATGAATAAAAGTCTTTAGATTGCTTTATGAATAAACTTTGATCCAGATTAGCATCTAGTTTTCTCTCAGAAAATCCAGGAATAAACTGATGTTTAATTTTTTTTAGAAACTCTTGTAAAAATAAAGCACTTAAATTGTAAATCTTTGTGCCTGAGGTATGATCATTTGCTACTGAAGATGAAAATACCAGTTCATCTGGATTATTTGTTTTTGTATATGAGGTTACACCACTAAATCCACGAATACAACCTTCAAAAGTAGTGTCTGTTTTGCTAGTGTATGTAATAATCTCATCGTTTATTTTGATTATTCCATAATGATCAGGAAACCCTTTCGTAAAGGTATCTGGAGATGTTGGAATTGATGTGTCTGAGAAAGATATATTACTTAATAATACTGTAGATTCTACAGATTGAAAAATAGTATCGAGTTTTGTATATTCATCAATATTTTGAATTAGATCATAAGATCCACCTTGATATTCTTGTGATATATAATACTGCTTTAAGAACTCCACAAGAAGTGGAGATTCTTCCGCAATAAAGTTTGGAATCTGGTTTTCAATAATAGATTGAATTTTAACTCTTGTTTCTGACATATCTTATCTTATATAAATTCCGTTTGAGTAACTTGATGAAACTGCATAATTGGTTCCAGAAATATCTGAACCAGATTCTATGGTATCGGAAACCATATTAATTAATGTGTTATTAATATCTAGTTGCAAATAAAGATCCTGTAATCCAATAACATCATTTGAATATGGCGCAATCGATATTTCTATAATTGGTGTTCCTTTATTCAATACAGTTGATATGATATTAATAGGGAATAGTTTAATTTCTCCTTTTACATAATCAATTGTACCAACATTTCTCCTCAAAATTTGTGGTTCAGTTGGAGAGTTTAGTCTGAATATATTAATTGATCCGGTTTTTTGATCTTGATTTGGAACATCTGAAAGATAAACTGTTCCTGCTATTCCACTTACAGAAAAACCGGACGATTTAATATTGTATCCATTTACATTTTTAATATGAAATCTGTTCCCAAAACAAATTTCATATTCCGCAAAAGAATTTAAGAAAGCTCTTAAATCTCTTCTCATCGTAATCGTAGTAATGTTTGAAGTAATTGCATCGCTACTATCATCGATTATCTTCAAAAATTTACTATATTTAAATCTTGCTCCAAATTTATTAAGTTCAGTAGAATCCGCATATGCGTTTATGTTGGATGAAACTATAGATTTTATAGAATTTGCTGATGGAGTAAGATTTGTATTATAATAAACATTGGAACCTACTTCTATATACAAATATTTTAAGTCTACAATTTCTGGGACAATTCCTGCGACTGAATATTTTCTAAGTTCTCTTTTTATGTTGTCTTTAATTAAATTAGAAAGATAACGATCATTATATGGTTTTATACTTATAAAAACCTTTCCAAATTGTGGAGGGGTAAGTTCTTCTCCACCATAAACAGAAACTGATTCTGTTTCTGGGTAAATTGTTGGAATTAATGCTTCGTAATCAGATGCTGTTACTGCACGATTTCTTGAAGCATATATTCTAGTAGAATATTTCTTTATAGATTCTACGCTTTCAATACTAGATCCTAAAGTAGATGCCTCTGTGGTAGTAATTAGAGATATACCTGATGTAACTACTCTATCACTTTGATCTACTAAAGTTCCACTAAAAACAAAAGATGATAAATTGTTTGCATTTTCTCCATTAGATATAACATAATTCACTGTAATATAATTGGGCTCTTCTAATTTTACTCCAAAAATACCATCACCAAATATTAATTCATATCTTTCGTCTTCAACTTCCTGAATAAAGAAAACTGCAGAATTTGAGTTTATATCAAATAAACTATCTGCAAGAGAATATGTTCTCGTAACTGTAGAAAGTTCGGATGGTTTTACTGTTACATTTAAAAGTCGTGTATCAATTCCTGCATTATCTAAAATAAATCTCTGATTTGGATCGAAAGAACTTACTGTAAAATTTTGACTTATTCGAGTGCCTTCATAAATTTCGACATCATTAAACTCTGCAATGTTATTAGTTACCGGTACAGTAATATCAAATGGAGTTATGAAAGAGTAACTTTCACTACCAAAAGAACGAGTTGTGCAAACAACTCCTGCCTTAAGTGTGATTTGTGATGGAACATTAGTAAAGTTAGATGTATCTACAAAAAAAGATATTTTTGCTCTCGCAGACCTTCTTGATCTAGGAACATACCCAATATTTCTTGCTAAGGATACTACATTCTCTCTTAAAGTAGCACTATCAATAAAGACCTCATTTGCCACCATATTGGCATTATATGAGGTTATGTATGTATTATATGCAAGTGTATCTATAATTGTAGAAAGATTTGATCCTTCAAAATCATAATCAGTAAAATTTGAATTCGATCTTAAATAATCTTTGATCGAAGTTTTGATTTGATCGAAATCTAAATTAGCGAAATTTACTAATGCCATTAGCGTGTTGGTTGTAATGCAAATGATAATTGTTGTGGTAATACATCAATTCCAACAATTTCATACCTAACAGTTACATTAAATTCTCCATTATCAAAATCTGGAGAAACATCAACTGAGAGTAGATTAACCCTAGGTTCAAAGTTGTCAATCGTTGTCTTGATTTCTTCTCGAATTGCCGATGCTGTAATTTCATCAACATTTTCAAAAAGTAGTCTACTTACTTTTGATCCTAAAATAGGGTTAAAAAATCTTTCTCCCTGATAGGTTAATACAAGGTTACGAATAGAACGGGCAATAGCAGTTTCATTTTTAATCACAGTAATATCATAGGTCAAAGGATTGACCTGAAATGAAGTGCTAATATCTTTGAAGCCTTTGCTTACCCGTTCTACAGGCATGGAAAATTATAAATCTATCTTATTTATTAGGGATTTTTCGACTCATAAAGAGGTTCTGTTCCATATTCCCAATCATCATAGTCATCATCATTGCGAATTTTTTCATGAAGTTCATTTTGATGGTAAAAATCATGTTTTTTTGGTGTTAATTCGTCATTTGCGATCTCACGAAGCATTTTTTGTTTTTGAATTTGATACTCCCAACCATATTCGCTTGACAAATATTGAGTTCCCCACTTATTTTTCATAAAGTTTTCATCTTTATCGACTTTTTTAGTCATTTTTTACTCCTGATTTTTTAAATCAGAACTTTTTACGGGGTTGCTATCCCGAATATTTGTAATTTCGTACATAAAATCGTCAGATGTTTCAATTTTTCTGCGATTTTCGACTGAATATTCGGTTAAATCTATTTCATACCCTGGATTTTTGGTAATTCTATTCTTTGTCCATGCATCATCATACCATAGTATCTTATTATTGGGGTATGCATAGAAATTACCATTGTCCATCTTAAAAAAATGAGCACATTTATGCTCTGGAGTCTCACTAAAGTTAGTATTCAAAGTAGATTTTGATTCCCATGACCAATCAAGAGTGAATAAGTATGTTCCTTCATTTTTTTCTCCGCGATAGTTGATAAGTTCTGCACGTAAATTAGACAATCTCGATCGAACTTGTACATCAATATAAGGAGAAAAGCAATCCCACCACATACATTCTTCTAACTGAGGAGCAGGAGCATCAGGTTTCCAACAGAAGGCATGTATTGGTCTTCTTGTCCAGTTAACCCCATTCTCTAGAAACGCTTCAAAGAGGGGTACGTGCTTCTCTAAGGACGCTACAGAGTGTACATCGCATAAAGTTACCTCACCATGACCTTTTTTATGATTATAGAGGAATTCATTGCGAATATAACAAGTAATTGTTGGAAGATTATGATTTAAGTATGCCATAAAAGTGTAATAAAAAAGCAGGAATTTCTTCCTGCTTTATCTATACTTTATTTTCCTTGTCCCCGATACCTTTTCTTACGACCATTGCGAGAAGTTGCACTGAGTAGTGTACGAGCAGAACGCCCCTGACGAGTCTTTTTTGGAGCTCCTGGTTCGAATACAGTTTTATTGCCACCACTTTTAGCCATTTGTAATTTCCTCCATTTCAATTAAATTTAAATCAAGATCTTCACCCGAGTAAAAACGCTCTGAGAGGTCTTGAAGAATCTCACTACAATCTTCTGCAGTGAGATTTGTATAAATTTTACGTCCTTTATAAAGAACATTAAATTTTTTCATTAGATTACGCGAGTTTTTTCATGCCCCACACGAATACGAGGATCGCACCAGATTTGATAACCTTGCTCAATTGCATCAAGACAGAATGAAACATCCTCACCACACATATCTTGAACAGCACCAGATTCAAAGACTTGCATCTTAGGAGCAAACCAAGGATATTCGAGATTTTCAAAAACACCCTTCTTAATAAGAACCCATCCAAAACCTGTGTAATCTACAGTGAATGGCTTCTTACGCTTGCTGATCGATTCCACAGTCTCATGGTTCATAACTCCACCATTCTTACGGAAGTCATCTTCTTCCAACCAGTGTGCTACTGAAGTTGTGTGACCATCTTCTGTTGCATACCATCCAGCACTAATAGGACGCTCCTCACCTTCTGCAGGAAATGCAACATCACACAGTTGCCAGAACTTTTCTGTGTTGAATACAATATCACTATCAATCCATAGTTGATAGTCATACTCTAATTTCCCATCCCAAGGAATTTGCTTTGGTCCACGAAGAACATTTGCTCCTAAAACTTTACAACGTGCAAAGTTAACCATTGATGAATAGTCTTGTGAAATTTGAATACTCATTCCATTCTGCACCATGTCAAAACATAGTTGCACAAAGTTCTTCAAAAAGATAAAAGAACACCCACGACCAGGAAGACAAAACACAATTGTCTTTCCTCGCATTCTTTCTTTGATCGCATCATAATCCCACTCTGCTTCCGTTTTCTTAGGTGCAGCAGCTTTTACAGTAAATCCTTTTGCCATAAGAGAAATAAACTTTCAGTTCAATTTTAACAGTGTATATATGCTTTGTCAATCAATGAGAAGAATTCAGAATAGTTTCCTTGTTTATTGTTAATTCTTCATAAGACAAATCCTCAACAGTATAATCAGTCTTCATTAAACCGACCATATTGTTGAGTGTGTTCCAAGTTGTTATGAATTCTTCCTCTTTGACTGAATGAAATAAACATCTATCCTTTGCATAGATGTGATAAATCTTCTCCATATGAAAAAATATCTCCGGAAATTTTTTTTAGTAAATCTATTTTACTATCGCATTATATATCAATACAATCAAAAATCCTAGGGGTACTAGTACTACTCTACCCATTGTCTTTGGATATCTGATTATCCATCCGGCGAGTATCACTCTCCAAAAATTCCAATATGGTGTGGATATTCTCATCTTTTTTTTCTCTTTGAAGAAGCTCTCTTTTGTGCAGGAGTTCTAAAAATACCCGTCGCACAACTCTTATTCTTCTTGTGCCTTCCTCCGAAAATCCCCCATCCATGACAGTTTGCTTTCTTCTTTGGTGCCATTGTTTACTTCCGGAAAATTTTTAAAAGCGTGATATTTATCGGTCGATTTGTCACCTCTGTAGGTTAGGGTAGTTTGCGATTTTTATAACCGCAACGCCGCGCGGCGCTATAACAAACCGACCGCAAATAACTGCCGAATAAGACTACGAATAAAGTCTAACATATGCGTGCCCCAGTGTCAACCAGAGCACGCACAGTTAGTATCGTTAACGCTCTGTCTACGACATCAGAACTCGATCACATCTGCAGTGGGTTCGTTATCATAACCCTCAGAAACATTATCAGCGGTGAGTGTATCCAGGATGGACAGAATTTCGCTGCCGTTATCACATTCAGCAAGCATCGAAAGCATCACGGACTTAGACATGTTGTGTTCTTGTGTGTTAGTTAAGAGTGAATGAGTGAGTGTTGATCAGTTGGCAAAGACTTCAGCACAACTATCAATACCCTCCTGCTCAATGTCAGAGACGATAACATCCAGGATGGACAGAAGTTCGTCACCAGTGTTGCCTTGTGCCAGCATGGAAA
>Ga0129336_10002021_pt1 | contig 12464 bp, 15 predicted proteins | sample CPB6_02_DNA_FD_96878 | JGI IMG/M metagenome (GOLD analysis project Ga0129336, IMG submission 96878) | Freshwater to marine salinity gradient microbial communities from Chesapeake Bay, USA - CPBay_Sum_0.6_0.2_DNA | ecosystem: Environmental > Aquatic > Marine > Coastal | place: USA: Chesapeake...
TCCCGCTCGCGGCTACCAAGAGCCTACGATGCCCGGAGAGCCTTCCCTCACGCGCCAGCAGGAGCAGGACTACAACATCAACCGTTTGCAGGATGCTCTGAACAGGGTGCCTGCTGCGGCTCATGGCGGGGCTATGGGCTACGCCGAAGGCGGGGACGTAGAGAACAACCCTGTCGTCCAGAAGGCTCTGTCCCTGACCTCTGGCAACGCACCGGCAAAGGATGTCGAGAGCCAAATTAGGAATACAGAGAATCCAAAGCGAATTCTCGTCCCTGCAACAGGCCCCGGAAAGATCAAGGGTATTGTTATTCCGCGTCACATGTGGGAAGGCGGCAATGGAAAGCATGGATTGATTCCCGGAATGAGGGATATCAATAGAGCTAGGGCTTCTGTTTATGGTTCTGAAAATAGAGATCCGCTTACCATTGGAAAAGTTGCAGACATTCACAAAGATGCTCTGGACGAACATTTTAAACTTCCAATTAATGAACAAATTTCTCGCGAAAATGCTGCCTTGGAAAGACTAAGGTCGGCTATGCATATTGGGAAAAGCGCAGATACTTTGGATGAAAGTGAAAAGCTTGATACGGTTAGGCATGAGTATGATGATGAAGGGCGATCTCATGTTGCATATGGATCAAAGGGAATTGCAGGTCATGCTCTTTACACATCTGGGACTGGGAAAAATCAAAAATTTCATGTTTTAAATGTTTGTCCGGGTCAGACAACTGGATGCGGTGGTGGAGTTGACGAAAATGGTATAGTTGATACAAAGCGTGGAACTTGTTTTGCTCCAAATGCTGAAGCTCAATACCCCGGAGCAGCAATTCGCAGGGCTTGCCATACGCAGGCCAAGTTTGATCCGGCAATGACTCGCGATTGGATCATTGCTCATGCCGGATCTTTGAGGCGAGCGGCTGAAAGGGCTGATGCGAATGGAGAAAGGGTTCTGTTTCGTCCCAATGTTGTTGATGAAAGCGATAGGTCTACAAGGTACGCAATCAAGCACCTGAATGATCAGAGAGAGGAATACAGCAAAAAGAACAAGCTAAAAGTTCCGCTGCCAGATATTATTGCTAATTCTTATGGAAAAACTACTGAAATGCATGACCCGGAAAATGGCATTTTTGTAACTTACTCTAATACGGGTCCGAAAACAAAGCTTGGACAGTCAGTTTCAGAAAATGCCTCTAGGGACAACTCTAGAATTCGTCAGACAATTCTTGCTCAAGATGCTGCTGGCAGGGATCTTGTAAATGATGATGGGGAGGAGACTCCTCCAAAAGGATCTTATATGGTTACTGATGTTTATAGGGGATCGGAACTTGATAAAAGAATGCAGAAAGCATTTAAGTATGCAAAGTATTGGTCTGCTGGAAAGCCTGTTTCTAAGCTTTCAAAGGAAGAAATTGCTGAAGGTGAAGAAGGTCATTTTGGAAAAGATGGAAAGCCAACAACTCCAGAAAAAGCTCACTATGGTCATGTAACATTGAATGGTGTTAGGTACGATTATCAAAAGCAGCATATACTGCATCCTCGTCTTGTTCAGGTTGGCAAGAACAAGGACGGCACTCCACACATGATTCCTACTGATTCTAGGTTCATGGATGAAAAGTTTCTTCCAAAAAATCGATTTGTTGGAAAAAGCGGAAAAAAAGTTGGCGCAATACTGCTAACTACACCAACAACATCTACATCTAGCGCCGGTCATCAAACATCCTTCACTCATCATGTTGGCGAAGAACACATTAAGCACGCTCTTGCCAATAATGGTGAGTATGAAATTGATCCTCCTGCCGCTCAACAGGCTGCTGCTGGTAAGGAATACGTTGCGCCGAAGGAGAAAGCTTATTTTGCACATGGTGGTGCGGTTGGATCTCTTGATGATCTTGCCTCTGGTGAGGAAGAAATGTGCTTCCCCGAACGCAGCAACTATGCTCAGGTGAACAATGTCCATCGTTCCAAGCATGAGGATGACAGGGAATTGGAAGGTAATCGTTCGCGCGGCGTCAAATCGATTGACCGGGCGCTACGTTTGACTTCACAATACAACCAGCCCACACGGGGACGCCCGTAAGGAGAATCGAATGTACCAGACTGCCAAGAAGGCTCGCGAAGCCATGAAGAGCAAGGCCAAGCGCCTTGCTTCTGATCGTCCGCTCCAGAAGGTTGATTCCTCGACCTTCAAGCCCCCGGAGATGCTCAATGCCGATGTGAAGACGGGGCTGCGTCCTGTCTCGCGTCGAGCCTACAAGAGCGGCGGCAAGGTGGACGGCTCCTGCGGTCCCATGCGCGCGGATCGCAAGGCTCGCAAGTCTGGCGGCAAGACCGAGGCGACTGCTTACGCGAACGCGAAGGTCAATCGCAACGTGAAGGATGCCAACGAGGAGCGTGAGGGCATCAAGCATGTTGGCGGGATGAAGTCTGGTGGTCGCGCCAAGAAGTACAATGGCGGTCCTATGGCTGGGGCCAATCGCATGATGGCTGACGCCTCTCAGCGGGCTGGCGTTCCTTCTGCGATGCTTGGCTTCTCCGGTGTGAAGCGTGGCGCTCTGTCCCCGATTCGGGCTACCGGCCTGAAGAAGGGCGGCAAGGCTGATGACGCCGCGCAGGACAAGGCTCTGGTGAAGAAGGCTGTGCGGCAGCATGAGACGGCGCAGCATGGCGGCAAGCATTCTGAACTGAAGCTGCGTCGCGGTGGCTATGCCAAGAAGCAGGGTGGCGGCGCTCTTGAGAACATGACTCCTGCCGAGCGGGCAATGCTTCGCAGGGGGCAAGATCCGTATGAGGGTGACACCACAAGGGGTCTGCCCGACATGACCAAGCGTGCTGGCAAGCCTACTCCGAGTGCTGGGTCTGTTCTGACTGGCGCGGCGAGCATGTATCGCAAGTCTGGCGGCAAGGTCCGCAAGGCTGATGGTGGCGGGGCTGGCAAGAGCGAGATTGAGCGTGTGCTTGAGCGCGCGCGCGCGGGCAATCCCGATCCCAAGACCCGCTACGTCAGCTACGCCAAGGAAGAGCGCCGTCCGAGCAAGCCTCCTTCTGCTCTCGATGAAGTCGATGAGGAAATTGCTGATACCCAGCGTGAAGCCAAGATGGAAGAGATGTACAAGGCTTTCCGCGCCAAGAAGGCTGCTGCGGCTCGACAGAAGGCGAAGGAGGAGTCCGAGCGCGACTCCAACGTGCGTGAGGGTCTCTCGCGTATGCCGATGTTCAAGCATGGCGGCGAGGCAAAGCGCACGGCTCGCGCTAGCGGTGGTCGCACGGGCAAGAAGGGCAAGGGCAAGACCAACATCAACATCGTGATCGATGCTGGTGGCGCGAAGGCTCCGGGCCTTGGTGCGATGCCTCCGCTGCCGATGCCGGGTGGTCGCCCTGTTCCGCCGCCGATGCCGGTTGGTGGTCCGGGCGCAGGCGCGCCGATGGGGCTTGGTGCTGGCCCGATGCCGCCTGCCGCGCCGCCTCCTGCGATGCCTGCTGGCCCGATGCCGATGGCTCGCAAGAACGGTGGTCGCACGATGCGCCGTGCCGGTGGCAAGGTCTACCGGAGCTACAAGGACATGGATGCTGGCGCGGGTTCCGGTCTCGGTCGCCTTGAGAAGACGGAGATCGCACGGAGGAACTGATCCGTCAGACCTTGTCTCCCGGCAAACTGACGGATCGGGGAGAGGATGTGAACCCCCCTCACATTCTCTCCCCAACAGACCTACATAGAGGGGGGACTGCGAGGGGGCAGTAATGTTGACGCATCAAGCGTTCTATCAGAATGAATTGAGGAAGAATTTGCTTGAGAGAATTGAGGTTGCAAAAGACAGCCTCGTCACATCTCACACAGCAATCGAACACGCCGACTACAAGTTCAGGGTTGGTGTTATTCACGGGCTTCAGGCTGCGCTTGAGGCGTGTGAAGAAGTTGAATCTGAACTAAACAAACGGTAGGGGGTATCATGCCGTACATGCGTATGACTCACGATGTTGATCCGACCAAGAAGATCCTCGATGAGATCGGTGATCTGTCTACGGTCGAGATCTTCAACAACCAGATCCTTGTTGGCGTCTATATCCGCCCGCAGAAGACCAAGAGTGGTCTCTATCTGTCGGACAAGACTACTGACGAGGACCGTTTTCAGTCGAAGGTCGGGCTGCTGCTGAAGGTTGGCTCTCGCGCTTTCGAGGAGAACGAAGAGGGATGGTTCAAGGGAGACAATTTTAGCCTGCATGACTGGCTGGTCTTCCGTCCGTCCGATGGCTGGAGCATCACCGTGAATGGTGTTCTGTGCCGAATGCTTGCGGATACGCAGGTGAAGGGGCGCGTGAAGTTCCCCGATGAAGTTTGGTGAGGAGAAAGTCATGTCTGATCCGAAGGACGAACAGCTTGAGATCAATCTCGATGAGTCGGCAAAGGACACGGAGCCGAAGGTCGAGGTGAGCGACGATCCGGTGGATGAAGCTGCGCCGGAAGTCAATGAGGCGTCTGTCGAAGATCCCGTGAAGGCGATTGCAGAGCTTCGCGAGAAGCTTGAGGCAGAGCGTCGGGCGCGTATCGAGGCCGAAAATCGCGCGCGCATGGCGAGCAGCGAGGTCGATGACACCAATCTTCAGCTTGTGACTGGCGCGATTGAGACGATGCAGCGTGAGCAGGGCATCCTCAAGGGTCAGTTCAAGGAGGCGATGTCGGTTGGCGACTACGACAAGGCTGCTGAAATTCAGGAAGCCATGTCGAACAACGCCGCGAAGCTGCTTCAGCTTGAGAACGGCAAGGAGGCTATGAAGTCGAAGCCTCGTCAGGAGCCTGTTCAGAGGTCTTCTGATCCTGTCGAAGCGTTCGCATCGCAGCTTTCGCCTCGTTCTGCTGACTGGGTTCGCAAGAACCCGCAGTTCGTGACCGATCCGCGCCTCAATCAGAAGATGATTGCGGCTCACAACATCGCTCTTGCCGATGGTCATGTGCCGGATACTGACTCGTACTTCTCTGCCATCGAGGATACGCTCAGGATTCGACGCTCTGAACAGCCTCGCGCAGAGGAAACGACGGAGTCTCCCTTGTCTGCTGCTGCCAAGCCTGTCGCTCGCTCTGTTCCGCCCGCTGCTGCACCTGCAAATCGCAGCGGAAATGGTCGTGCGAACGTCGTTCGACTTACGCGAGCGGAGGCTGACACGGCAAAGATGCTCGGCATGACCGAAACCGAGTACGCGAAGCACAAACTGGCCCTCCAGAAGGAGGGCAAGCTGCCCAATTGAGGAGATAGATCATGGAAAACGTCATCAATCCCGCTGCTCCGACCGTTTCCGAGGCTCCCCGCAGGCGCGGCAGGCCCCCGAGGACTGTCCAGAAGGTCGAGGAGACCGTCGAGGAGCCTGTTGCAGCCGTGCCAAGGGCTGAGATGCGCTCCGAGGTGCGTGAGGAAGATCCGCGCGCCCGTGCTGCTCGTCGTGCAGCAGAGATCCGGGGTCACCTTGGCGACATGGATCAGGGGACGGACGAGTTCTACATCGATCCAACCCTCATTCCCGAGGGCTGGACGTATGAGTGGAAGCGGTTTCAGGTGCTGGGGCAGGAAGACGCCACGCATCAGGTCCATCTGGCGCGGATGGGCTGGGAAGTCGTTCCTGCTCGTCGCCATCCCGGCATGATGCCCTCGTCGTGGACCAAGGGAACCATCGAGCGCAAGGGCATGGTGCTGATGGAGCGTCCCACGGAGGTTGTCGAGGAAGCTCGTCGCATCCAGCAGAAGGTCGCTAAGGATCAGGTGCGCGCCAAGGAGGCCCAGATCGCAGGTACTCCTGATGGCACCATGACTCGCGACCATGCCCAGACGCGACCGAAGATCAACAAGAGCTATGAGCCGATCCCGATTCCGAAGGAGTAAATAGGCACTACAATGCTGACATGAAAAGGGGGGAGATTGATTTCTCCCCCCTTTACTTTTCTAACCAACCATGTGAATAGTTTCGAGCCTCCCCCGGTGAGGAGGTTTTTCATCCCGGTCATAAGTCGCCCCGGTGTGCGATGATGGACCTCCTGAAGAAGGAGAATCCGTTATGGCGAACACCAATGCGCCTTTCGGCTTCCGGCAGTATCAGGGGAATGGCTCTGCTCCGACGTATGAGCAGGTTCCCGTCAAGATTGCCTACAACGCGACGAACATCTTCTTTGGCGACCCGGTTGAGCCGGATGCCAACGGGTATGTGGTTCAGGGTGACGGCACGACAGCGGCTGCTGGCATTGCTGGCATCTTTGTTGGCTGCCAGTACCTCTCGGTCGCCCAGAAGCGCACCGTGTGGTCGAACTACTGGCCCGGCTCGGATGTCGCTTCGACGCAGACCGTCACGGGCTACATCGTCAATGATCCGAATGCCAAGTTCGTCGTCCAGTCGGACGCGACCGGCATCGTGCAGGGCGATGTGAACCTGAACGTCGCCTACACCATCGGCACCGGCAATACGTCGAACGGCATCTCGGGCGCGTACATCTCTGGCGCGAACACGACCAACACCCTGCCGTTCCGCATCGTCGGCCTGATCACCGACCCGCCGGGTTCGGCTGGCACGGAGAGCGGCGCGTACAACTGGGTGGTCGTTGCGTTCAACAACGTCGCCACCAAGTCCCTCACGGGCATCTGAGAGGAGTAAGCACCAATGGCTGTTAATCTTAGTGCCATCAAGGATCTGCTCCTCCCCGGCCTCCGTGGCATCGAGGGCAAGTACGAGCAGATCCCGTCGCAGTACGACAAGATCTTCACGAAGCATGAGTCGAAGATGGCTCTGGAGCGCACCGCTGAGATGCGCTTCCTTGGCCTCGCGCAGCTCAAGACTGAAGGTGGTCAGACTGCTTTCGACAACAGCGCGGGCGAGCGTTACGTCTACAATCAGGAGCATACCGAGATCGCTCTCGGGTATGCCATCACTCGCAAGGCGATTGATGACAACCTGTACAAGACGCAGTTCATGCCGTCGAACCTTGGTCTCATCGAGTCCTTCCAGCAGACCAAGGAGATCTATGGCGCGAACGTCCTGAACACCGCGACCACCTACAATGCGTCGATTGGTGGTGACGGCAAGGCTCTCGTCGCGAGCGACCATCCGATTGATGGTGGCACGGTTGCGAACACGCCTGCGACGCAGGTGGAACTCAACGAGTCCACCCTGCTCAACGGCATGATCGCTGTCCGCGCCAACTTCAAGGATCAGGCTGGCCTGAAGGTGTTTGCGCGCGCGCGCAAGCTCATCGTGCCGACTGCTCTGGAGCCGGTTGCGATCCGACTGACGAAGACGGAACTGCGTCCGGGTACTGCGGACAATGATGTGAACGCGATCCTTATGACTTCCGGTGGTCTGCCGGAAGGCTACATGGTCAGCGACTTCCTCACATCGTCTTCGGCTTGGTTCCTGCTCACGAACATTGACGGTCTCTCGTACATGGAGCGCGTCAAGTTTGAGTCGGACATGCAGGTCGATTTCGTCACGGACAACCTGCTGGTGAAGGGCTACGAGCGTTACAGCTTCGCCTATTATAATTGGAGGGCCATTTGGGCGAGCTTCCCAACCTGATGAAAAGGTTGGGATTTTCGGTCAAATGAAAATCCAGCTGACCTGACAGTTGCCTCCGGTGTATCGCTCAAAAGGCATACACCGGAGGCAAGATGAAAGGTAGAGAGGGATGTTTCCTCTCGCACTCCGGGGAACCGGATCACGTTGACTGCCCCGGCAGACGCTGCACCGACAACGTGATCTCATCGTGCAGGAGACTTGAATGGCAACCACGACATTTACTGGCCCGGTCAAGGCTGGCGATGTTCTGAACACGACTGGCTCGACTGCCGGTACGGTGAAGAACGTCGGCTTCGTTGAGATGGTCCAGTCTGTGGCTATCACGCAGTCTGCAACGGCTGCTGCTACCACCATCTGCATCCCCGCCAACAGCCAGATCATCGGCATCTCTGCGCTCGTCACGACGGGCTTCACGGGTGCTGCTGGCACTCTGAATGTTGGCACGACCTCCACCTCGACTGAGCTTGTCGCGGCGGCGAACTTCGACCTTGCGGCTGTTGGTCTTGCGAGTGCCTCTCCCGGCACGGACGCGACGCGCACAGCCAAGTGGATCGATGTCGGCACCACCGATGTCATCATCTACGTCAAGGCGGCGAACGCTCCGTCTGGCTCGACTGGCGCGGCGATCCTGACGGTTCGCTACGTTCAGGCTATCAATCTCACAGCGTGATCAGGAGAGAAACCATGAAGGGCAAGACTCAGAAGGGTGTGAAGGCGCAGCAGGATCTCCGTAGCGGGTTCTATGCTGGCGCGGGTTCCAACGTCGCGTCCGAGGCCAAGAGCAAGGCCGAGGGCTTCAAGCGTGGCGGCAAGGCGAAGCACATGGGCAAGGTTCACGGTGCCGCTGCGATGGCTCACGCTGGCCGCAAGCCGCGCAAGTCGGGTGGTGGCGTGTTCTCGTCCGCTGCCAAGGGTTCGATGCGCCCCGGCTTTGAGGGCTGAACTCCGACGATAGTCTGAACTTGAGCGGGGGCCTAGCGCCCCCGTTCTTGCATGGAGAGAGCGATGCCGGGTGCATGGACACGCAAGGAGGGGAAGAATCCCTCCGGTGGTCTGAACGAGAAGGGTCGTGCTTCTCTGCGCGCGCAGGGGCATGACATCAAGCGTCCGCAGCCCGAGGGTGGTTCGCGGCGCGATAGCTTTTGCGCCCGGATGACGGGACTAAAGAAGAAGCTGACGGGCTCTGCGAAGGCTGCTGATCCCAACAGCCGGGTCAACAAGAGCCTGCGGTCTTGGAACTGCTAATGTCTGCCAAGCCTCAGAATTCAGGTCTCTGGGGCAGAGCCAAGGCTGCTGCTCGGGCCAAGTTTGATGTGTACCCTTCTGCCTATGCCAACGCATGGGCATCGAAGTGGTACAAGTCGCATGGCGGCAAGTGGTCTGGCTCGGACAACCGTGTCGCCAAGGCGTCTGGAGGCGGGCTAGGAAAGTGGTTCGCTGAAGACTGGCGAGATGTGAAGACCGGCAAGGAATGTGGTAGGATCGAAGGAGAGAAGGGCAAGCGTCCGTATCCTGCCTGCCGTCCTGCCTCCGCTGCTTCGTCCATGACGAGTGCTGAGAAGAGGACGATGGCACGAAAGAAGACCGGCCCCGCTCGCAGATCGTGGCCTGTTTCTCCCTCTGGAGAGAAGAAGGAAGACTGAAATGCAGCTTATCAGTACATCCGTGACAGGTGTCGGCAGTAGCTCTGTCGAGGCTGTGTCCTACTTCACGAACCCGTTCAACATCGGTCTTGCTGCGGTTCTCACCGGGACAGCGACGTTCACGGTCGAGTACTCCCTCGATGATCCGATGGAGTACGGATATTCTGCCTCCAGCGCAAACTGGTTCCCCGTGACTGGCCTCTCCAGCGTGTCGGCATCGACGGCTGCTGCCCTGACGGTTCCCTGTCGCGCAGTTCGCGTGACGATTGCTTCTGGCACGGGTGCTGTTACTCTCTACGTCCAGCAGGCTGGCGTGAGGTAATCTGTCATGGCGACTAGCGGCCATTTCTACGTTTATGAGCATTGGCGGCTAGATCGCAATGAATGCTTTTATGTAGGGAAGGGGCATGGTGGTCGCGCCTATTCTATGAGAAATCGCAATTGCCATCATCGGTCAATTGTTTCTAAGCTTGACATTATTGGGTCGGCTTTTGAAGTGAGAATAATTGCTGTTGGATTAATTGAAGAGGATGCCTTCAAACTTGAACGGGAACGTATTAAGTTTTGGCGTAAATCTAATGTTGATCTTGCCAATCTTACCGATGGCGGCGAGGGGATATCAGGTCTAAAGCATACTGAGGAGAGCAAAGCCAAAATGGGAGTTGTCCATATTGGCAATAAATACAATTTTGGTCGCGTGTGGACTGATGAGCAACGTGCATCCATGAAAGAAAAAAAACTTGGATGCAAAGCTCCAAAAGAAACTGAAAAAATGAAAGCTACTCGTTTAGAAAACATACAAAAGTCTGCAATTACACGCAGGCGTAAAGTTGTATGTTTGAATGATGGCAAAGCATTTAATAGTGCCGTGGAGGCTTCTTATCATTATAATTTAAGCAAATCAACCATTTCAAAAATATGCATAGGAAGTCGTAATTCGGCTTATGGTCTTAAATTTAAATTTAAGGAGGCAGCATGAGTACTTCAAATACATATAATTTCAATCCGTCGCTGGGCGAACTGACCCTGTATGCGTTCAACCTGTGTGGGATCAGGAACACAGCCCTGCTTCAGGAACACATGGAATCGGCTCGGATGGCATCGAACCTGATGCTGTCCCGCTGGTCTAACCAAGGTGTGAACCTGTGGAAGGTTGATCTGGTCACGCAGGCTCTGACAACTGGGACATCCACATACAGCGTTGATGCGGATACGGTTGTGATCCTCGACGCCTATGTGACTGTCAACCAGTCTGGCAGCGACATTGATCGCATCATCATGCCGATCAGCCGCACGGAGTACGCAAGCTATCCCAACAAGGAGCAGCAGGGTTTTCCGACTGTCTTCTGGTTCGATAGGCTCTTGTCTCCTACGGTCACTATCTGGCCTGTTCCAGATACGTCTACTGGCCCTCAGTATCTCAAGTACTACAGAGTCAGGCGCATCGAGGACTCCAACTTCACCAATGGTCAGCAGCTAGACATCCCGTATCTTTGGATGGAATGCTACGCATATGGTCTAGCGCAGCGTCTTGCGATGGTTTGGGCGCCTGATAAGGTTGCGCTGCTCAAGCCTATGGCTGACGAAGCTTATGCAATTGCTGCTGATCAGAACATCGAGACCGCGCAGCAGTACATTTCTCCTATGGTTTCTGGCTACTTCCGTCCGTAAGGAGGCGTCATGGGCTACGCTTCACGGTCTGGAAGGGCAAGAACCAGTTCAAGAGATCCGCGCGCTTTCGCTGTCTGTGATCGTTGTGCCATGTGGTACAACCATCATCAGCTTCGCTGGCAGTTCGATTGGGCTGGTGCATCGCTGATCAACAAGCGGATGCTTGTTTGCAATACCTGCTACGATCAGCCTCAGAATCAGCTTCGCGCCATCGTCGTCCCGGCAGATCCGACTCCGATTGTCAATCCGCGCACGGAGCCATATGCCTACGACAGTTCCAACAAGCGTCAGGTCTCTGGCTACAACACGACTAATGCCTCCACGGGCATTCCTGTTCCCGGTGGCGCTACTCGCGTCACTTCTGCTGGCGGGGCGGCTACAACTGATCCTCGCGTCACCCAGACAACGGGTGAAGGGGCTGGCGGCACGAACCAGCTTCCCGGCACAGATCCCAATGCAGTCACCTATCGCACGATCACCAATGCCGTTGACAATGGCTCTGGCTTGATCAGGCTTACGGTCGCCACGACGAATGGCATGATCACAAATCAAAGCGTGACCGTTCGTGAGGTTGATGGTGTGTCTGCTGCGAATGGGAACTGGACAATTACGGTAGTGAACAGCACGCAGATCGATCTTCAAGGGTCTGCATTTTCGGGTTCCTACGCCTCTGGCGGGTATGTTATCAATAACCCGAGCCTGCCATACGGCTTCACCGAGATCCCAAGGACCGGACCCCTCTATGGCTGAGATCCAAATCCCTAATCTCCCCGTTGCGATCTCCCTGAACGGGACAGAGCAGGTCGAGGTTGTACAGTCTGGTACGTCGCGCCGCGCCACGACGCAGCAGATTGCCGATCTCAAGGGTGTTGGCCCGACTGGCCCGACTGGTGTCATAGGTCCAACGGGACCGACAGGCTCGACTGGCGCGACAGGCCCGACTTCGACTGTCCCCGGACCTACTGGCCCCACAGGATCTATTGGCCCCACAGGCCCCACCGGCCCCACAGGATCGCTTGGACCTGCTGGACCTACTGGACCTACCGGAAGCACCGGAGACACCGGCAACACGGGTCCTACGGGTCCTACGGGGCCTACTGGCCCGACAGGATCGATTGGCATCACGGGGGCAACTGGCCCCACCGGCCCAACCGGCTCGACCGGCTTGACTGGCCCCACAGGTCCAACTGGCCCAACGGGAGCAACAGGTCTGACCGGCCCCACAGGCCCCACAGGCCCGACCGGAAGCACGGGGGCAATTGGCCCGACTGGCCCTACCGGCCCGACAGGCGCGACTGGACTCACCGGCTCAACTGGACCTACGGGTCCGACCGGAACAACTGGTGCAGGCGGAACGCTTGGATATTACGGAGCGTTCTACAGCGAAGATGATCAGACCGCTGCTGCTGCAAATACAGCATATGCAATGACACTTGACGTAACATCAGAGGCCAGCGGAGTTTCAATTGTATCTAATTCAAGAATTACTTTTGCAAATGCTGGCACTTACAATGTTCAGTTTTCCGCTCAATTCCACAATACTGGCGGGGGTGGATCTGGAAATACCGTAAATATCTGGCTAAGTAAAAATGGGACAAA
>Ga0129336_10002022_pt1 | contig 12462 bp, 16 predicted proteins | sample CPB6_02_DNA_FD_96878 | JGI IMG/M metagenome (GOLD analysis project Ga0129336, IMG submission 96878) | Freshwater to marine salinity gradient microbial communities from Chesapeake Bay, USA - CPBay_Sum_0.6_0.2_DNA | ecosystem: Environmental > Aquatic > Marine > Coastal | place: USA: Chesapeake...
AGAGCTCAATCCCCAAGCCTCAGCCTATCATTGTGGACAACAGTGCTTGTCGCAAGGAAGGTGGTGAATGCCCGCCTTGCCCGAGACCTCGTTGCCCTGAGGTCAAGTGCCCTGCTCCCACCAAGTGCCCTCCTCCGGCCCCGTGCCCTCGTCCTGTCTGCCCGCCTCAGGTGGTCAAATGCAAGACAGAACAGTCCTACACGGACAGTGTGAGACCTTTCTTGGCGCCTCTTGGAATGCCAGCCTTTGGATACAATTAGTAGGATATGGCGAACTCATTCAAGTCTCTTGTGAAAACTGGATTTGGTCTAGGAATTGGTGTATATTTAGCCCAAATCGTGTTTTTGTTAGTCGGTGCTGCTCTTTTCATCCCCGGATACACTATGCTTCAGCAAAAGAACAAATCCAACGCTCCTAACTCTGAAAAGATTGTTCCTTTGGTTTTGATGGGTCTTGGAGTTGTGATAATGGGAGGTGTTGGCTTTGGTTTGTTGTTGGAAGGTGCGAATGACCTTTTTGAGTAATGTGATTAAAATATCTGATAGATTTAAAATGGACACCAGATTCTGGGGACCATCAGGATGGAGATTACTCCATATGATCACATTTGCTTACAACCCTGAAAAAGACAAAGATTCAATGAGGTTTTTTTTTGAAGTTCTGCCCTTTGTTCTTCCTTGTAAGTTTTGTCGCGCAAATTTGGTAGAACATTACAAACAATTGCCTTTGGAAAATGCCTTGGAGTCCAAAGAGACTCTTACAAAATGGCTTTATGATATTCATACTTTAGTGAATAAAAAACTGGAAAAGAAAGAAAAGTCTCCACCCTTTCGTGAGGTAAAAGAACACTATGAACAACGATTAGCCTATGGTTGTTCCAAAACCTTTTTTCCAGGATGGGAGTTCTTATTTTCCATCATAGAAAGTCACCCTTTGTCCAAATCGGAAATTCCTGTTCCTTTTTCCAATGCGCCTCCCAGAGAATCTATAGATTCCCAAGATACCTACGAATTATTGAAATGGAATTATTTATCCGGTCCTCACCGATTTTCCTATGTCTGTAGATTCTGGAAACTTTTGCCTTCTGTCCTACCCTTTCCTGAATGGAGGTCCATTTGGAAAAAACAACTGGGTGATTGCTGCGAAAAGACCTGGCAATCCAGAGACTCTTCTTTGAAGGCTCTATGGAAAACACGAAAGGCGATTGAAGAAGAACTGGATCTGCTTAATCGGACCAATTTCTATGACTTGTGTAAGATGCTTCGGTATCACAAGAGTGGATGTGCCTATTCAAAGGGATCCAAGACCTGCCGTCGTTTGCGTGCTTCTACACGAAAACATAAAAGAGAGTAGGGAAATGGAGATTACACTCACTCTTTCAAAAATCTTATTTGTTTTGCTTCTCCTAGCTTTTGTAAATTATCTTGCGCTAATCGGCATTCATAAATTGCAAAATCGGATTGTCATTGCGCCTGGTATGGCACCCCAACGAGAAGGATTTACGGATGTTGGTGCGTCAGAGACATTTTTAACAAATGACAAACTCTATGATAAGTTTTATGCTTCTGTATATGATATGCTGACACAACAACAAACAAGAACAGCTGCGAAAGTTGCTCTTATCATTCAAGAATGGGAAAAGAAAGGGTGGAAAACGGATCAAATGGAAGTTCTGGATGCTGGATGTGGAACAGGTGTTGCGTCTGCTGCGTTTGCGAAAATGAAGGTGAAAAAAGTGCTTGCTTTGGACAATTCAGAAGCAATGTTGGACAGAGCCAAAAAAGGAAATGAGAAAAATCAAATGGTTACCTTCAGACTTGCTGATTTGAACAACCCTTCTGCCTTGTCTGGAGGTGAAGTAACACACGCTGCGTGTTTGTATTTTACTTTGTATTATTTGCCTGACAAAGATGCTTTTTTCAGAAATATGTTCTTATGGGTAAAACCTGGAGGAGAAATTGCTGTAGAAGTGGTGAATAAATACAAATTTGATCCTATGCTGGAATCCGCCTCTCCTTGGGTTGGATTTTCTCTTCAGAAGTATTCTAAAAAACGAATCACGGAAAGCAATGTTACGTTTGATAAATTCCAATACACGGGCCGATTTGATTTGTATGATCCTCAGGCAGAATTTATTGAGACCTTCCGATTTAAGGACGGAACCATACGCAGACAAAAACATAAATTTACAATGCCTACGATGGAAGAAATTGTGAAAATTGGTCAAGCAGCGGGTTGGGTGTATACTAAATACATTGATTTGGTAATGGTTGGATTTGAATACTCCTATCTCCTGTTTTTCCGCCACCCTTAAAGGGTTTTCTCAGCATAACATTCTCTTGAAATAGACTAGGAGACTATGTCAAAAGATGTTCCCATCTGGGACGTGTTCCAACCCGGTTTGAAACGAGGGGCGGAACGACTTCCTTTTGCGCCTCACAAACGTTATTTTTACGTTGAGCATCCCACAGAAGGCTGGAGAGTCTATTTACGGGCGTGCTGCTTCCTTCACGAAGAGGGCGTTCCTTTTCGCAAAGACAAATTTTTAGTGGTCAAGCGATTTGGAGGAGATCCTGATAAACGCACGTGGGAACCTCCCAAAGGTCAAATGGAAGGCAAAGATGGTCTCCGTGATCCAAAAAAACCTGTCTTAAAACTTCTGGAAGAAAATGTTCAACGCGAGGTGGAAGAAGAAGCAAAAATTCGTGTTCTTCACGATTTGAAACATACGGGTCTTGTTCTTCAAAGCCAGGAAAAAGATTATCCAAAGAACCACTATTTTCAATACCACTGTTTCCAAGCCTTTGTGCCTTCCAAGGAAATTCTAAATGCGGCTGCTGAATTTAAATGGCTTCACGAACATCCCGCTGCGTGGGCGCGTCTTCGCAAAGATAAAAGGGAAAAAGATGATCTTGGTTGGTTTTCTCCTAAACACACTCAAATGATGGGACGGTGGTCCCCTAGTTTAATTGTAATGTATTTGGGTGATAAGAATATCTAATAGTGAGCCGCAGAGGAAAGCATAGGAAGAAGCTGCTTCAGCGCATTCCGAACCTTTCCCTTGCGGAGGTCTGAGGTTTCATAGAGGACACTGGGGAAACAGGGGATGTAGAACTGGATATGAGTGAAGGGATCACTGTCACGGGAAAGAAGAGTAAAGAGCGACTGGATATACGTATCCACCTGCTCTCCAGTTAGAAGGACACAGTAAATATTCTTGCGAGATTGCTCTCCATCTTGGAAGAAGATTTGATAGTAGTCATCATCCTTGTAGCGAATCACGATGCGGTCATCGTAAGAAGAATTCGCGTTGCGATGAAGGCGGATCTGGATAGAAGTGTTGTCAGAGAAGGGATTGGAACTAGTCATTTCGCTATGCTGTGACAGGGGGAGGGCGAGCGAATCAATTTTTATATCGCGGTCACCTTTTCGCCCACCACGGGAGTGCTCAGAGTTTTGAGAAGAAAGACACGGTGATCTTGCTTGTAATCAAAGGAGCATTTGTGTGTCTCTGCGTGTCTGTGTGTTGAACAGAAGTATTTTGTGCAACGGCACTGCTGATCTGTAAGCTTGAGTCGGCACTTACATCCCTCCATCATACACTTCTTCGGTCTCTCTTCGGACATTGGTTGTTGTCCCTACGGTAGCGGCACGTTCCATTTCATTTTTACTTTCCCCTAAGCAAGGATATGTCTTTCTGGAAAACAGCACCAGGACCTTCTTGGTCAGATTGTATAGAAACCTTAAATCCGTGTGCGAATCCAGTATCGGGAATTTGTAAAGGTTCTCTTGCTTCTGTCCCCCGAACAGCAACGTTGCCGAAAGGCTACACTTTAGTGGCCTTAGGCCCTCAGCACGCAGACGATCTTGAACGATTGCTACGAGAGCACTTTCAAGTGTATCAACGGTGTAAATTAACCATCTCAAAAGAGAGAATTGTTCAAGGATTTCTTTCGGATGGTTGGATTGGCTTGGGCGTATACAGCCCCAAAAAACTTCTGATTGGATCATGTATTTCTAAGAATCTTGGAACTCTGCGATTTCAAGAAAATACTGTTCAGAAAGGAGGTCTTGTTGATTATTTTTGCGTTCACGAAGTCTATAGGAAACAAGGAATTGCTTCCTTCTTACTTCAAGAACTTGTTTACGTGACTGCGCATAAGGGTCGTCTTGTTCATATATTTTTAAAAGAAGGATTTCCTTTGTTGAATTTACCTCCACTGTATTACAGCCAATATTGCCAACGAGCGCCTCAACCACCTGGAGAAGCAAAAATGTTTTTAGGAAATTCAGGAATAGCGACGCAATATCCAATTCGTAATTTTTCTCACGCGTCGTATTTTCCTCTGAAACGTTTTGCAGCAAACATCCCAACCCATCTCTCAGGAGATTCTGAATTATTTATATTTAATTACAAAGGTCATTGTGTATTCCTCTGTATGACAGATATCCATCACAGAACAGTTCCCGATGGAAAGAAAATTGGAGAATTGTCCTGGATGCTCCCTAAAACTCTAGAGGTTCCACTCTCTATACAAAAACTAGCTGTAGAGACGTGTATAGATTGTAGTAACTTTGATCTTGTGTATATGGATAGTAAAATACCTCACGATACGAAACAACCCTGGATAAAAGACTCTGCTTTTTCTTGGTATGTATTTAATTACAATCCTGGATGTTTTTTTTCCGCAAAACCCTTTTGGATTTTCTAATAGGATGCCTCTATCCCGAGAATTGGAAGATAAAATTTCTCAAGATTTTAAACAAATCTTTGAAGCTCGCTACGGAGAGGACTGGCGAAACTATTTATCAAAACCCCTAAAACCTTCACCGATACAACAAATTGCTCAGCAATACGGTGTATCTGTTTCTGAAGTAAGAAGAATACGGAATCAATGGATAGTGGTTGGAGAAATCCTTACGTTCTATGATCTGATTAATTAATTATATACTCTAAAATCGTGATTCCGATGGTCCAGCCCAGAATCATAAGACAACAAAAAAAGGTAGCCTTCTCTTGGGAATTGTATCGTTCTCTTCTTCTTATTTCATCTCCCATATTTACAAAAACAATTCGCACATTTTCATCTGTCAGGGCGGTTGGTATAGCGACTCTGTGACAAATAGGACATTCCATACGATTTTTTTCTTCAAACCATTTGTTAAAACAGTCTTTGTGAGCAGATATCTTACATTCACACCCTATTGGATTTTCTATAGACTCTTTGGAAACAGGATCCAAACAAAAAAGACAAGGGGGCTCCATTCCTCCCTAAGCTGGTGAGAATTCTCTAGACTGCTGTCAAAAGGCTTTTGTTGGACGCAAGGATCTCAGCTCCAGAGCGATACAAGATTTCACATTGACTATAGTATTCTACCAGCAAATTGCGCGCTTCTTCTGCAATCGCATTGACTTCATCCATTCCATTTTTCAGAACACGGGGGTGAATCTGTAAAGACTTGCCTGATTCAATGGGCAACAAAAAGAGCTTTTTTAGAATTTTTACAGCGTTCGCAGTATGATTAATCTGATAGGTAATCATCTGACGAACATTGTCACGCAACTGACGAATGAGATCGCGATTGGTTATTTTCAGATCTCTGTCCTTTACATCAGGTGAGCAAATTCCACTGGGGATTCTATTTATCACCGTATCCAATCTACGAGTATTTCCTGCCTTTGCGTCTCTGGATTCCTCAAAAACAAACTTCATTTTTGCGACAAACGCCTTGTATTGATCTTGTGTCGCAGCGCTGATTTGAGGAGTCGCATCTTGAAGAGTATCAAAGAAAAGCTGCGCCAAAGCATAAATACCATCTTCCTTGGTAATACGTTCATCCGCAGGAGGTAATGATCTGTTGTCTGTCAAAAACTTTGTTTTACACAAATGTGTATACACTTCTTTCGGGAAAGCCGATTTAAGACCAGAATCTGAGATAAGTTGAAGAGCACGAGATATACAGTGAGCCTTGGGAGGTGTCGCACGAGTAAATGCGCTCACAATTGTTTTTGTGTGAAGTCCTTCTGCGACTTCACCCATATCTTTCTCAAAGGAGGTAATTCCAGGACGCTCCGCAGCTCTTCCATACGAAACTTCATTCTCTTTTCTGACAGCTTCTCCAGTAGACATTTTCTTGAACGCATTGTCTACACCTTCTGAGATACTGCGAGAAGCACGATCTCTGTAGATATCCTCAATAGCCCTTCTTGAGAAATACAAAGTTGTATCTTCAAGTTCTTTTGTAGAAGATCCGATATACTGTTTCAAGTTAAATAATTGGATGGCCAAGCTTGCGGTGCCACGTTGCTCCAACGTCATCCGCCCAACAATGGAACGGGGTTCTGTTTTTCCATTTCGGGTGCTCAAGTAATTATACGTGATAGGGAAGGATCCATCAGGCCCCTGTGCGCCGTATTCAATGTAGACAGACGTTCCCGTGAATTTGTAATAACTAGGGTTTGTCAAGATTTCTGAAAGAGAACTTCTGAGAGGCTCTAAAGAAAAAGGCAAAGGCTTCTTCGCATCCAAAGCACCACCTCTCTGCGCAAAGAGTGGAAGTGTCTCTGCAGCTCGTATACGACTTATATCACCCAATAACTTCTGTTCTAATTGAGGATCTACATCCAGAATGGTCAAGGACAGAGCAGCAAACACTTGAAAAATACGGACATACAAAAACGCAAGTCGTAAGCAATTCATCTCACGATATTTGTATAAAGCATCATTCTTATTGGGAGGATTCAAGGTATCAATCTTTTGGAAATAAATTGTTCCTTTCGCACCTTCTTTCGGAATTACATCAATCTTGTAAAAAACTTTGTTCAACGCATTGGCTGTCAGCATAATGTATTTTTTACAATGAACAGGATTCGCCATCAAATAAAAATCACGAATATTGGCTTGGCTGATCATCCATTGAAACAATTCATTGACAAGAGTTGTTCCACCTTTGGTTTTTGCGAGAATCTCTTCTTTGGAAGGAATTGCTGCGGACTGAGTCTGGCCCATCTCTATTTACTCCACAGTTTCTCAGCTGAAGCCTCCAACCGTTTCAAACACTTTGTAAGAGTTCCTTCACTTACATTGCATACAGATGCGATACGTGTAAGAGGAACATCTTCATAGCCCATACGATGAAGAACAAATGCGAGCACACCCGCAGCTAGGCTAGGTGGCATATTTTCAGGGCTCACAAGGATTTCTTCTGCTTTATTCGCAACCTCCATCGCAGTAAACTGAATGTCCGAATAGTGACCCCGTGCGACGGGGAGTTTGCTGAGGGGATGTGTAATGTAATCGGAAGCACGAGTGCTTGCCTGATTGGCCGGAGCAAGGGTATCCGCGATTTGTCCTCGTTGTCTCGCAAGCGCAAGCACCTCCTGAAAATACTTGTAAGACTTTGTGAATTGCGCAGTTGTGAGGTGGAACATATCCGCAATTTCTTTGGGTTTGCGAGGTTCCCCTACCATTTTTAGAGCCGCATAGAGAGAACTTGCGACAACACAGTTCCGAGACATACCACGACGATCACAATGTTCTACGAGTTGAATGTAGAGTTGTTTTGCAGTGTCAATTGCCCGGGTATTGATACCAAAGTTTGTCGCAGTGAGAGCATATTGCTCAAAGACTTGGAGGAGAGACCGCTCCTTGTAAGGAATCATATTCCACGTATGGTATCTGCGAATGCGCGCCATCGCACGCCCCGCAGTTGCGGGTCCACCCGAAGAATGCTGAAGGATAATGGTTCCCAAGGTGGAAGCAGGAAACCGAAAATCAATGGGAGCGCCTACACGACACGGATCTACAGAAGAACGGTCGTCTGCGCCAAAGAATCGGTATTCCGCAGAAGAGTCAATAATACGTTCGACTACTTCTCCACATTGAACACAAATAATACATTCATCAATATCGGTCTTCTCTACCGTTTCTCCACATCCTGGACAGATACATTCTGTCAGAACGTCAGTTCGTTTTGAATTTTCTTGGGTTTCCTCCTGAAACCAAGAAAGTTCCTTCTCAGTAAACTGATTCGTGGGAGAACGACGAAGGCCTGGGAAAATTTTAGTAGACATTTGCGAGGAAGTAGTCTGCTTTCCGTTTCAAATTTCAAATCCTAGTTTTTACGCAATTCTCCAATCTGTTGTGGAAAGCAAACGGTTTGAATCTGCTTCTGTTTTGATCCACTCTGAATCATCGTGAACTGTATGAATATAACGCATACCAGGAACAATGTAATAGATCCAATCGTGTTCAACAAGATTTTTAACAATCCGAATGGAATCCGTTGCCTTTACACGATCTTCAGCCATAGGAGGCCAGGCTTCTAGAACTGCGCGATGGCCAACCCAGTTTCCATCGTTTAAAAGGAAATTCCACGCCTTCATACGAAGCACTTGATTCCAGTTTCCCTTGTGAATGCGCATACCCGTGAAATGCTTTGTTCGTTCTTCAGATTCACCTGTTTTCAAAAACACTCGGATAATTTCAGAGGCCGCATACACCATATGGATATTTGCGCCTTCATCTTTCCAAGTATCAAAGAGTGCCTCAAAAAATACATCTGGAAAAATGTTGTCCGAGTCCAATACAGCAACCCAATCTGTTGGAGAGACCTCTACACATTTTCGCTTATTCGCATACATTCCCAAACGCTCAGCGTTTTTATGAAGACGAAGCTTGGGATGAGAAGCCCATCTAGATGCCTGAATTGCTTCTACGTCCTCTCCGGTTTCATCACAGATCACGACATAGGTCACATAGTCATTATTTAGGAAGGTTGGAAGACTTTTTTCCAAAAATCCCTTCCACCTGCGCATTGTCGGAATTGCCACGGTCAATTGAATTGGAGGTGCTCCCATTTATTTTAAATAACCTCTCACTAGTTTAAGTGGATCACCATGGCAAAGCCCTTGGGAAATGAATCAAGAAGCAGTGTTCTGCCAACACAAGATACTAGTTCAATGGACTCTCAACCTCCTGAATACAGCTTTGCGGATGAGCTTCCGTTCCCCGATCAAGTTGGTGTTCGTCGGGGTGGATCACTAAATGATGTTGCAGGTGCTGTTTCAGGTATCGCATTTTATGCTGATATGATTGGATTCGGAAGTCCTAGCACTGGTATGACCTCTCGTTTGCCTATAAAACCTTATCCGATGGGTGTAAATTACTTCACTCGCACACCTACAAAATGTAGCAATGGAGCGGATATGTGGATTTACATCAATGGAATCCCTAAAGGAGATTTGTTTGGCAAAAAAGTAGCAGAGTCACTTCGTCGTTTGAATCTTCCCAATTTACAAGGCTTAGCACCAGGAATTCTAGAAGATGCCCGTGATGGATTAAATCCTACTCCTATTGCGAATGCGGTCTTTGGAACTGGCTATGCGAAATGTAAAGAAGTTACACTCCCTGTTGGTGATCATTTTGGTCGTCTCAAAAACATAGATGGCAAAGAAATGGTTCGCCCAGCGTTTCCTGGAGATATCAAATTTATCAATGGAAAACCGCATCAGAAGCGGTTTGTCTTTGATAGATGGTTGACGAAAGAAGAATGGGATCAAGAAAATGTAGGTGCTTCCTTTTGCCCTGATGGATCATTAATTGCGAATCACGCCGAGAATGACTGTAAGAAGCCTGTGCTAAAAGAAGGATTTGAAGATATAAAACCTGATGTTACGTTACCCGTTGTTTTGAGTCTGGCTGCGCTCGTCGCATTGTATTTGCGCTTCGCTTAGGCAGCTTACGCAAAAGCGTTGTTGCTTATCGCAAGCACACTTTTGCTTACGCAAAAGCGTTGTTGCTTATCGCAAGCACACTTTTGCTTACGCAAAAGCGTTGTAAGCATACAAGGAAGCCGCACCACCCAGAAGCTGAACAGCAGCATACGCACCAAGTTCCTGAGTGCTCAAAGCACCCTTCAAGAACATCGCAAGTGAAACAGCCGGATTCACGTGGGCACCACTGAGCGAACCTACCAACAAAATGACCAAAGCAAGAGCACCGCCCGTAATCCACGCATTGCCACCCGAAGCCAAAATGGCCAAAACAAGAAGGAATGTTCCAAGGAATTCCGCTAAGAGAGGAAGAGCACTGAGCATTTCTACCCTAGGTCCAAAAAATTGAATTAGAAAAACACTTAAACATAGACTTAGAAACTTACTTACTCAGATGGCTCTACGGCGCATCCAACGCGAACTTGATGATCTTCAGAAAGACCCTCCCTCCAACTGTAGTGCTGGTCCGGATGGAGAAGATCTCTTCAAATGGGAGGGATTTATCATTGGGCCTACCGAAAGCCCGTATCAAGGAGGAGTCTTTAAACTTCGTATTCAGTTTCCGGTTGATTATCCATTCAAGCCTCCCCATATTCAATTCCTGACGAAGATTTATCATCCCAATATCAACGGGGCTGGATTAATCTGTTTGGATATTCTGAAACAGGCCTGGTCCCCTGCTTTGACGATTAGCAAAGTTCTTCTGAGCATTACCAGTCTTCTTACAGATCCAAATCCAGATGATCCTTTCGTTCCTGAAATTGCGAATCAATACAAGACGAACCGCGCAAAATATGAGCAGGAAGCGCGAATCTGGACCAACCGATTTGCTGCGCCGTAAAAGTCTTCTATAGAAATAGAATGCGAGCAATTGTTTCACTTATATTATTTTTTGTTCTATTGATAGTCCTTATGAGTGTCCATAGAACAATGTCTGGATTCAAAGGTGGATTTGGCGCGGGTGTTGGTGGCAGTGGCGCGGCTTACCAAGAAATCGGATTCCAGGATCTGAATGAAGCTGAATTAATTTACACAGGAAAGAAGGAATCGTTCCGTGGTGGTGAAGCCATTGGCGGACACACTGCGGGTCCTTCCAATCTAGGAGATATAGAAGACTTCCGTGGTGGAGGTGGTGAGGCCATTGGTGGCCACACTGCGGGTCCCAACAATATAGGAGATTTGGGAGAATCTGCGGAGTTTTTCTCAGCCCAAAAGGAAAAAAACAAAGAACAAGTTCAGGAGGCATTCCAAAACGTCGGCCCTGGTGGAACTGTTACAGGGAAACCTGAAACGGGTGGCCTAGGTGGACCTGCGGATGCTTCGTTGGATCAACCCAGAAAGCCTTACAACCTCTTGGAAGAGTTGCCTGCTGCGCCTCGTGGTTCAATTAGCTGCTTGAAGGCCTCCTGCTGCGCTGAAACTGATTTTGAATGGCGCACCAATTTGACTGGAAACTATTTGCAGCGCACCAACAATTACAAGCGTGAATTCCCTGACAATTGCTCAGGACCTCTTCACGAGTTGACTTTGGCTTTCTACAAGCCTGACGTTTTGAAAAAGCTCTAAAAATTGAATTGTTTTTTTTCAGAAAGAAGAAGTATTGAAAATGTGTATTATATTGGGTCAAGTCAATTCTGTTTCGCAAACAAAGATCTTTACGTTGACAAATAAAAACAAAACCAGACAAATGACCTTTTATTCCAACGCAGTGAATACACCTGAAGAGAATATGATGATTTTACCAGTTCCCACAAAAGATGGCTCTATAGAGCTTGTCAAACACGATTACAAAGATTTGTTTCAAGATTTACGAAAATCTGTGAAAGAAATTGTTCGTCACGATCCGAATTGGGGGTTGATGCGAAGTGCTGCGTTAGCATCAGATACAAGAAAACCCTTAGAAGTTATTCTCCACGGTTCTTATTATTGTAGCATTGCTCCCACCTTTGAAGATCTTGCTCGCCTTGACAATGGCTATTTTGATATGACACCTGAACTTTTGGAATTCTTCGCAAAGAATTACAATCGTGAATTTAGTTATCTGTGTTGTGTTCTCAAACCTGGCCTGGAAGCGTATGAACCTCTGTGTTATTCTCACCCTATGCATTCCTCAGGAAAGCTCTTTGTCCCTACTCTTCATTATCACGTTCACGATTCTACCATACACACAGATACAGCAGATTGGGATCACTTGCTTTACAGTGTAGGCACGGTAGAGCGAGCAAATCGTGGGTTTGTTTCCAATTACAACAATGAAATTCATTGGAAAAAGTTTCCAGAAGAATTCCAAAAGTTACAAGTGGCCTCTGTGCGTTGCGCAAAAATTAGTGGAAATTTCAAAAATCAAGATATTGGGTTTGAACTCTACTAATCATCGGTGATGAGACAAGCAGTAGCTTTTAGCTTAGGAGTGAGAGGAGGAAGATCGTCTCCTTTTTTAATTGTTTCAACATCTCGCCAAAAGGACTCTTGCCAAGGCTTTGTAGCTTCATACCAAGCCCTGTCACGACTCACTAATTTGCGGTGCCAAGCCTTCAGACCCCAAGGGACAACTTCTACACACTCAAATCCCTCGGGTAGGTCAGGCATTTCATCACTTCCAATGTCTCCATAGAGATAGACAGTATCTGCTTTTTCATTTTGCGCAACGTAGACAATTCCTTGATAGGTTGTTCCACTGAGATCCA
>Ga0129336_10002024_pt1 | contig 12456 bp, 8 predicted proteins | sample CPB6_02_DNA_FD_96878 | JGI IMG/M metagenome (GOLD analysis project Ga0129336, IMG submission 96878) | Freshwater to marine salinity gradient microbial communities from Chesapeake Bay, USA - CPBay_Sum_0.6_0.2_DNA | ecosystem: Environmental > Aquatic > Marine > Coastal | place: USA: Chesapeake Bay...
GCCAATTGAATCTATCGATGGTGACACTGAAGATCATGGGTTTGTTGAATACTCAGTAATCGTTAATAAAACAAACACAATGTCAACTGAAGAGATGATTGAAGCTTATATGTATTTTTGGGTTATTAGATATTTTCATTACAATGGACATACTAAAGATATTTCAAAAAATAGCGGAATGACTTATAGGAAATTCTATGAATTATTGACAGAAGTCCTTTTATCTTTTGAGAATCCAGTAAGAGATGAGTATTTTGAAACGAAAGAACAAATTACACAGTATCTGAACACTGGAACATTGTCACAAAATAAAAGGGGTCACAATTTTGAACTTTATAATATTAACGACAGATCTTTATTAACTAGTGAAGAAACTCAATTTGAACTGTCTAGAAGACTTACCGAAGCACTATGTTAGATAATTTTCCAATTATTTACTACACGAACGTTGATAGAAAGTTCAAAAGAAAACAATACATGGAAAATCAATTTAAAACTTTTGGACTTAAATTTAATAGAATTGAAATGCTATCATGCCCTAAAGATGGACCACCAAAAGATTTTTTAAATAAATTATCTGGATCATATTCAAAAGATACTTGCCAATGGATAAATTGGTACGCCTCACTTATTTTTACTTTTTTTGAAGAATGGATATTAACAACAACTGATCCATTTTTTATTTTTATGGAAGATGATTATGATTTATCCCTAATGCCTTTATGGCATTTTAAATGGGAAGAATTTATGGATAGACTTCCATATGATTGGGATTGTATTCAACTTGGATTTGAAACTCCTTACAAAATTCCATTTTATTTGCACCCAACACAACCAGAATATTCATTAGGAGCATCTTTATTAAAAAGAGAGTACGTTGAAAAACTTTTAGATCTTCATTTTTTTGGTGGTAAATTTAAGTTTGATTATAACATTTCAAATTCCTTTTATTTGGATAGGAATTCTGGAATACATGATAATAAAAATTATGATGGAACTTCTGGAGGTCCAGATTATTATATAAATCAATCTGGAAATTGTTATTCAATTCCCCTTATCCCGATTAATCCATATTTTGCTGGAATCAGTCATCAAGGTCCTTTTGGAGAATTATCCTGGAATCCTAAACTTAGTTTTGTAAAATGTTATGAAGCCTATTATGAGTGGTGGCATCATGATAGAGATAATTTTACTTTAGACGAATTTTTTACATATGGAAAAGATAATGATATACTTATGGAAAGAAATATCCGCAGGTGGGACAATAAATATTTTTACGATAAAGCGTTGGAAAAAAGATTAAATTATGAAGAATAATATATATCTATTTCAACCGCAATATTCTGTTGAAGTAAGGAAAGAAGATAATTATTGGTTGCCATATAGTGTTGCTTGTTTGTGGAGTTACTGCTCTCAATATGATTACATTAATTCATTTTATGATCTAAAAGATATAATTTTTAAAAGAGAGCATCCAGAAAAATTATTAGAAAGATTGGAAGATCCATTCATATGTGCTTTTAGTTGTTATATTTGGAATGAAAAATATTGTTTAACTATTGCAAAACTGATTAAAGAAAAATATCCAAATTGTATTATTGAATTTGGCGGTCCTCAAGCAACTAAAAAAATGTTGGAGGATAATTATTTTATTGATTGTATTATGCTTGGTGGAGATGGTGAGTGCAATTTTTTGGATCTATTGACAAAGTGTATCCGTGGAGATGAGATTGATAAAGTTTATGAGAGAGGAAGAATAACCGATTTAGAATTTCCAAGTCCATATCAGTCTGGAATATTTGATAAAATAGTTTCTGAAAATCCAAATACTCTTTGGGCAACAGTAATTGAATCCAATAGAGGATGTCCCCATAGATGCACTTATTGTGATTGGGGCGGAACAACAATGAGTAAAATATCTAAATTTAACTTACAACGAGTTCAAGATGATATTAACTGGGCACGAGATAATAATGTTGCATTCTTAATGATGACAGATGCAAACTTTGGTATATTTGCTGAACGGGATTTAGAAATTGCCAAAATGTTAAAAAGTGCTGGAGATCATCCTAATAGCAAAATAGAAGATATTGTCCTGCAATATTCTAAAAATTCTAATGAGGTTGTTTTTGAAATTACAAAAGAAATGGGAGGATTTGCAAGAAGAGGTGTTACTGTAAGTGTTCAGAGTATGAACCAACCAACATTAAAAGCAATTAAAAGAAAAAATCTTCATATAAAAGATTTAGCAGGTCATATGAAACTAGCAAAAAAATGGGGGGTTCGTACATATTCAGAATTAATTCTTGGTCTTCCAGACGAAACATTAGAATCTTGGAAAGAAGGACTTTGTACATTGCTTGAATGTGGACAACATGAATCAATTGATGTTTGGTTTTGTCAAGTGTTTGGTAATACAGAACTTAATAGTGCTTTGTCAAGAGAAGTTTATGGTATTGAAACTGTTCATGCAGAAGATTATGTTTCCTTCACAAACACAAAAGATTGTGTGGAGATAAAAGAAACAGTAGAGATTATTAAAGCAACAAATACATTAAGTACCAAAGAATTAGTTGAAGCATATCTTTACAGTTGGATGATTGTTCAATTTCATATCAATGGATACTCTCAAATAGTATCAAAATATTATAGAAATAAAAAACAAATTTCCTACAGAAAATTTTACGATAAATTATTTGATTGTATAAAAAATGATTCAGTATTATTTGGTAATCACTATAAAAATCTTTATGATAAAATATACAATTACATGACCACTGGTAAAGTTATAGACAGTACTGGACATGCTTTAGAAATGTCTATGGCAACAGACTATAAATTATTTTGGGATAATAAAGAACACACATTTGAGTTAATTAGTAGTTGTTGGGAAGTTGAAGATTCCGTTCTTACGATGCAAAAAGAATTTGTATATAATCCGAATATAGAATATCCTATTAAATTATCTTTACCGTTTAATTTAGATACTTGGGAAGATGAAGAAACTCAATACAATATTTGCAATGCCCGAAAAGAAAGTGAAAGGTATGATATGTGGGTATTAAAAAGAAAAGGTCTTGATAAAAATACCATAGTAAAATTATGAAAAATCTTTACATGTTTCAACCACAATATATGGTTGAAGTTAGAAATGAAGATACTTATTGGTTGCCATACAGTGTTGGTTGCTTGTGGGCGTACTGCTCTCAGTTTAATGATATTACTGAAGAATATAATTTAAAAGACTTAATCTTTAAAAGAGAGAATCCAAAGGAACTTATTGATAGATTAGACAACCCTTCAATTTGTGCATTTAGTTGTTACATTTGGAATGAACAGTATAATTTACATGTAGCAAAATTAATTAAAGAAAAATATCCAGATTGTATTATCGAATTTGGTGGTCCTCAAGCAACTCGTAAATTATTGGAATATGATTTTATTGATTGTATTATAGTATCTGAAGGTGAAGAGGCATTTTTAGATCTTCTTAGAAAAATTGCAAATAAAGAATCATTTGAAAGACTATATGTAAAACAAAGAATTCAATCTTTAGATTTTCCCAGTCCATACCAAATGGGAATCTTTGATAAAATTATTGACGATAATCCAAATGTTTTATGGTCAATGACTATAGAAACAAATCGTGGATGTCCCCACAGATGCACTTATTGTGATTGGGGTGGAATGACATATCAAAAAGTAAAGCACTTTGATGTAACGAGAGTCGAAGAAGATATTGATTGGGCAGCAACGCATAATGTTGGATTCATTTTTAATGCTGATGCAAATTTTGGTATGTTCAAAGAACGTGATGTTGAGATTGCAAAATTGTTTAGGAAAGCAGCAGATAAAGGAAAACTAGAAGCAATCAATGTTCAATATTCAAAGAATTCGACAGAGGTTATTTTTGAAATTGCACAAATTCTTGGGGATATTAGTAGAGGCGTAACGTTAAGTGTTCAGACTATGAATGAACCCACGCTTAAATCAATTAAGCGTAAGAATATGAGTATCAATAAAATATCAGAACAAATTGAGAAAAGCAAAAAGTATGGGGTAAAAACATATACTGAACTTATCCTTGGTCTTCCAGATGAAACTCTAGATAGTTGGAAAGAAGGATTTTCAAAAATTCTTGAGTGTGGGCAACATGAATCAATTGATGTTTGGTTTTGTCAAATGTTTGGTGATACCGAATTAAACAGTGCAACCTCTAGAGAAGTCTTCGGTATTAAAACTATTAAAGCAGAAGATTATATGTCATTCAGTAATGATGAATATGATATAAAAGAAGTTATAGAACTAATATCAGAAACAAATACTATGAGTAATGATGAACTAATTGAAGCATATATGTATGGATGGTTAATAATCCAATTCCATATAGCAGGATATACACAATTAATTGCAAAGCACTTCTTCAATAATCTAAACATATCGTATAGAAAATTTTATGATTCTTTATTTCAATATGTTAGAAATGATACTGGTATTATTGGTGATCACTACAGAGAAATTGAGCGAGCAGTAAGTCACTACATGAAAACTGGAAAAATACTTGACACTGGCAAGCATGGACATACCTTACATGCGGGAAGTTTTGCGTTTATGTTCAATAATAAAAATGTGATATTTAAAATGGCAGAAGATGTCAGTAATTTATTTTGTTCAGTAGATTCTGATATATTAAAACTACAAAGAGCATTCATCTTTGATGAGAACGTAAACTATCCGTTCTATCTTGAATGCTCTGATAGTAAGTATAAAGTAGATACTGAATTTAAAGAGTTTGATAAAAATGACCCACACACAGTTTTTATACTGCGTCGTAAAGGTCTATTGAAGAACCAATTATGTAAGGTTTGAATGCTTCTAGTGCTTCATCCCATAAAATTCTATGTTCATAGTCTTTATCTTTATCAATTAGTGCTATAGTTATTGTAAATCTTTTATCATTTGTTGGATTGTGTGAGCTATGAAGAGGTCCAACATTTACTAATCCACAGGTTCCAATCTGAACTTCATATTCTTTTTTACAGTATTCTTCCTTGCTCACTAAAACTTGTCCATGATAATGATCATTTGTTCTATCACCAACAGTATATTGACTTCTTTCTGGAATTATTGTTGAACTAACTTGCTCAGCACTGGTACTTACTCTTAATACCATATCAGAACTCCACCATCTCATGGTGCTACCTTTAGCACCAAATTGAAATATTAATTTTGCCCAATCAGCATAATAAACATTATCAGAGTGTATAACTCCGTCATCATGAGGTGGTGTATAAAAAAATTCAATCCAATGTGAAGTAAATCCTAAACTATTCAACCACGGCAAAATTTTATCATTGTTTAAGTCGCTAAATTGTAGTTGTTTATGAAATTCTGGCCATCTCATACCTTCAGTTTGATACTTTGAAGTATCGATATTAGGAACGTAATTTCTAATATCTAAAAATCTATGATATCTATTCATAATAAAAAAATATTTTAAGTTATTGTTGGTGCTTCTGGATCTACTGGAACTCCACCAGAAGCACCATTAATAGAATCTCCACCAGCAGGTGCTTGCATTGGTTGTCCAGTTACGGGATCAATTGGTGCATTTGGATCTGGTATGATACCCTTTTTAATTTCTTGTTTGATTAATTTATCCTGCTCGATAATTTCTTCATCAGTTTGCCTAAGAATTTTTCTTCTCACATAATCTTGAGAATAATACTTACCAATATAGGGTTCGGCAGTAGCAGCAATATTTAATCTTTCAGTCATTAATTCTGCATCTTTGAGTTCAGAAAAATGATTATCATACAAGAAATCATATTGAATATGTTCTTCCATTAACTCCCAATCTTCTGGACTAACAATATTTTTTAACAGCAATTGAGTTCTTAACATATCATTGAACATATTAGAAAATCTTTTTCTAAGTCTGCCAACAAATTTTGTGAACTTAAGTTCATCTCTCAAAATTTCAGAAGAACGTCCTAAATTAAAACCTTCTTGCCCACCAATTCTTGATGAAGGAACATTAAGTGATCGATATAATTTTTCTTGGAAGTATTTAATGTCTGATAATTCACCAAGATTTTGTCCACCAGGAAGTGTGGAGATTTCGGTTCCTCTTCCACCCTCTCTTCTTGGAAGCCAAAAATCTTCAAGCATACTCATATACTTTTTATCATCACGGATTTCGCCCGTATTTGCATCATATACAAGTTTGTTTCTATATCTCATCATTACATCACGGAGATATTGTTCCGCTTTCATCTTTGGAAGATTACCCACATCAATATAGAATATTCTACGTTCTGGGGCACGAGATAATCTGTAAATAACAAGACTGTCTTCAATCATACGCAGTTGATTGAGAGATTTGATTGCCTTGTGCAAATATGACAATGTTAGATTTTTATTTCTATCAACAAGACCAGAAGTGCAATATGTGATAGAGTCTTTTGAAAATTTAATTCCTTGGGTTGCATTACCACCGCTGATAACCCCAAGTTGATTTGATGAATTGTTATAAACAAAATATTCTTGAATATCTGGAAATCCAGAATCTAGTGGATTTTTTTCTCCAGAAGGAGATAATCTAGCATCATCTTTTTTATTTTTTACAGACTGTCTAATATGACGCATTTTAAGAGCATCAATATATCTCAATTCTTGAATCCCTTCTTGAGGATTTTTTAAATCAATTACCTTGTGATAATACAATCTACCATCAACATACCAATTCCTATAAATTTCATGACTTTTTTTATCAAAGTCCATCATCTCTAAAATATATTTAAATTCTTCTCGTATTTTTTTCTTAAGTCCATCACTGGCACTTAAGTTATCTAAATCTATTTGAACAGGACTATCATTAGTATCACTTACGATTGCTTCATTTACAATATCTTCAATTGCACCATCCACTTCTGGATGCAAAGCCATCTCTCTGTATCTTTTAATTAGATCATATTCTGTCTTATATACGCCTTCAATATCTACATACGACCCAAAAAATCCACTAGTTAGATAATAGTCAACCCCGTCCTCATTATTTTGAGGTACGGGGGAGACCACTCCTGGTGATTTTTTACTATTATCCTCTATAGAGAATCCAAATAGTTTTGCCATTATAAGTGAGTGATTTAAACTGTTCTACTATTTATTATACAATAGCAGCGCCAGTTTGGTCATCTCCTTGTGCCTGCCACCATTGGACCTGGAAATCAACGGTATACTCTTCAATTGTATCTGAAGTATCATATGAAAGATCAATTTGAGATACGTTTGTTGGGAAGATATCGTAGAATCTGTAAGATCTTAGTGGTGTGTTTGTTGTTGCAGATGTGTTACTTCTTGAGAACCTAGTCTCACCTCTACCCAATTGATGGACATATGCATCAACCATATATGATGCAGGATTAGTTGCACCAGTTGCATTATTCATTTTGCTGATTTGGTTCATCCACTGTTCAAATGATGTTCTCAGTTTAAAGTCTTCATCATTAATAATTGTGACTGTCCAAACATCAAATGTTCTGTCACCAGCAACTTTAAGAATTCTTCCTCTAAATGGAACATCAATTGAAGCAACGTTAGATGCTGGTAGAGCAGCTGCTTTACATAAGAAGTTAAAAGTTTCATCATCCCAACCAGACACGCTAGCTGGAAAACGTGGAATACTAACTTCAAATAGGTTTGGTCTTGCTGCACCGCCTTGAAGTTTTGCTTTAAAGTCGGTGATAGTTCTAATTGCTCTTGGCATTGTTAGGGTTCCTCCTGTTTATTTAATCATCTAGTAGCTTAAACTCTACCAGCGACTTCTTCAAAGCTGATGCCAGTTCTAGTCGCAACAAATGTTAGAGTGATATAATTAATTGATTTGGCAGGTTTCAGGAAGATATCAGCTCTAAATTCGTTGTTATCAATAACATCAGGTGTATTATTGGTCTCATCACAAATTACAAGGTAATCATAAATACCACGCTTTGCTTGGATATCACGTAAATATGGTTCAACGATGTTTACAAAGTTGGATCTTGTAATTTGATCGTTAAATTCAAACAGTTGCGCTTCTGCAGCTCTTTCAAGTGCTTGCTCTACTGTGAGGAATAATCTACGAACGTTAATTCTATCAAAAGCAGAAGCATATGCTAGTGCTGTCTTATCACCAAAAAGAAGTACTCCTGCTCCAGATTGATTTACAACAGAGTTGATTCTTGCAGAATACAAGGAGTCTCTTTGTGTTTTATTTGGATTATATGCTAGTTTGATTGCATTCTTTAGAACTCCTCTTTGCTGTCCTGCTGGTGAGAACCATGGGTAAGCAATAAGATTTGTTCTTGCCATTAATCCAGCAATGTCTGGATTGCAAGGGATGTATCTGAATAGATTATTAAATCTATCATAGGTATACTTGTATCCACTATCAAATACTGCATATGATGAAGATTGGAGTGGACCAAAGAATTCAATAATATTATTAGTTTGTATTACAGGATTTGATAAATCAACTACAGAAGCTCTGTGTGGAGAAAGTACCGCAATACAATCTTTTCTTCCGTCTGCAATCGAGATTAGTTTATTTGCTTTTGCTTGAGAATCCGATAATGAATCCAGTCCTGGACCCATAATCAAATAATCAACAGCAATATCTTCTTTATTATTGAATAGTTCATACGATTCAATAATATCACCAAGAGTTGATTTTAAATTTCCTTGGGGGGTGTAGTTTTTACCGTTTCCAAGGTCATAAGTAACTGCACCAATAGAAGAGAATGAAGCATCTTTAGCATCCAAATCCCAAATTTGGTTAATACCAGATGGTATTGCAAATGTTGTTGGACGATCTGCAAAACCATAAGGACCTGCACTTGCTGCTAATGAGAAAGTAGTTGTTGTTGGGAAAGTATTCCAAGTAAGATCATTTTGTGTAGATTGGTTTGCACCAGCATACAGATAATTTGAATAATTCGCCAAGTAATTTTTGTACCACATCTTTTGTGGTGAATTAACTTGGGATACTGTATCCTTAGCTTTTGACATAAACAGGTGCTTTTCAAGGATATTTCCTTTAATTCCTGTTATCTTGCCATCATCATCAACAATAACGACATGCATTTCATCATTGTATCCACCACGCTCAGCAACGTAATTAGAAGTTCCTGGTTTAGGTGCAAGTGTTCTCCAAAATACCGTTGAGTTATTCAGGTTTAGTGTTTGTGAATCATACCAATCATCAACACCAGCGAGAAGGATTCTTGAGTTGCTGCTTGTTACAGTTAATACAACTCGATCATTTCTTAACGCAGATACTGTTAGTGTTGCATTGTCTCCAGGAGTAACGCCACCAATAGAAGCACCAGGAATAGTCACAACAGTTCCATTGTTATATCCAGCACCTGGATTTACCATCGTTACTGTTCCAATTCCACCAGATGCATTTCTATAAACATTAAATGATACTCCTGATCCCACTGTGCTTACGCCAGCAACAGCGATGTAAACTCCATTTGATGCTGGAGCAACAATAGCAGCAGTTGTCAGACCAATTGTATTAATGACACCTTGGGATAGGTTATATCCACCAACTGAGGTGCCTGCAATTGAGATTGTATCTCCAACAGTATAACCTAGTCCTGCATTTACGATAGTTGCAGTAGCAACGTTACCGTCAGTATTATTTCTGGTAATTGTAAAGGTTGCACCAGATCCAGAACCAGCAGTAGTTCCACCAACTCCAGCATAACTTGCAAGTTGCTGCCCATTAATTGCAGTTGAAGAAGTAACCCCAACACTTGCGATTGAATCGACTGGAGATGCAACATCCCCATTATTATCAATAATAGAAACTCTTTGATCTTTTAAGAACGAGGAAAACTCACTATTTGCAGAATACTTAGTATAATAATGTCTTCCTGGTTGTGTTCCACCTGTAGAAACTCTAGAGTGAATTTTAACAACTAATGCACTAACACCAGTTTCTGGTCCATCAACCACTTGAGTAATAATACCTTTTAGATAACCTTGGAAAGTTTCTGTTAAACCTATTCCTGGTATAGTTTTTCCACTAATATCAACTGTAACCCCATATCCAACTGCTGCCCCAAGTGAAGTTGCTGAAGTTGTGGCAATACCTAAAATTTGATCGCCAAAATCATCAATATAGCAAACTTTTAAACCGTTTGCCCAAACTCCTGGATTTTTTGCCGCATAATAGAAATTCGATGCAGTATCTACAAAATTTGCATTGTAGTCATCGAAGTTTTTAATTTTAGTTCCAGATACTGAAGTAGTACCTACTCCGCAGTTAGCGTTCGCTAGGTTAGCACCATCTGTTCTGACAACTTTTAAAACGCCGCCGTATGACAGATAGGATGATGCACTCATCCAATATTCATATTGGTTGTCTGGGGTCTTTGGACCACCGAAATTGTTAATTAGTTCCTGTTCCGTAGCAACAGTAATTGGTTCGTTTACTGGACCAGTTTCAAAGGGTCCTGCAATACCTCCAATATTATCTAATACGTTTTCAGCTCTTCCTACGGTTAAATCAACCTCTCTAGTCAGTACACCAGGAGATAATTGAGGAGTCGCCATGGATAATTCTCCCTAAAAGTCTCAGTTTATCTGAAAATATTTATTAAAATATCTATTTACATGGGGGAAAGTGGTGGTGAACATCGTTTACCAGTCTGGATATTCCCATTCTTTTACTTTCGGAGTATTTTTTCTAGATTTAACAATCCTTTTAACAGTACATTCTTTACACTCATATGAATATGATGACGCAACAACTCCTCTTTTTTTACGAGTCCTATAAAATCCATCAATTAAATTTTTAGTTTCTCCACATACCCTGCATCTTCTATCTACAAGCAATAAATGACCAAACTTTATCTGCTTGTCTAATTCCATTATCTAAACTCCCACATGTATGCCATATCACCATATTCATCTGTGTACCACCTATCTCCAGTAGAGTCTACAAAACTAGAGTTATCTCCCATACCGTCTTCAATAAATCCAAATGGTGCCATGTCTTGCTCTATTTGATTTTTTTGTTCCTCATACAATCTTTTTCTTACATCTTGATCTGTTAGTTCTTTAAAATAATCTTGCACAACTAACCATGCATAAATTACTAAACACATAGCTAAATCATCATTACAACCATCCTCAGCTTCAAATGAATTTGATTTTTGAATAAAAGTTGTTAACTCACTGATAATGTCGTAGTCTTTAAATATAACTTTACTATCTTCTATCAAGGTCTTTAAATTTAAACATCCTACTTTTTTAACTGTTTTGGACATCTTAACTCCCAATTGAGTTTTCTTTCCAGAAAAACCTTGCCCAACAATTTGCCCAGCTCTACCTCTCATTGAACACATGAGAAGATTATTATATTCTAAATCGTACTGTAAAATACTTGCAACTTGATCTCCAACATCATTAACTTCGCACAGAATATAAGCATCATTATAATTTTTTGCTACTTCATGAATAATGCTTGGAAAGAGCATCGGTTTTATTTCATTATTTCTATATTTTGCAACTAAATTGTGTGGGAATTGAGTTATATCAATTACAGTAAATGCTGAGTAATCATTGCCAACTCCTCTAGCAACGTCTACTGTTATTACATAATTATGTTCATCTTTTACCTCTTCAAATACATCCAATCCTTGATTGCTAATTGCTGGAGATTCATATACTAAAGTTCTTAATTTGCTTGGACTAATTAATGTATCAACAGATCCTAAAAATTCACATTCAAACTCAACTCTGAATTGTTGCTCGGAAGTATTCGCAATAGTTTGTCTTTTCCATTCATCATCTCTACCTGGAACATCACTCCAATGAACTTCAGTTGGAATATATTCATTTTTACCCCTTTCAGCATCATGCCAAAGTTTGTAAAAATGATTCATACCGTGTGGGGTAGAAACAATTATAACTTTTGTATTTTTACCCGATGAAATTGTAGGATATACTGAACTAAAGAACTGATCTGCAATGTGATTAGCAACGAATGCAAATTCGTCCAAAAAGATGATGTTATAGGATCCACCACGAACTGCAGATGCAGATGTTGACGCAGCAATAATTTTAGATCCGTTTTCTAACTCAAGAGACGCTTTATTCCAGGTTAAAACGCCTTGTTGCAACCAACGAGGTAAATTTTCATATGCCGTCTGCAATCTATCTAACAGATCTTTTGCTGTAGACGCTTTGTTAGCAAGAATTGCAATATTTACATTATCATTAAAAATTGCGTAATGTAAAAGATATGAAACAACAATTGTAGATTTTCCAGACTGTCTAGGAAGTTTGCAAATATTAAATCGATTATTATGAAATCGATCAAGCATTGTTTCTTGGAATGGATACGGATTGAATGTCTGCAATCCGTGGTCAAGAGTAACAATATTAATATAGTTCCGTGCAAAA
>Ga0129336_10002025_pt1 | contig 12456 bp, 11 predicted proteins | sample CPB6_02_DNA_FD_96878 | JGI IMG/M metagenome (GOLD analysis project Ga0129336, IMG submission 96878) | Freshwater to marine salinity gradient microbial communities from Chesapeake Bay, USA - CPBay_Sum_0.6_0.2_DNA | ecosystem: Environmental > Aquatic > Marine > Coastal | place: USA: Chesapeake...
TGTTGCCAGTAGCAATGTTGTTGCTAGTGTCGTTACGAGTGTAGCCTGCCATTATTACTGCCTATCGTTTGTAAGGTATTCTACTGCCAGAGCGTCCAGAGAGAACGGAGGGTCAACCCCGTCAAACACAAACTGGAAGCTCACAGTGTATCCAGAACCTATGATCTGGGAGGTAAAGGTGCTTCTGAGCTTGGCCCCATATCTACCGAAACCATACTCAGAGGAACCGTAGTAGGATGCACCACCAGAAGTGCTGACGATGTTCACACCAGAAGGTTGGATTACACCCTCTTCGTCAAAGTCTAGCTTGGGCGTAACCACACCTGTAACAGAAGCATCTGGGTCTAGGAAAGTGGTCAGCTTGTAGAAAGTCTTGCGGAGTCTGGGGTCTTCCATAGAGAAGAAGGGGGTGTAGTACACAGCAAGAATATCTGCGCTGTCGAAGCTGTTGCCCGTCTCCATGTTATAGACATACCCATCCTTGTTTGCAAAGATGATAACCTCTCTACTGTCAGCATTCGAGTAGATACTGTCAACAGCAGTCACCATGATGCCACGGAGTTCAGCCCAAGCCATACCTTCTGCAGTCTGGTCAGCGAACTGTGTCCCAAGGATACCTTCGGAAGTCTCTCTTGTCTTGCTTGAGGAGAACCCAAAGAGTCTATACTGGTTCTTACCACGGATAACGCAGGAGCTAAACTGAGTGTTACCGCTAACGAAAGCCTTAACCTCAGACTGGATGGGCCTAGAGGCAACGGCAAGACCAAAGTCACCGATACGGTCGGTTGCACTCAGGAGACGGATACCGTCAGGTCCAAGGAAGGCAATGTCACCACCAACTTCCTGAACAGTCCCGCTACGAACACATCCAATGTCCTGAGAGATTGGTTGCAGTTGGAAGTCTGCGATGGTATTCCCTACAAGCCTGTGGATAGTGTTGGTGCTGAAAATGATGAGTTGTTCACGGAACACAATCAGGCCAGTAACCCTGTGAGGGATCGTGATGGTACCAGCACCGTTTGCAGCAGTGAAGTCAAGTTCGTTGTAGGGTGCAGTAAAGACGAGAGCATTGTTCTTAGCAAAGAAGAAGTGGTTCTTGAACTCCACCACATGCTCTGCCCCAACAACATCAGAGGGTGCGCTGGTGAACTCAGTGAAGGTTGTCCCGTTGTACAGGAAAGGCTCTCTGGTCCCATCCACACCCACAATCTTGCTGCTGCCTGCGACATTGTAACGGGTGAAGACAAGGCTATTGCCCAGAGACCTGTCACAGCTAAGTATCGTAATGGCAGCATCGTTTGCAGGAGAAGATGCCAAGCTAGGAGCAATTGAGAGTGTGGCCCCGCCAGAGGTTACAGTGACCGGGGAGGTGATAGTATAGACTTTCTCAACCCCAGCAATAGAAAAGGTATCCCCAACCTGAGGTGTGCCAGTCAGACCATCCACGATAAGGCTGGTACCAGTCTGAGAACCCCCATTGACCAGTATAGTGCCATAATTGGGTTTGTTGAGCTTAGTCCACCCAGCACCACTGGACTGCCACAGGTCACTACCACGATAAGCGATAGCCTTCTGTTGAAAGTAAATGAGACCCTCTACCGGGATCGTGGTGTTGTTTGCAAAAGTGACTGTTGCTTTATCTGCGGGGGAAGATGCAAGAGATGCAGAGAGTGTCAGAGAGGCTGTCTTGTTTGTAGAATCAAATGTAACAGCACTGACAGTGTATGTGCCAGTAACACCCGAGACCGTGAGCGTATCCCCAGCCACAGGAGCGTAGAAGATGTTTGCAATGTTGAGGGTTGTACCAGTCTGACCGCTGCCTTGAACCTTAGGCTCTCCATAAGGAGGAATGGTGCTGCTGCTAAACTTCGTGTAACCCTGAACTCTACGATAACCACCCTCAATAGAAGGCTCAAAATTCACAAGACGACGAGCAGACCCCGGAGCCGTAAGACCCTGCTGTAGAGGTGCAAGGTTGGAGATAAGTCCGCCCCTGATCTCAACAGGAAATGTTTGCCAAGAAGTCGGCATCAGAAAATCCTCGGGTGCATCACTCTGGTGTCACGGACGTATTCGTACCTGTTGATGTAGATGGACCGCATGTTCTTGATCCCATCCTCAAACTTCTGGAAGTGGATTGTGGCGTCCTGACTATTACCACGGAAAAAGTATGCGTAGTGCATCGCTCCATCAATGATTATAGAACGAAACTGTTCTGGCAGGCTGGGAACATCAGTGTACTTCAGTAGGTCTACAGGCAAACGGTAGTATTCGTACACAAGTGTGTAGGCTGCATTCGGTGGTGGATACACACCATACTGCTGGCTGGGAGTGCGGAACACATACTCTGGAACACCTCTGATTGTCGTATCCGTAGAGTATTCTGCATCAACAAATCTCTCAAGGTAGTCCTCGTAGGAGATTATCCTGAGTTTTCTGGTGTCGTTACCCAGACTGTTGTTTCTCTTGATACGGAAACTGTCAAAGTCTACAGTCTTAACATCAGAGGGAAGAGCGTATCTCACATCACCTGCAGAGAGGGTGTCTTCTGCTTCTACGTGGTTGAAGGGCCACTCGTAGGCACTCTGGTTGATGAAGCGGATGGCAGAGTTCACAGAGTCTTTTGCAGCACTGTAGAAGCCCGTGGCAGTGTCGAAGTTGGCAGAAGTAAGCTCTACCTCATTCAGCTTTCTGTTTACATCGTTGACCAGACCAAGGAAGTTGTAAGCCATTACCGATCCCTCACACGCAGCTTGATTGATCTTTCTGCGGTAGAGCCAGAACTATCTGTCATTCTGCAGTAGAAAGTATACTCTTCGTTGTTTGAACCACCGCCAATGTTGATGGTTGCAACAGTGCTAGTGTTAGATTGAGAGACGTTCTGGATTGTGTCTGTGCTTGCATTGCTAGACGCTGTAGCCAGAGTTTGACCACTTCCAAGCAGAGTTTTTGTCGTGTAGGTTGTTGTCTTCACATACCACTGCACAGTAGAGACAGTGACACCATCACCCAAGAACCGAGTCCAGTCAACGCTGTAGTCTAGAGTCTCATCAGGGTCTTTGTTCGGCCAGCGAAAGCTCATCTTTAATCCTCAGTTGCGTACACAGTTCTTTCAAAAGAGTCTGTCTTCTTTTCTACAACGACAACAAGCCTGTCTTCTTGTGGTACGCTTACAGTGCGGTTCAGGTCTCTCAGTTCTAGCACTACAATCCTGTCTTCTTGTGGAACCAGATAAGTTCTTTCAGCGGATGAGAGCATTATGCGGCCCTCGGAATTAGGACTGTGCGCTGGGCACTATACAGGTCTCTAACAGCGTAGAAGTCAAAGTTTACTGCGGTCTTTGAGGGAGTTCCAATAGAACCTGTCATGCCTACACTGACCAAACGCTTTGTATTGCTGTGAGTGATAAGCCCAATACTAGAACTTAGCTGCTGCCCAACGACACGATCAACGATGTTCTCTTTGGTGTTACCAGCACTTGCAACCAAAGCAACAGAGGTAATTGGTTTCTGGTTACTATGACCAAGAGTTCCAATAGAACTTGTTGCGGAGACCCCGGTAAGAACTTTCTTGAGGTTCTGTTTCGTTGGGGAGACAGAGATCGTAGCACTAACGCCACTCACGTACTCTCTGACTTGAACCTCTGGTGTACCAATCGCCCCAGAAGCATCTGGACCAAAAATATCAACCCTGTTGATAGACCTGATGTATAGCCCTGCAGCATTGACAGTGAAGGTTGCAGAGACAGACTCAAGAAGCTCAGAGACGTTTACCTGAACTCCGTTAATACCTTCGTAGGCTTCTACCGAGGCTACAAAGACGGTGACTACAGGGACAACAGTGCCTACAGATGTAGTCGCAGAGGTGCTATTGAGTTTCTCTGTGAGGTGTAGAGTGAGAGACCCAACGCTGCCTGTGGCAACAACTCCCGGAACTTTCTCGTGGATGTCAATCTCAAAGCCATCAAGGTGAGGCTCTCGGATATGACCTGTAGCACTGACACCCGTCAGGAGTACCGTGGGAGTGACTATACCGTATCGGGCTGAGCCGTACCTACCGACCCCATAAATAGCGTCTGAGGAGTCGTAGAAAGACATCTTGTGTCCTTTTAGGCGATGCGGATAATGGCGTTAGATGCGTCAGCAGTAGGGAATTGGATTGTCAGGTCACCAGCGGTAGCACTCACGGTACCACCAAAGTCGATCACACAGATTGCACGGTTAGATTTAGAGCTATTATAGATAATGCAACCATCTGCGGAGACAGTGACGTTGGAGAAGACTTCATCAGTAAAGTCTACGATGGCAGTAGTCCCACTGAGAGAGATCGTAGCTCCGTCCAAGGTCTGTCCACCAGTCGTGTAGTTCGTGCCACTAGCCTCATCAGAGTTACCAGTAACAGTAGAATAATTCGTTGTCGAGGCACCATATGTGCCAGTGGGAGATGCCTTAATCAAGGCCATCTTAAGAATGTCAGTATCAAGATCGTGGGTGCCGCCAAGAAGTTCTTGCTTAAAGCTTGCACACATTGCTGTAGTAATGGCCATTAGTTTCTCCTTGGGGTAAAGGGGACCACCTAAGCAGTCCCCTCAAGTTCTCAATTAGGCGAGAGTGTCGCGGTCAACTTCCGTAGCAGTCTTACGGGCATCAACGTCGATCAGGACAGCCCACACACGAACCACACCCGAGGTCGGAGCAGTCGTAGCGGTGGCAATCGTCAGGTCGATGGTGTCAGCAGTACCGCCAACCACGATGGGCTGGAAAGCAGCAGCGTTCTGAGCATAAGCGCCAGCAGCAGCAGCGTCAAGGTCGAAACCGTCAACGAAACCGTCAGCGTCCACACCAGTGCCGAGGTCCAGAGTGTTGTCCGAAGATTCACCACCAGCAACAGTGATAACCTCGAAGCCAGCATTCAGGATCATGGTATTGGCAGGGACCGAGATAGCTTCGATCACGTCCGTAGCAGCCAGAGCCGAGCCTTTGGCAGTAGCAGCAGCAGCGAAGTCAATCAAGACTTCCTTGAAGTAGGGCATACGCCCAGCGGTGAAGCCATCAACAGACCCGCCCGCGAGAGTGGTAACAGTAGCCATTTAAGTGTCCTTTCCTATGGCGGTTAAGGGTACCCCACAGAGGGATACCCTAGGGTCTATATTAGGCGAGGTTGTAACGAGCAACCGTCAGAGCTTCCGGGCGCAGAATCTTACGACCGTACAGGTGCATACCACGCACGATGTCAGCGAACGAGTCCGGGTCACGGTAGGTCTCAGTCTTGTTGATCTGCTCAGCGGTAGCCACAGCCGAGTCATGACCAGCAACGATCACACCGTAGTTCGAGGACTGGGCGCTGGAGTTACCCACGAAGGACGAACCGCTACCGACTTGCGGCAGGTTGTTCGACACGTAGACGCGGAAGCCGTTCCAGTTCGTCAGAACCAGACCGTTACGCAGAGCACCCGACTCGCCCTGATCTGCATTCAGGAAGCGCGAATCTTCGTCCATCAGGACTTCCATCATCACGGGGTCAATCACCAACCAACGGCCAGTCTTGTCCACGTTCTGCTGGTCGAGCAGACGGCCCATGCGGTTAATCAGCATGACGGGCGAGACGTGAGTGGTCGGGAGGGCACTAGCACCCGGAAGACGAGCAGCAACCGGGATCGAGTCCCCAACGCTACCAGCCGTGGTGATGTTGCCGAACGAGGGGCGCGAGAGCTTCATCGAAGCCAGCAGTTCGTCCGAGCCAGCCGTGGTGACAGCTTTAGTGCCATTCACGATGTCATTCACTGCACCAGCATTGGTGTGCAGAGCGGTCTGCTTGTAGCCCGACAGATAGCCCAGAACTTCTTGGTCATGCTGGTCAGCCAAGCGGTAAGCCGCACGGTTGGTAGCAAGGTCCATGAAGTTGACGTGCGAGTGAGCTTCTTCGATGTCGTCAACTTTGAAGGCGAAGTAGTTAGCCTTGTCAACAACCAGCGAGAAGTCTTCGTCGTCGAGGTCTTGAGCTTGAATCTGGGTGCCACGTGCGTAGGACGAGACCGAGATTTCCGGTTCTTTGATGATACGGACGGTATCACCCTGAGCCGAGATTTCACCGAAGTAGTCCGAGTTAGTGATGTCACCAACCACGGTTGCTTTACGGAGAGCGAGTTGAACTTTCTTCGAGTAGATGACCGAAGAGAAGTTACCGTTGGGCAGGTTCGACCAGCCAGCAGCAGTTTGGAAAGCCATGAGAAAATCCTCCTATGATATTTGGCTTTGATTAGAAGCGAAACATCTCTATAAGAGGCTGACGGGATTCGAGGGTGCATCGTCTATGAACTATAAGGATCAGTTACGGTTCAAAGAATATGGGCCTGTACTTAGTCAGGTAAGTCTTACTTGATGGTTAAGCTTTAAGGGAAAACAAATAGCCACGGGTGTCACTAAGAGGCCACAGCTATTTGTTGGTAGTTATATGAAGAAGTCTTTAGTTGTCAAGCACTATCTTGCACCGCCAGAGAGATCGTACACAAAATTACCCTTGCGGATAGCTTCCATGATCTTGGCCTCGTTCTTGGCGTATTCATTCATGTTCATTTTGGCAACACTGGACTCATAAATCTTCTCTCCGTCCTTATCAAAGTCCACATTGGCTTTGGTTTTAGTTGGAATGAGAGAGGCAGCTTCTTTGTTCTTTGCCTTGATGGCCGAGGGGGTAAGACCCTTATCGACTTTGTACAGATCAAGAACACGGATTACTGCACGGGCATCTTCTTCGTTCTCATAGAGAGCATCCTGAACCCACTTGGGTTGTTCTTCTGCCCAATTATGGAACTCGTCAGATTTACGCAGAGCATCAAAGTCAGGGTGAGACACTCGGATAGCATCAAGAGCTTTATTCCGCACAGCCTCAACGGACATCTTTTCATACTCATCAAACTTGTTTTTGTACTGAGAGAGCTTTTCTTCTGCTTTCTTAGTTGCAATCGTCTCAACAATGGAAGCAACATCAGGATACTTACTTGCCCATGCTGCAATATCTTCATCAGACTTTGGGGGCAGGATACGAGCACTGGGTGCCACAGAGTTCTTCAACTCTTCAAACTTTGCTTCCCACTCTTTTTCTTTCTCAGAAAGGTGTCTACGCAGATCACCATAACGCTTCTTGAAAGACTTCTCTTCCGGGTCGTTAGGTTCAGACTCAACCTCTTGGGTCTTGACCTCTACTTCTTCCTCAGGCTTCTCTTCTGGAGCCTTTGCTTTGTTGATAAGCTCTTCAAGTTCTTTTTCTTCAGCTTCAATGCGTTTGCGATTACGGCTGCTGAAATTGGGATCGACGTAGACTTTAGTTACAGACATTCTTTATCCTTTATGTTGGGGCCAGCCTTGGCTGGGTAGCCTTATTATTTGTATAGCACAGTCTCAGTTAAGAGGCAAGACCTTTTTTACCGCGAGCAGTCTTTTCAGGTTTGGAGATGAGGCCACCCTCTGCGCGACGAGTTGCATTTGATCCACCTTGACCGTAGCTGCCAGAAGTTCCTTGCTGATCTCTTCCTCCAGAACGTCCTACAGAAGTTCCACTAGAGGTTCCACTGGGAGTTCCTTGTTGATCTCTTCCACCTGATCTGCCCGTAGAGGTTCCTGTAGAGGTTCCTGTAGAGGTTCCTGTAGAGGTTCCTGTAGAGGTTCCTTGTTGGTCTCTCCCACCAGGTCTTTGATACCCACCTGTAGTTGAAGTCGTTCCTGCAGACCCTGTAGAGACTGTTCTGCCTGTCCCTGTCCCTGCGGTCGTGGTGGTTTTACCTGCACCTGCAAAAGCTTCAAGAGCACTGATTTTTTGCTTGCCCTGAGCAACAAGATCAGATTTTACTGCCATGCTTGCAAGCGGGGAACTGAGGCTATTCTCCATTGCCGTAATAGCATCCTGCAGAGACACTCTCTGAGAATCCGACAGGTTAGGTTGCGAGAGAGCAGCCCTTGCGTCCGACAGAGCACCAATCTTACTGGCGTCACTGATGATACCACCGATACCTGTTTTGCCAAAAATACCGAGGTTGTTCTCTGCACCTCTGAGGGCATTCATACCAAAACCGTAAGGGTCTGATGTGATAGATTCGTAGTTGTCTCTTGCCCAGTTATCGTAACCACCAGAGGCACTCTCTGCAGGTCCACTGCTTCTGTCAGGTCCACCACGCTGGTCATTCTGTGTCGTTGTAGAAGTGTCAACAGGAGCCTCTGCAACCTGATCTTGAAGCTCTTGAGTCCACGGAACAAAGTCTGGAGGGACAAGGCCAAGAGGAGTATTGCCAATGAAGTTGAAGCTTCTAACCTCTTTGGTCTTGGGGTTGATGTACTTACGGGTTTCAATCCCAGAACCTGTTTGGCCCATGTCAGAGCCTGTACCCAAACTAAACTGAGTTCTGTCGAAAGGAGTCCCAGTCACACCACCCTCAGCCATGCCTGCAGGAGTCTGGTACAGGGTAGATTGATCTTGGTATGGGGTAGAGATAGGCTGCTCAACCATGCCACCGTAGGCCATCCCAGAAGCTCCCAGAGCCTCTCTCAGCATCTGCTCCTCCTCAGGGGTAAGCTCTTCGTCTTGGCCTTCCATTGGGACTCCCTGAGCGTCTACGGGGGCACCACCAATACGGCCATCCGATTCCATTTCCATCATGCCCTGCTTAGCCTGAGCACGTAGTTCTTCGAAGAATCTTACACCGTAGTAGCGCAACACATCTGCAGGGACAACATACTCACCCTCAGAGAGTTGGGCAGGAATATCATCACGCACTTCCGAAGCCAAGGAACCCGGAGGGATTTCGTTACCAGTGATAGGCTCACGGTCCATTCCGTCATCAGCCATACCACCTTCTTGCATTAGTCTATTCATTTGGTCATCCTCTACCATGCCACCTTCGGCAAATCTTCCAACCCTGAGGTTCACATCTTTCAAATCACCGAAATCAATCCTGATCGCAGTCTTAGGTACATCCACACCTTCGCCACCAGAGTACAGCTTTTCCTTTACGTAGGGCAACTCCACGGTAGAAACTTTTACTCTGTCTCCGTACTCAGACTGGAGTTGTTTGATAAACTTCTCTACGCCTTTGACGTAAGTTCTCTGGAAACCTGAACTGGGCTTCATGTACTTCTCGTAAGCCTCAGAACCAAACCTTGCTCTATCTGCAGTGATAATTCTCTGGACGTTAGGGATAACAATAGAAGTAACATCGCTGTCAGAAGCTTTAGCCATAGCAGTCTGCAGCGCCAATCTAACAGCATCCGAGTCCTCTGTGAGAGGAGACAACCCAGTGGCTTTTGTCCTTCGGTCTATTCTGTAACCCTCTTCGTAACCAGCATTCTCCATCATGGTTGCGAGTTTGCTAAAACCCGGAGAGTAGGCTGCGTCTCCAAGTTGATCTGCAATACCACGAGTGTCTTCTACAAGTTTGTCGTAGCTTTCTAAGTCTGCCTTGGGTATTTCAAGTTTTTGTTCACGAAGTCTGTACTGCCTAGAGTTTTCTGCACCAACCTTGAAAAGGTTATCAAAGTATTTTTGGTTATTCTCGTAGACGGACTTAAGTGCAGGGTCTGCTGTAATATCTTCTGAGAGTAAATCTAGTACTTCTTCGTATGCGTCATCCACTGTGATAGGACCACGAGGTTTCACACTTCCGTGCTGGATCAGGTCAGACTGTATTTCTTCTACAAGCAAGTACTCTGCACCGTCTTGACCTTCTCGAATGGATACCCGAGTATGTGCAATGGTCTCTGGGTCGTAATGAGTGTACCCACGGATAGGGAGAAAAGGTTGTACGTCTTCAGAGTTTGGAGTAGCATTAATTTTAAGTGTGGCATACCCAACTTCTTGGTCTTTGATGTTCTGCCTCTGTATGTCCTTAAACTGAGGGTCATCAACTTCTTGTGCAGTAACCTTGTAGGAACGTTTCTCAGCGAGTCCAAGAACATCTTCTTTTGTGTAACGCTGCTGAGGGTCAATACCCAAGTCCATAGCGTCCAGTTCTGCTTTACGAACACCCGGAGTCTTGTCTTTCAGAAGCTTAAGAAGCTCACTACCTTTGTAACCTTTAGAGGGAAACTCTGTGTTACGTAGGGTCTCAACAGTAGGGCTATAGAACTCTGCAACAGAGTAATTACTGGGGCTAAGGCCAACCTCACCAGAGCTAAACATCTTTGGTTTGTAGGGAGAACCCACAACATCTGCGCTCAGACCAACAGGAGGATTCTTAGATTCAGTTCTGAACTCCTTGTCACCATCAACAAGAGACCGCATTTGGCCCACAACATCAGCCTGAATCTTGCCGGGGATAGCAGCCTTAGCTACTGTAGTCGCACCCTTGGCAGCAGGGATCAATGAAGATGCAACAACTGCATCGCCAATGACAGCTTCTCTGGCCCTAGTGACTTGCTCCTCAGTGGCATCCTGATAGCCGATACCATACATGCGCTTGAGTCTTCCGTCAAGGCTTTCCGTACCAAGCCGAGAGACACTATCAGAGATTTCTGTGGCAATGTCTTTAGAGGTCTCAATGGGGCTAGTTACAAATTCTTTGGCACCTTCATAAGCACTGACTGCCATGTTCTTGAGCGTACCAATTTCATCCTCGTTGAAGGATTTACCAAAGGCTTCCCCAAAGGATTCATATTCGTTGTCAAGACCAACAATATTGTCAATCAAAAGGTCCGCATAGGAAAGACCTTTTTGCTTCGGTGCCTCTGATCTAGCCTTTAGAAAAGCATCTCTGCGGTTTGGAGCAGAAAAAGCACTGACTGTCTGGTCGTCTTCAATCATTCTGCATTCACCTTGTCACGGAGTTTCATCAGGTTCTTCAAGGCTTGAATCTCTCCTTGAGTCCGGTAAATATCTACAGTGTCTGTGACCTGCTCAAGCTTCTTGTAGGAGGCTTGGATTCTGTTGGTCAACTCCTGCTGGAAGTCAGTCCAGAGTTCTTTGTTGTTGACGAAAGGCTTTAGGTTCACTGCTGGCCCTCACCAGTATTGGCTGCAAACCCTTGTTCACCCGGAGTAGGAACAGAACCAGTGCCCATGTTACCGCCACCAGAGCCTGTCGTGTCCTGAGCCTGAACTCCTGCAGGGGGTTGTCCCGGTTGAGGAGCTTGAGGTGCAGGGGGTTGAGTTGCTTGGAACGTCTTGAGGATTTCAGCTTGGATGGCTGCACGTTGCATGGAGTTTGCAACCTTATCGGGATCAAGGTCCATAGACTTAGCAATCTCACGGACGATGTAGTCCATACGAGCAAACGGGGCGAGGATAGGATTCTGTACAACACCAAGGAACTGCATCAGGCGCTGAGAACGGACCTCGTTGGCCATCAAGGATTCAGTACCAGCAGCCTTAACTTCCAAGTCACCCTTGATCTCAGGGTCGAAGTCAAACTGCATGTTGAAGCTGAACAGTGCCTTACCAAGAGGTGCAAGCAGATAGTCGTCGATGTTCTTGACCACAGTGCGGATAGAACCGTTAGCGGCAGACATCAGCATGGAGATGCCAGAGGCTGTACGACCAACACCACTCACACCAGTCTGGCCATGAGCAAACGAAGGAAAACCAGTGGATTCGTCTGCAAGAACACGCGCCTTGTCAAACATCTGCATGTTCTCGTTGGAGACGTTGGGGAACTTTGTGCCGAAGATAGCCTGACCCGGAGCACCACCCTGACGCCGGAAGACTTTACCGGGGTACACTGTCAGGTCTTGACCGGGAACAAGGTTAGTCTCGTCCACTTCAATAATCAGGTTGCCACTCAGAGCAGCGTTGTCCACTGCCATACGCATGAACCCATTCATCAGGGTCTGAGTGTCATCCATGTTTTCTGCAACACCAACACCCCACATCGAATAGGGGTTGATTTCGTAGGGCACAACGTAGAAAGGAATGATCGTGGGTGTGAAGGGGTTCATCACAAGACGAAGAACTCTCCCGTTGCAAATCCAGATGTTGACCGAGATTTGAGGCTTGTTCTTGAGTTCAGCAGGGATAGTTACCTTGTGGTTATCAAGGATGTCCCTGTCCACATTACCCCAGAACTCTAGAACTTCGTAACGCTCTGTGCTGGGCTGTTGGGCATCATCTTCCATGACCTGTTCCCACCACTCTTTGATGTAGTTGGGGCCAGACTTGATTGCAGCTTCAATCTCATTCTTACGGAAGTAGGGACGAGTAGCAAGCTTGCGGAGATCACTGCGAGACATCTTGTGACGCTCAATGGCAAACTCAGACTCTTCCATGTTGTTGGCATCTGGGTCCGGGTAAAAGTTCCAGATGGACACATTGGAGACCATAGGAACAGTCTTAATCACCGGATCATAAACACCCTCATCATTCCAACGAGGATACTCTTTATCGACTGCAAACGGACCCTTCATTACGCCAGTACCAAACAGGGCGCACTCAAAGGCAGTAGAACGAAGGTGCTTGGATGCGTGAGACTCTTCAA
>Ga0129336_10002026_pt1 | contig 12456 bp, 8 predicted proteins | sample CPB6_02_DNA_FD_96878 | JGI IMG/M metagenome (GOLD analysis project Ga0129336, IMG submission 96878) | Freshwater to marine salinity gradient microbial communities from Chesapeake Bay, USA - CPBay_Sum_0.6_0.2_DNA | ecosystem: Environmental > Aquatic > Marine > Coastal | place: USA: Chesapeake Bay...
TAAAATCCCAAGTGAACGGCCCGACAGGATAACCGTTGCGTGAGTGAATCTTAACCTCGAACGGAGCAATTCAAATGGCACAGCTTATTTCTAATGCCTTTGTTACGCTGTTCGACGCGGAAGTGAAGCAAGCCTATCAAGCGTCACGCGCTTTGGCTGGCCTCGTCCGTGAGCGCAACGGTGTCGAAGGTTCAACAGTAAAGTTCCCGAAAATCGGTAAAGGCTCGGCTACAATCCGTGTCCCTCAGACCGATGTTTCACCGCTTAACGTCAGCTATTCTCAGGTCACGGCAACGATGGCCGATTGGAACGCTGCCGAATATAGCGACATCTTCCATCAGCAAAAGGTCAACTTCGACGAACGCCGCGAACTCGTTTCGGTCGTTTCGAACGCGATTGGCCGCCGTATGGATCAGATCATCCTCGACGCACTCGCAGCTTCCAGCACCTCGCTGACGGTTGCAAACAGCGTCGGTGGCGCAACCACCAACCTCAACGTGGCAAAACTCCGCCGCGCCAAGAAGTTGCTTGATCAGAACAACGTCCCGATGGACGGTCGTGCAATGATCATCTCGGCTTCTGGCCTCGAAGGCCTCCTCGGTGAAACGCAGACGACATCATCGGACTATAACTCAGTCCGTGCGCTCGTCTCCGGCGAAATCGACACCTTCCTCGGCTTCAAGTTTGTCACCATTGGTGATCGTTCTGAAGGTGGCCTTGCCATCGACGGCTCACTCGACCGTGTCTGCTTCGCGTTCCACCGTGATGCAGTCGGCATGGGCATCGGCATGAACCAACGCACCGAGATCAACTATGTCCCTGAAAAGACATCGTTCTTGGTGAACTCGATGTTCTCTGCTGGTGCAGTAGCCATTGATGACGAAGGTATCGTCAAGATCACCTGCCGCGAATCGTGAGAAGGAGACTGAATTATGGCTTTTGATTCTGCTGGCTGGAATACCATCGCTGCTAACAAAGCCGGAAATGCTCCGTCTTTGTATAGCTACAAGTCTGCCGACACTCAGGCAACGATCAATACTGCGGGTTACTTCAACTCGCTTGCATCGTTGGTGAAAGTTGGCGATGTGATCTTCATCTACGACACGACGACCCCATCGCTCGTGATCTCGTATGTTAACTCAAACAATGGCACGACCGTTGACATCGCTGACGGCACGACCATTTCGGCCACCGACACAGACTAATCTGTCCGGTAGCTGACGAGATTGAGAGCCTCGACCTAGAAATAGGCCGGGGCTTTCTTCTTTAAGTCATTTGGAATATATATATTTCCGCAATGGAGTCCTGAAATGGCAACAGGCGATACCAAACTGAAAATTTGTAACGATGCCCTGATTATGCTCGGCACGAACATTATTACATCTTTCTCGGATGGCTCGACTGCTGCCCAGATCACAGACCGTCTTTACGACGATGTGAAGGTCATGCTCCTGTCGATGTATCCTTGGTCGTTCTCCATGAAGAAGCAGCAGCTTGCTCAGTTGGAAACGACACCTGTAACCGAATGGAAGTATGAATACGCACTCCCCGGTGACCTTATCGCTGGTGCAAGGGCGCTGTTCATCACGACTTCTTCCGGCGGTCGGCCTGTAACCGAGTGGGAAAAGATTGGAACAAAGATTCAGACAAACTATTCGTCAGTCTGGATTGACTATCAGTATAATGCTTCCGAGGACATTCTGCCTCAGTATTTTGTGCAGTTGCTTAAGTATTTCCTATGTTGGCACTTTGCCGAGCCAGTAACGGATCAGATCAGCAAATCGCAATACTGGATGGGAATGGCTGTCGGCAGCCCCGGCGATAATGGTCGCGGCGGTTTTTTTCGTCAGGCAACGATCATTGATTCTCAAAATCAGCCCAATCAGTCTATTGAGGACTTCTCTCTCGTCGCCGTGAGGTATTGATGACCAAGATTATCAATATCCAAACTAACTTCACGGTTGGCGAGGTTGACCCGCTTCTGCGCGGTCGTATTGATCTTAACCAGTATTATTCTGCTCTGAAGTCAGCAGAGAATGTTGTCATCATCCCGCAAGGTGGCGCTCGTCGTCGTCCGGGGCTCAAGTTTATTTATGATCTTCCGGCATCGGCAGCCAATGGTGTGGCGCTCATTCCATTCGAGTTTTCGACTGCCGACTCCTATATGTTCGCAGTCGTCAATCAGCGCATCTACATCTTCAAGAATGGCGTGATTGTCACGAATATCAATGGCTCCGGCAATCCATATCTGGCTGCCTCAACACTTACATCGGCTATTCTGCCAAATCTGAAATACGCTCAATCGGCAGACACGATGATCTTTGTGCATGAAGACCTAGCGCCATTAAAACTCGTTCGCGGTGCTACAGACTCTTCTTGGACACTCAGCACAATTACATTTGATTATGTTCCAAATTACGCATTTACTGTAACGACAACAAATCCAAGTTCAACAATCACACCTAGTGCAGCAACTGGATTTATTGAATTAAGCACTGGTGGCGGTGTTTTTTCAGCTAGTGACGTTGAGCAATATATCAATATCAAAGAAGGTTATGGTTACGGTCGCGCCCGTATTATCACTTATGTATCGAGTTCAAAGGTCAAGGCACAGGTAGAAATCCCGTTCAGTCAAACGTCAGCATATGGCTCAGGCGAGTGGGAACTTGAGTCAGGATATGAACATACTTGGTCGGCAACGAAAGGCTGGCCGCGCAGCGTTACATTCCACGAAGGCCGCCTGTTCTTCGGTGGGTCTAAAACTAGGCCATCGACTGTCTGGGGCAGTCGCGTTGGTGATGTATTCAACTTCGACAAGCAAACCAGTTTAGATGATGATGCTCTTGAAGCAACGCTTGATGTCGATCAGTTCAATGCGATTGTCGATATTTACTCTGGCCGTGATCTTCAAATCTTTACTACTGGTGCTGAGTTCTACGTCCCGCAAGGACTCGGTGATCCGCTTACACCTACGAACTTCATCGTTCGCGTAGCAACTCGTAATGGTATTCTTGAAGGTGTGTCGCCTGTAGGCGTTGAAGCCGGAACGCTTTATGTTCAGCGTGGTGGCAAGACGGTAAAAGAGTTCATCTACACCGATGCTCAGGCTACATACGTCTCAAATAACATTTCGGTTCTGTCCGGTCATCTGATTAACACGCCAGTTGATCTGGCACTCCGCAGAGCCACAGACACCGACGAAGCCGATCTATTGATGATTATCAATACAGACGGGTCATTCACGGCATATTCCGTTCTCCGGTCGCAAGATATTATTGCTCCGAGTAAGTTCACTACGGACGGTTTATTCAAGGCAGTAGCCGTTGACGTAGACACAATCTACACGGTTGTGCAGCGCACAATTAACGGATCGACTAAGTATCAAGTTGAGCAATTCAACCGTGACATTACGCTCGACAATGCCGTTACTGGTGGCGCTGCCGCAAGTGTGACTGCATCTAATCTGGCTGCCAAAACAGTCAAGGTGATTGCAGACGGTGTGCTTTTATCGGATGAGACAGCCGATTCTAGCGGCTTAGTTACATTCGACCGTGCATCTACAACGTCTTACGTAGTTGGCACTGATTACACCGTTCAGATCAAGACCATGCCGATTGAGCCAAGGCTGCAAGCTGGCAACATTCGGGGCTACAAAAAGCGCATTATTGAGGTGGCGGCAGAGTTCTATGACACGCAAAGCGCGTCTATCGGTGGCGTTGAAATTGCGTTCAGAAACTTTGACACAGCTATCTTGGATGCTCCTGTTGCTGCGTTCACTGGATTGAAGCGTGTTGGCCCATTGCTCGGATACGACTATGAAGGGTCTATAACCGTCACTCAGCCATCACCGCTCAAGATGACATTATTGTTTTTAGATTATCGCGTAAGCGTTCCAACGGGGTAAGACAATGGGGTTTAGTGTTCCAATCCTTATGGCCGCTGCATCTTCCGCCGTTAGTGCTATTGGCTCTATTGCCGCTGGTGAATCGCAAAGGCAGACAGCATACGCACAGGCTCGGCAAGCAGAATTGCAAGCTAAGTCAGATGCGCTGAAGTATAAGCAACAAGGCATTGCCGTTCTCGAAAAGACACTGGCTACTGCCGCCACAATCCGCGCCCGTGCTGCCGCTGGTAGCGTTGATCCGTTTGGTGGTTCTGCTCTTGCATTGACTCAATATGCGTTTGGTAAGGGCGTAGAAGAAAAGATCATGACCGAGGACAATGCCCAACTTGCATTGCTAGGTGGTCAGATCAATGCGTCTGAAATGCGTCGTCAGGGCGATGCTGCCGCTCAAGCCGGATACATCAAGGCGTTTGGCACATTGCTATCAACTGGCGCACAGATTGGCCAGATTGGTGGACCGCCCGGTCTTGGTTCTTCTTCGTTAAATTTGTCTAGTTCAAACGGTGCGTCAATCATCAAGCGCGGCGTTTATTACGGCGATTAAGGGGTTAGATAATGGCCATCATGCCACGTTATACATCGAGCGACATTGCGGTAGCCACACCGCAGGGCCAGTTCCGTGATGTGTCTGCACCAATGGACCAACTGTCTGCCCAGATGGACCGGATGACGGGGTTCTTTATTCAGGAAGCCAAGCAACAAGCGATTGTTCAGGCTGAAGAATATGCGGCTGACAAGGCTCCGACGATCCAGCAAATTGAAGAAGCGCGTCGTCTGAACCAGCCGATTGCTCCGATTGCAGATAAGACCACAATCTTCGGACGTGCGGCCAATGAAGCTCAGAGCCGAATCCTTGCCAAGAACGTAGCCGCCGCTGCCGATATGCAGATGGCGCAACTTCAGCAAGATGTATCCGCTGGTAAAGTCAGAGTGAACGACATTGCAAACCAGACAAATGCGCTAATCAAGGGCTATTCATCTGCACTTGCAGAAGTTGATCCTATGATTGCCCGGTCGCTCGAGGCTGACCTTGCTTTGTCAGGCAACCGTCTATTTGTTTCGGCAACTAAAGCGGCGGCTGCTGAGGCTGCTGCCAAACAACAACAAGCAATAACAGATTCAATTAATGCGTCTGTTCCAATAAAAATATCTCAAATTTTGTCTGCTGGACCAGTAACGACTGCTGGCCCAAGAGGTGAACCATACCAATTAGACGAGGTAAGCCAGATTAAGGCTGTCTTGGAGCAGGCAGAAAATAAAATCAGCTCATTACCAGCTAGCAAACAAAAGCAGGCACGCAAAGACCTGAGAACTGCTCTTAAAGAGGGTGCTGAACGTTATGGCGAGAGAATAGTTTTAAGTGGCGGTGTTGATGATCTTAGAGTTCTTGAAGCACAAATTCGTGGCGGTAAGTTTAATTTTGCAATTACTGACCCAAAAGACTTAAACACGTTAGTTACTAAGGTAACTTCCAGAATTAATGCTATGCAAGAGTCTTCGAGGAAGCAGCTTAAAATTAACCAAAAAGTTATTAATCAAACGCTTGATGATAAAGCTGCGTCTATATTGGCTGGTAATTATAGTTTAACAGGGTTACCTTCGCGTGAAGATATTAATGAAAATATAGAAAACCCTGTAGAACGGGCTCTTGCTATACGCAAATTAGATTCTATTCAAACAACAGCAAACGCAGCATTTGAATTAGAATATAAATCTAAGTCAGCAAGAGATTTAACTGTTGAAATTGCTCGTCGAGAGGCGATTGATGAAGATAGCAAAAAAAAATATGAAGCGCTTAAAAACATCAATGATACTATTGACCAGCAGGTCAAAAAAGACCCGGCTCAATATTCTCAGCGATTTGCTGAAGTGCAAACAGCATGGGAAAACTTTATGACAGCCAAGAAAGAACAGGCTGACAAATTGCGTAATGGTCAGACATTTGATCCATATATTGTATCTAAAGCAGCATCAGAATATACGCAGGCCGTAAGGATGCGTCAGGAAGAAGCTGGTGTTTTGCCCGGTGATGTAAAGTATTTTAATAAAGAATGGGTAGAAAAATATAAGGACATGTTTAATAATCAGCTTCAAAGTGGAATAAATGTAGCAGATTATTTTATGAATGAATCACAATTCTGGGGGGATGCTTGGCCAGACTTGGTCAAGCAAATGAACATTGGCACAGAGTTATTAATTATTTCAAATATGTCGTCATCTTTAGAATCGCGTCGCGGCGCTCAAAAGCTGGCTATCGCTTCTCAACCTCAGAACAAAAAAGCTCTTGAAGATGTGTTTTCTGCTGACAAGAAAAACATCGTTCAGTCTGTATCTGGATATATGGATGACTTTAGGCTTTCACTAAGATCACCAGCAATTCAGGATGGGGCTATCATTGAGCAAGCTGTTCTTGATTCAAGTGTCCTTCTTACAATGGCCTATATGCAAGATGGCATGAGTATGCCAGAGGCATCTAAAAAGGCTACCAATGAAATCTTTAACAACCAGTATGGGTTTGCTGCTGGGTTCCGTGTGCCAAAGACACTAGGCATAAACCTGTCTACTCCAATCATTGAAGAGAACGCTAACTTTATCAAAGCCAATATTGATTACTTTAAGGATCAGATTTTAATACCACCCGGCCTTACAAGTAAATCACAGGGGATCACTCCTGAAGAAGAGGCTGATCTTTATTTTGACAGTCTTAGAAACTTTGGCGGCTTTGTAAATACAAGTGATGACCGCTTTGGCGTGAGAATGATTGACGCAACTGGCAACCCCGTAAGATTTAAAAGCGGGGCTGCTTTTGAAATCACATGGGACCAATTAAACAAAGGGTCTATTGCTGAACTTCCTTCTGAAGTTGAAACAAGAAGCGAAGCGCAAAAAGCAAACTATATGGTTCAAAGAAATGCTCTTCTTGCAAGCTATGGCATCAAATCACCATTGGCTCCAATCGTAAACAATGAAGGGTATATTTATAAAAACGAAAGTTATTTTCCATTTACATACAGTTATGAATACCAACCAAATAATGATGGCGTTGCGGTTTATGGGCAATATACAGCATATTCATTAGAAGAATTGCAAAGGATTAGAGATTCAATATTACAACATCCAGATGGAGAAATAGCTAATCCAGCTCAGGGTTCCAAATAATGTCATTTTTTACAACATTAAAAGATGGACAATCAGTAATAGAGGAGTTGCCCTCCTCTCTTGGCCTTGCCACGCGAGTAACGGCAGAAAAAGTATTTATGGAAAACCCGACTCCGGCCCTCCGCCGTGTGATCGGGAACTTTGTTGAGGGGCAGACAAGCGATGCTCCTCTTGTCCCAAAATCAGAGCTAACAACTAAATTAAAAGACTTAGAGCTTGAATTGGAAATACCAGATCAGGGGTTAACGCAAAACCAGTTTGATTACTTGGTCAAAATACAGCAAGACCAAAATCGTTATAACGCTGTATTGGCAAGAGCGCCAGATGGGTTCTTATCAAAGGCCGCGCTTCTTGGAACCAGCTTTGCTGTTGCAGCATTAGACCCGTTAAACATAGCTTCTGGGTTTATCCCGTTTTATGGCGAGGCAAGATATTCTGCGTTGATTGCCAATTCGGTTGGCAGACTAGGTCGCGCTGCCGCAAGAGCAAAGGTTGGTTTTGTTGAGGGCACTCTTGGTGCCGCTTCATTAGAGCCATTAAATTATGGGTTGTCATATTACGAGCAAAGAGACTACACATTAGGAAACGTATTAGAAAACATTATGTTTGGTGGTGTATTGGGCGCTGGCCTACACGCTGGCGTTGGTTCAATACATGATGTATTTATGAAAAATAAGCCAATTCAACTTGCAGAACCAGTTGAAGGCAATGGCAGAATTATCAGTAAAATCAACCCAGAATTAAGAAACGCCGCATCACGAGTCGCAATCGGCCAAGTGATGAGCGGATATCTTCCGAATGTAGAATCAATTTTAAAACTTGACCCTAACTACCAAATACTTAATCAGCAATGGCAAACGGTATTGCATGCAAATGCTGGACGTATTGATCCAACGCAAAGAATAGAAATAACGGGCAGAAAGGTCATTCCATTTGACCCGCTATCACCCCCTGTCCTGACAATTAAACCAACTAGTCCGGCACCAGTAGTAGCATCGGTCGAAAACCCGCGTTCATTGTCATCTTTGACATTAGCACCAAGTCTTACCGGAACTGGTGAGTTCAGATCATTTACGTCAAGAGCGCAAGCTGAAAAGATACAATCAGCAATTTTCCGTCGCTCTGGAGATGTCCTTGCTATTAAGCAAACTAATGATGGCCGATTTGTCTTATTGCGCGAGTTTGCCGACAAACCACTGCGCGATGGTAATGGAAGCATTATTGCTTTTGAAAATGAACGTGCTGCTAAAAAAGGCGCTAAAGCAATCACATCATTGAAAGACAAGAATATAACACCAGTTCCGTTCTTAGATAATGGCAAATTAAAGTTTGCCTTATTTGAGAACCCAGATGCAAATTTTGTGGCAGCGGCAAAGTCGAACCCAGACTTTGTTGAGTTTGAATTGAATGAGCGCAATACAACGCAAACAGTTCCGTTGACTGAGCCTAATGCCGAGCAAATTGCGGCTATTCAGAAGGCGGCTCAAGAGCAAGTTCAAATTAGCCAAATGCGGCTTGCTGATCTTGAAACAGTAAAAAGGGCCGATGCTATTTATAAGTTAGTCAGTGCAATGGAAAGCCGCGCTATTGATTTACCAACGGCTGAAAAAGAAGCAAGAGAATATGAGCAAATGATACGTTCTGATTATGCCAACAGAGGCATGGAAGATGATCTAAAAGAATTAGATGCAATGGATGATTTAATTAAAGACACCGATAATTTTGCAAAGGCTATCGAATCTGCCTTTAACTGCTCTGTAAGGAAGGGACTATAATGGCTAAGAATCCTTGCATTGCAGAGGCATCACAGGCGCTTGGTCGTGAGTTAACTGATGACGAAGCGATTACATTATTTGAAGATGTTCAAAAAAGTGTCCGTGAAGCTGAAAACGCCGCTGGCCCGTATGATGAGGCTATCAAATCTTCTAAAGAGCGAATGATACTTGAGAAGAAAACAGCCGCATTTATCGAAAAGCGTAATGCGTATATTCAATTTAAATTACGCAGAGAAGCTGTAGATTTTATATTAACGCAGTTTCCAGACAACCCCGCGCTTGGAATTGAGGCTTTGCTTGTTGGGGTAAACAGGGCAAAAATGGGGTCTCGCTTTAGTGCGGCTGCCATCTCAAAAACATTGTTTAATAAGTATGCTGCTGGTCTAATTACAGAACTTCAAACTCGCAACTTTCATTCTATCTTAACAAGTGGCGATTTTGACCAAGAGCTTTACCGTGCTTTATATGCAGTAAACCGCAAACAAGAGCTACCGTATAACGGTTCTAAAGAAGTTCTTGAAACAGCCAGAACGATTAAAAAATATTTTGAACTTATGCGTCATGACTACAATGTTTCAGGCGCTAATATTGATATGCTTGAAGGATATATGGGCAGGCAATCCCATGATTCAGGCCGCATTAAAAAAGCCGGAGAACAGGCTTGGATAGATTTTATTTTGCCAAAGCTAGACATTGAAAGAACATTTGAAGGTGAGAAGCCGAGAGAGATTTTAGCTAAAATTTACAATAATTTTATCAGCGGGAACCATCTTAAAACATCAGAAAACGTAACTGGTTTTAAGGGCGGAACTGCAAACCTTGGCAAGAAGGCAAGCCAAGATCGTGTGTTGCATTTTAAAGACGCTGACTCTTGGTATGAGTATAACCTTCAATTCGGCACTGGCAGCTTGTCGGAAACCATATTGCGTCAAATGAGCGTGACATCACAGAATGTAGGGTTAATGCGCGTCCTTGGCCCAAACCCTAAAGATAACTTCAATCGAATTACTGGTATGGTTGCCAACACTCTCAAGGGGACTGACAGGGCAAATTTTGATAATGCCGTAAGAGGCTATTTATCAAACAGGCTTGCAGAGGTGGACGGAACAACACGCGTATCAATGAATGATATTGCAGCGCAAGTTTCTTCCGGTGTCCGTGCTATTCAAACAATGGCCGATCTTGGCGGTGCTGTTATTGCATCTGTTACTGACTTAGCCGCGATCATGACAGAACTTAGATACCAAGGTTTTGATATGTTTGATGGTTTAACAGAATCAATCGCCGCTCTTGGCAAGGGGCGAAACGCGGATGAGATGGCCGAAATTGATTCGGCCCTTGGGGTAATTTTCCCATCATTAATCGGTGAGATGCACTCACGCTTTATTGCCCAAGATGGTCCTCCGGGAATGATCTCAAAAGGTATGCAGTTATTTTTTAAATACAATGGTATGTCATATTGGACTGAAGTTCTTAAAGCGACAGCATCGAGAACAATGTCTCACATGGCAGCCCTTAACAAAAATAAAACATGGGCCGAATTACATCCAGACACTCGACGTGTTTATAGTCTATCCGGCATTGATGCAGAAAAGTGGGATATGTTCCGTCAAACTGCAACCATGGGGGCTGACGGCAAAGAGTATTTATTGCCAAATAAACTTATAGATTTGCCTGATCAAGTATTTGCTGACTATCTTATTAAGCGCGGCCAGTTTCCATCAGAGGTGACATTTAAAACAGCAAAGGGCTCTGAGTATAAATTCGATAAAGGTAAAAGCATTAGAAATAAAAAAGAAAGAGCTGACGTTGGACATGAAGGCGACGCTGGCATTAAACCGCAAAGCCTAAAGACTGTATTTTTAACAGAGCAAGGCGCTAATGCTTTAGGAACGCCATCTAATGTTGAATGGAGATTTATTGATAATAACGATGGAACGGTATCATTAGCCGTTAAAAATAAAGACGGTAAATGGGGTATGTCGCCGTCTCAAAAAAATATTAAATATACTACTGAGCCTTCAGTTGGCGCTATCCCGTTAGAGTTATGGGGGCGCGGAACCATCAATGAGATGGCTTCTTATAAAGAAATTCATTTTGGCAACAAGATTGTTGAGATTACAAAGTCTAAACCAACAGACACGGCTATTGCTGAACTGAAGCGTGAAGTCGAAACGCAATGGCGCACATACTTTACTGACCGTGCTGACTTTGCCGTTCTTGAGCCTGATGCTAGAACTCAATCAATTATGAACCAAGGCCACCAGCCGGGCACACCAGTTGGAGAGGCATTGCGGTTTATCGGCCAATACAAATCATTTCCGGTGGCTTTTGTCCAGAAGGTTCTTGGCCGTGAAATCTATGGCCGTGGGTCTGACACACTCACGCAAGCTCTTAAAAATGGTAACGGCGAAATGACGGGCCTTATGCAAGTCATGGTTTGGTCAACCATATTTGGTTATGGGGCTATGAACGCCAAGGCTATCTTGGCTGGCAAGGAGCCTCGCAAGCCAGAAGACGCCAAGGGATATTTTGACCTTGTTAAAGCAGCCATGCTTCAGGGCGGTGGCGCGGGCATCTATGGTGACTTCCTGTTTGGTGAGATGAAGTCGCGCTATGGCGCTGGTCCATTGGAAACATTCCTTGGCCCGACCTTTTCAAACCTATCATCTCTTGCCGATCTTTATGGGCGCGCAATGAAAGGTGACGATGTGGCTGGGTCTGCTGTAAAATTTGTCATCAATAATACACCCGGCAACAATATCTGGTGGGCCAAGGCCGCTTTGGACTATGGGATTATCTATAGACTGCAAGAGGGCTTGAACCCCGGCTATCTGAAACGCATGGAAACGCGGATTAAGAAGGAACAAAATCAATCCTTTATTTTCCCGCCATCTCAGGTTGTTAGGTGAGATTGAGGAATTTTAGGGTGTCGTGTATAAGGGTCTAAATCAGGGGATTTGCTATGGCTGACTATAATATTACCGCAGTAACGAGGCGTGTAGTTTACACCGGGTCAGCGGGAACCGGACCATATTCCTTTAGCTTCCCCGTCCTGACGCAGTCGGATTTGGCCGTCTATAAGAACGCCGCCAAACTGACGCTCACGACCGATTACACGGTAACGATCAGTTCAGTTAATGGCACTGGCTCGGTCACCCTGACAAGCGCAGCCACTAGCTCAGACCGTATCACGATCATCGGGGCTCGGGCTATTGAGCGCACAACCGACTTTGTGACTGCTGGCGACTTCAAGGCATCGTCCGTCAACGAACAGCTTGATAGCCAGATCATTATGATCCAGCAGCTTGCTGAGGAGAACAAGCGCACCCTCAAGGCTCCGCAATACGACCCTGCGGCTGTCGAGGATGGCGGCTCGGTCAACATGGTTCTTCCGGTGGCGGCTTCTCGCGCTGGTAAAACGCTGGCTTTCGACGCATCTGGTAACCCTGTCGTCGGTGAAGACATCGGCAACTGGCGTGGTAATTGGGCGGCTGGAACTGCCTATACAGTCCGTGACTTAGTTAAGGACGGCTCAAACGCGAACGTCTATCGGGCTAATACTGCCCACACCTCAACTGGCACGACACCGATCTCCAGCAACGCTGATTCAGCCAA
>Ga0129336_10002028_pt1 | contig 12454 bp, 14 predicted proteins | sample CPB6_02_DNA_FD_96878 | JGI IMG/M metagenome (GOLD analysis project Ga0129336, IMG submission 96878) | Freshwater to marine salinity gradient microbial communities from Chesapeake Bay, USA - CPBay_Sum_0.6_0.2_DNA | ecosystem: Environmental > Aquatic > Marine > Coastal | place: USA: Chesapeake...
CCGAGATAACCGGTTCCGATGACCGAGAGTCGAAGGCGCTTACTCAAGGTCGCACTCGATCCAGGTTGTACTCGTTCAAAAGTTGCGCTCACTCTCTTCCGGGATTTCCCGCCAAGGTCAGAAGCCCTTGCAGGGATCAGAACCCTTTGCAGGGATCAGAACCCTTTGCAGGGATCAGAACCCTTTGCAGGGATTGCTGCTCGCCTTCTCAGTGCCAAACTTATCAATATAGAGAGTCTCAGGCTCAGAAGACTTTCCGGTTCCATCAGTCGCATCACCTGATTCCGAAGATGGCGATGGTGAAGGGGTCACCTCGTCGACAAGCGGCCGATCCTCACGGATTCGCTGGAAGAGGTCGGCGGAGAGTTCAGGGTCCCAAAGCACAGCGGCACTTACGCCGTTCTTGTTGTAGTTGTAGTACTTCAGTGGGATGGTCAGAGTGGTGACGTTCTTCGCAGAGAGATTGCGAAGTTGCTTACCGAGGGTGAGTAGGTCGTTTCGATCCAAGCCCTCATCGGTGATGACCGAGTCGAATGCTGAGTTGAGGAGTTTGGTCATCTTCAAAGGATTGAGTAAGACACCAGCGCTCGTCACCTCACGGAGGATGGTCGAGACGAATTGTTGCTGACGCTTCATGCGGCCGAGGTCTGCGGTGCCATCGAAGGAGCGGGCACGGACATACTTGAGCGAATCGATGCCATCGAGTTGATGACGACCAGCTTCGAGATTGAGGTGACTCTTGCTGTCGCTGATCGCTCGTGGCGTGCAGATCTCAACACCACCGAGGGCATCGACGATTCGAACGAAGCCAGTGAAGTCGACTTCGATGTAGTGATCGATCCGAACATTGCTCATCGACTCGAAGGTCTTTATAAGTAGAGGTGCATCGCCCCAAGCGAATGCTGAATTGATCTTGGAGTAAGTCTCGTTCCTTACATTGCCGGAACTATCGGTCCATGAGGGAATGAGTGCGTAGCTATCGCGCGGGATCGAGATGATGGAGGCGCGGTCACGGTTCTTGGAGATATGGACCAAGAGAATGGTGTCGGAACGCTTGCCGGCCGCGACTTTCGTCGAGCCAGTACGAAGTCGTCGCTGCTCTTCTCGAGTGAGACCCTCTCGCGAGTCGGATCCCACGATCAGGTAATTGACCGCACTCGTCGGTTTCTCAGGTCGATCACTGAGGCCTGCGAAGGCATCGACTCGCTTGATGGAGTTGGTGATGACACCGAATCCGAGCCATGAGATCGCAGAGATTGCGACGATTGCTACCGAGAAGATGGTGAGGTAGCGGACCATGCGCGGAGGAGATGCGGCTTCCTGCTCGAAGGAGCGTTGCTGCGATCTCATGAGTGGAGAATCTACACGCCAAACTTGCGAATCTTTGATAACTGAGAGTTCGCCTCTATCCATGCCAATCTGGTCAAACTACGATGAACGAATGAGTACTCAGGGAGAGTTCTCCCTTCCGCCGCTACAGACAGATGGTCACATCGATCTTCTCACTGGTTTAGATGCGCCAGGGATCTTCTACAGATTCCTAGAGAAAGCGATCTCATCAGTAGGCCGTAACCCATCACGCTCCGTTGCCCTCATCAGAGTGCGACTTGGGCTCGAGGCTCTTCGCAGGAGTTCGATTGAGGTAAGCGATGAAGGTCTCGCCTTTCGCGTCGTTGAATTGGCGAAGATTCTACGTAGCCATACGCGTAGTGATGAGCATCTGGTCCGAATTGGCGAAGTGACGTTCCTGATACTCGTCACAGTAGGGAGATCCGGTGAGATTGACGCGATCGCTTCTCGCCTTACGAGGGCCTTAGCAGAGGCAACAATAGATTGTGCATCACTTGGCGTATCTGTGGACGGTTCTACCCCTGTGGAGAAAGGAACCGCTCTCCATGAGGCGCATCGATCCATTGAAGTCGAAGTTGCAGGTTATCCGATTCAAATCTCAGTCGATGGATTTCTTCATAGAACCGGTGAGGAGATGATCTCCTTCCTAGAACGAGTTGGTGTCTAGGAGTCTGCATCGCGACAGCGATAGAGGAGTCACTTGTGATCTGTGGATAAGTAAGTCATCGATTTCTCTTGTTGCTCTACTTTCCGCCCATGTCAGTACTCAGTGCTACTTGGTGGAACCGAAGGAATTCGCAGCGTGACAAGGTTCCTATGGATGTGCAACTTCTCGGCGAGATGAATGCTTCAGAGGCACTTTCTCTCGCTGGACATCAATTGCCTGGAGTCACCACTCCAGTCGTCGGTGAGATTCAATTTCCCTATCAACTTCCGACTCAGATGCCTGTCCAGATGCCTGTCCAGATGCCTTTGACGTCCCAAGGGAAGCCACTGGCGGCTCCCACAGCAGCACTCCTGCAGGGTGATCCTGGTGTTCTCACTTCACATCCGCCTCATCCCTCTCACGCCCCTTACCCATCTCATACATTGCACCCCGCTTTCGATGCCGCCCGCTCACATTCCATCCCTGCGGGTACAGATTCATTCATGGAGTTTGGCCCAATACATCACTTGATGGCTGATCCGACTGTCGAAGAGATCTGGATCAACTCACCACAGAAAATCTTTATTTCTCGAAACGGCAAGACCGAACTGACCAATGTCCTCCTGACCACAGAGTTGGTCGAGAACCTTGTGGAGCGTGCGCTGATGTGGGGAGGTCGCCGTCTCGATCGGTCACACCCTTTCGTCGATGCTCGATTGCCGGATGGAAGCAGGCTTCATGTCGCCATCCCAGATGTGACAGCTGAGCACTGGGCGGTCAACATCAGAAAGCATCTGATGCATGGCAAGTCGTTGACTGACCTCTCTCAGATGGGGCTCCTTCCAGATGAGGTCCGAGAGTTGATCTCGACCGCCGTGAAGGAGCGTAAGAACATTTTGGTGAGTGGATCGACGCAGGCTGGAAAGACCACCTTGCTCAATGCGCTCATCGCGGAAGTCCCGCAATACGAGCGAGTGATCACGATCGAAGAGGTCTTTGAGCTCCGCTCTCTCTTGCCGGACGTGGTCTCCATGCAGACGCGAAGCGCTTCTCTCGAGGGTACGGGGGAGATAACCCTGCGCGATCTGATCAAGGAGTCACTGCGCATGCGACCATCGCGGTTGGTGGTCGGTGAAATTCGCGAAGCGGAGTCGCTCGATCTCTTGATCGCCCTGAATTCTGGGATTCCGGGTATGGCAACCATCCATGGCAACTCCGCTCGCGATGCAGTGAGGAAGCTTCAGACACTCCCACTCCTCGCCGGCGAGAACATCTCATTCCAATTCATCGCACCGACCGTTGCAAGGTCCATCGACTGGGTGATCCATCTGGGAATCGACCCCAAGAGTGGCATGCGCAGATTGCGCGAGATTTGCGAGGTCACGGGGCGAGTCGAGGATCATGTGCTCGAGATCGAGCAAGTCTATTGCTGGAGCGAGTCATGAGAGTCGCGAGCACTCTCAACGGCCTCACACCCCGTGCACGTAAGTGGCTCTACCTCGTCCTCACTGCCGCCGTCGCCTTTCCGATCTCACTTCTGTTGACTCAGTCGACAGTGATGGCATCGGCCATCTCCACGGTCGCTCTAGCGCTACCGATCGAATTGACACGGTTGCGTGCGGTGAAGTCCTTGAAGGCTGAACGAGAGGCATGGCCCATTGCAATCGATCATCTGATCTCAGCTGTCGGCTCTGGAATCTCGATTCCGCAGGCACTCGATGATCTGGTCGAACGTGGACCTGACGCGTTGGTTCGACAGTTCAAGGAGATCAAGGATTCGATCGATTCTGGCGTCGCATTTCAGGATGCGCTGCGAGGTGCGAAGCGAAGATTCCACACCTCAGCCGCAGATCAAGTCCTGGAAGTTCTCATCATCGCGCGCGTGACGGGTTCTTCTAACGTAGGAAACATCTTGCGCACCTTAGGTGAGTTCTTGCGCCAAGAGAATGCGATGCGAGCAGAGATCGAGGCGCGACATGGGTGGGTCCGCTCCTCTGCAAGCCTTGCCGCGATCGCACCATGGGCTCTACTCGTCATCCTCTCAGCGCAACCGACGACGCGGGCCGCATTCAGCACTTCCACTGGTCTTTACATCTTGATCCTAGGTGTCGCGTTGACTGCGATCGCATACCTCTGGATGAATCTCGTTGGTCGTCTACCAGAGGTGCCCCGTGCTCTCGTATGACGGTCTCGCATCCGTCACCTTCGCACTCCTCCTCTTCGCTCCGATGACCCTGCTCGGCGCCGACTACCTCTTCGATGAGATTCTCAAGGTCAGAGCCGAGTTACGGAGCGCGACGCACTATCGAGCCCTGCTCTACCTCGTTATAGCGGCGCTTTCGGTCATCGTAATCAGTCAGTCGCGCTCTTCCGATACTTATCTTGACACGTTCCGAGTCACCAGTGAGAGCTTGATCTGGGTCTTTGCACTACTTCTCATCACCTTCTTCTTGGGTAAGTCGATCCTCAAGCAATCATGGTCGTCACGTCAGCGAGAGCGCATCGAGCGACTCGATCTTGAACTGCCGCAATATCTCGAGATGTTCCACATCTTGATCACTTCGGGGATGAGCGTCCTTTCCGCTCTCAAGGCGTTGAGATTTGGAACTTCATCGATGGGAGATAGTTCAAGGCACCCTGGGAGCAGAGCAGAGGTATCAACGAGAGGCGGACCCAGAGAGATCCGTCCCGCGTGGATCGATGCGAGAGCGCCGATGAGTGAGTGCTCTGGGATGAGAGCGGTTGTTGGTGAGATCTTGCGAGGCGTCGATCAAGGTCTCTCCGTTGAAACCGCACTCGATCAGGTAGTGATGCGCGCCGGATCCGAGCAACTTCGCCGCTTCGCCGACGCTGTGATCTTGGGGATGGAGCGAGGAAGTTCGATGGGTCAGACACTTCGGAATCTCATCAACGAGACACGGACTCAGAGCAAGATCATGGTGATGGAGCGTGCGGGTAAGGCTGAGATCAAGTTGTTGATACCAGTCGTCTTTCTGATTCTTCCGATTTCAGTGATCTTCGCGATCTGGCCCTCCTATGTGAATCTCGTATCGATTATGGGAGGTTCTGGATAGTGGCCGTGAAGTGAGAAGAAGGGGTTCTGGATTGGTCCTGGAGTGGGCTCAAAAGTGAATTCAAAAGTGAATTCAAGGGTAAAGCGAAGGCGACCGGAAGAGTCAGGTAAGAAATTGATGCAAGTCGCACTAACGAGCAACAGGCAACGAGAGAAGGGACACGTATGAAGAATCAATCGATTCAAGTGGGAGCTGAGCTCCTTCGGCAAGGGTTCATGGCGGTGGATTACCTGGAGATGCGATTCGTCGCTCCAATCTTCACGAGAGAGGTCCGGAGAGGGTCGGAGAAGATCGACACCACAAGTGCCGAAGAGGGCTGTCATGGGGCCGGAGCAAAAGAGAGATCAGAGAGTCGAGATCGCGCCGCATTCCGTGACTATCTCATCAGCGATCGTGGTGACGTCCCGGGATGGGTCCTGGTGGTGTTGATGACGACAGGTCTTGTCACTGCCATCTGGGCGGTAGCCGCACCTCGACTCAACACGATCTTGAGAAACAGCCTCGACTCGATGAACAACATCCGATAGCAGGACCTCGGTGAGCGACTCTTCTTTATGAGCTACCTTGATCGCGATCTCATTCTCCAAGTGAAGGGCGATTCTCGACTTTCAGATCAGGTCAAGAGAGTGATGAGAGATGAAAGTGGATCGGTCGAGGCAGGACTTACGTTGATTCCGCTGACCATACTCTTCTTGATCTCTGCACAGCTCGTCTTCGCATCGCAATGGGGGAATATGCAGCAGTTGCGACAGCAGAGCGAGACCAATCGGGCGGCGATCTCGGGTTCGACTACGTTGGATAGCCGGGAGGCCTTCCAAAGTAACTTGGGCACTCACACGCAGTACCTGCGCGCAATACCCCTCCTCGGCGGAGGTCAATTGATCATTTCAGAGCGGACAGAGCCGATTCCACTATTGGCCAACTTCAACGGACTCAATGGTCAACGGTTCACTTACCGTAACCGCGTCGGAGCGGTGAGCGAGCGATTCACTCGATGATTGCGAGAGTGAATGCGCTGAGGTGGCTACGAGAAGATCGGGGAAGCGCCTCTGTCGAGATGGTGACTCTTGCGATACCGCTCTTCATCGCTCTCATCATGTTGGCCTCACATGTCACTGCGGTCTCAGCTTCGAAGATAGAGATCTCGCATCTCGCTCGAACCGCGCTACGCGCCTTTGTGACCGCATCTTCCACCCCACTCGGGCATGCTCGCGTTCAGCAAGTCCTTCAAAGCGATGTTGTCTCCTCTACCCAACCCTGGGCGCTTGATTCTGATGGCGGTGGTGCGCTGGTAGGGAAGGGAAGGATCTCTTACTTCATCGAGTGTCGCCGAATACCGTGTATCCAACCTTCGAATCGCGTGCGCATTACTATCGAAGATCGCCTTCTCGGGACCAGAGTCGCTGCCTCGCTGACCACCGATCAATGGATCCAGGGGGAGCCTGGGTACATGCCTCAGGAGGATCGGATCTTGGGTCTTCGTGATGTCGCGGACCTGGAGGAGACGATCGCACCGATCCTTGATGCAAAGGATCTGATTGACCAAGCACGCGAGATCCTGAGCACGTTTCCATCGAGATAGTTTTCGAAGGGACGTTGAAGTGAGAAGCCAAATGGAGAATCAAAAGAAGTTGCGACTTTGCAAGATGTTGCGGAGTTTTATTCAAGATGGGCACGGAAGTATCACTCCACTTATTCTTGCCTACTGCTTGGTCACACTCATTACGATCTTCATTGGAATCAATGTGATTCACGCATCGCTCGAGCGAAGGCACTTGACGTTGGCTCTGGAGGCTTCACTTCAACGTGCGACTCAGACAATCGATGATGCGAGCTACTACGCTGGATACGTCGATAGGAACACCACTCGTTTTCGATCGCGCGGAGTCACCACTTTCGTTCCCATCGATTGCACTTCTGCACGTAGGACCTTCGATGAGGAATTCACGATGCAGTGGGCTTTGACTAAAGCCCTCAATCCTCCAGACTCCCTCAAAGACCCAAAGATGCCCCCTCGATTGGGCTCAACCGATGTTTCGGAAGTGAGCGGGTATGGCAAAACAGCAGAGCGGCTCACTTCGACACCTCGTCTCATCTCATTTACGTGCGACGGAAAAGTGCTCTCGGCGACCGTCGAGTTGATCGTTGAGCTTCCATTTCGAATCGCCTTCGCTGGGGTCGACTTTGCCAAGTATCTCCACCAGGTTGTCACTGTCGAAGTTGGGCTTGTACTTGGTGAAAACCGATAGCGGCTCTCTCGGTGTCTTGCATGTATCAACCTCAACCTAGAATGCGGGGGTGGCTACAGAGGGAAGTGGTGAGCAGGTTCGACCGAGTGGATCATCTGACGATCGTTCGCAAGCGGCTGAGAGTGCACCGGTCACACAGAAGGGGCTCGACACAAGTATCAAGTGGCGCGACGATGTTCCCGAGAAGCTCAAGGAGGTCGTAGCGCTCTCAAACCTCCTTGAATCTATCGAGGCGGTAAAGGATGTTGCACGCCTTACTTCTCGAAAGCAGGTGCTTGAGAATCAGGCCTCCGATCCGAACCTTTGGAACGACAGTGAAAACGCACAGAAGGTCACATCTGAACTTTCACGCGTGCAGAGCGAGTTGAATCTTCTCGGACAACTACGTCGCCGAGTCGAAGAGATGCCACTTCTTTTCGAACTAGCCCTTGATGAGAACAACGAAGGCGCCTACGACGATGCAGTGACTGAAGTCGAGGCAGCCCGAGGTGAGATCTCTTCTCTAGAGATTGAGACTCTCCTCAATGGTGAATACGACCACCGTAATGCTCTTGTCACCATTCGATCTGAAGCCGGTGGAGTGGATGCTTCCGACTGGGCTGAAATGGTGATGCGAATGTTTCTTCGTTATTGCGAGAAGAAGCAGTATCAGGTTCAGATTCTGGATACTTCCTATGGCGAGGAAGCAGGGATCAAGTCAGTCACCTTCAAGGTCGAGGGTCCTTATGCCTACGGATCACTCTCCGTGGAGCAGGGAACACATCGACTCGTCCGAATCTCCCCATTCGATAGCAATAGCCGAAGGCACACCTCCTTTGCGGGAGTCGAAGTAGTACCGGTCGTTGAGAAGAGTGATGCCATCGAGATCGACGAGAAGGATCTGCGGATTGATGTCTATCGTTCGTCTGGCCCAGGTGGGCAAGGAGTGAATACCACTGACTCTGCGGTGCGAATCACTCACATACCTACTGGAATTGTGGTCTCTTGCCAGAATGAGCGCTCGCAGTTACAAAACAAAGCCACCGCTTTAGCAGTTCTGCAGTCGAAACTTCTCGAGCGCCGACATGCGGAAGAGCAAGCAAAGATCGATGCGCTCAAGGGTGACTCTGGGGGGTCGTGGGGAAATCAGATTCGTTCATACGTCTTGCATCCGTATCAGATGGTGAAGGATCATCGAACGGAGTATGAGACGGGCAACACACAAGCGGTCCTTGATGGTGATCTCTCCGGCTTCATTGATGCGGGAATTCGCTGGCGCCGGACACGCTCAGCGAAGTAATTGACGCTCTTTGCTGAGAATTCCCAAGTTTTTCCGCTGAGTTCCGTAAGATTCCCTCGCTTGATCACGCTCTGTGGCTCTCAGCTGCAGTCGACCCTGATACGGTCAGCAAGAAGCACAGAATGTGACGGTCGGTCGTCTGTAAGTTGTTGAGGTGGGGAAGGAGCGAGACTGATGATTCATTTCGAACATGTCTCCAAGACCTATCCCAAGACGGATAAGCCAGCTCTGAGTGATGTCTCTCTTGAGGTTGCCAAAGGCGAGTTCGTATTCCTCGTCGGACAATCAGGTTCCGGCAAATCAACCTTCCTTCGACTCGTATTGAGGGAAGAAAAGGCGACATCAGGAACAATTCATGTCGCTGGTAAGGACCTAGCAAAACTCTCGAATTGGAAGGTGCCGGACCTTCGCAAGCAAGTAGGAACCGTCTTCCAGGATTTCCGACTTCTCCCGAATAAAACTGTCTTTGAGAATGTGGCTTTCGCACTCCATGTCTTGGGTCGAACCAAGAAGGAGATCGCTCGTGAAGTGCCAGAGGTCGTTGAACTGGTTGGTCTGGAAGAGAAGTTGGATCGAAAGCCCGGTGAACTCTCTGGCGGCGAGCAGCAGCGAGTGGCGATCGCCCGTGCCTATGTCAGCCGGCCAGCGATCTTGATCGCGGATGAGCCCACTGGAAACCTCGACCCCGCCACGAGTATCGGCATCATGAAGCTTCTCGATCGGATCAATCGCGAGGGAACAACAGTTGTCATGGCGACCCACGACTCAGGAATCGTCGATCAGATGCGAAAGAGAGTCATCGAGTTGGAATCAGGGCATGTGATTCGAGACCAGGTCCGTGGCGTCTATGGATACACCGGATGATCAGCGACTTATCTAGGGCAGGTGAGTGATGCGAGCTGGATTTGTGATGAGCGAGGTCGGTATTGGCCTCAAGCGAAATCTCACCATGACATTTGCCGTGATCATCACCGTTGCAATCTCACTCTCTTTGCTGGGAATCGGTCTTCTCTCTAACTCGCAAGTGCGAACCATGAAGGACTACTGGTATGACAAGATCGAAGTCTCGATCTTTCTCTGTGGTCCGCTCTCTGAAGTTCCTTCCTGCGCGGCTGGGCCTGTCACCCCGGAGCAGCGCCTTGAGATCCAACGAGACCTTCAAGAGTTACCCGTAGTTCAGACTGTCTACTACGAGTCGCAGTCTGAGGCTTTCCAACGTTTCCAGGAGCGCTTCAAGGACTCTGCAATCGCACAGAATGTAACTGTCGATCAACTTCCAGAGTCCTTCCGAGTCAAACTCAAGGACCCAACCCAGTTTGGTGTCGTAGAGAGCGCATTCTCCGGGCGTCCTGGCGTTGATGTAGTGCAAGACCAAAGAGCGATTCTGGAGAAGTTCTTTAGCCTGCTCAATGTCTTGCGTGATGCAGCGCTATTGATTGGAATAGCAAGCGTTCTTACCGCTGCTCTCTTGATCAGCAATACCTTACGTATAGCGGCCTACAACAGGCGCCGTGAGACGACTGTGATGAAGCTCGTTGGCGCTAGCTCATTCTCGATTCAGTTGCCGTTCTTACTCGAGGGATTCTTCGCCACCATTGTTGGATGGGGGATATCAAGTGGAATCCTTTCCGGCCTGAAATATGTCGTAGATGAACGCGTTGCACCTCTATTGACCTTCACGAACTTCTTCACGTGGAATGATGTTTGGGTTGCCTCCGCCTATCTACTCTTGACCGGTGTCGTCGTCTCGAGCATCGCATCTTTCTTGACGCTGCGTAAGTACTTGAAGGTCTGATTCCTTTTCGCTGACTCTCGCCTAGATCGAAGTTCATCCATAGAATCGGGGCATGAGAGAGCTCGGTTTGCGGCAGTTCTTCGCCGGCTTGCTCTCACTGACCCTTGTCTTTGGAATCGGCTACACCCTGGGGATCAATCGAGGTTCAGGTCCTGTGGATCAAGCGATCGCCGAGATCGTCGCTGTGGATCCTGAAGGTGCCTCCATCGAGAGTTTGCGACAAGCAGCCATTGAGGGCGCCCTAAGAGCTACAGGTGATGAGTGGTCCAACTATTTCCCACAGTCAACGATGGAGATCTTCAACCAGAGACTCTTCAATGAGTACTCGGGTCTCGGAATCTGGCTTCGCAAGTCCCCACTCGGTGGAGTTGAAGTTGGAGCCGTTCAAGAGGGTTCGCCGGCGGAGAGCGTGGGAGTGAAGACCGGAGATCGACTTCTTGCAGTCAATGAAAGTTCGATTGAAGGCTTGACGCTTCCTGCAGCACTTGCCGTCGTACGTGGTGCCGTCGGCTCTTCAGTCGATGTCCGTGTCGACAGGAAGGGTAAGGAACTCCTCTTCTCGGTCGCTCGCACCACACTTGGAGTCGAGAATGTCACCGCCTCTGAGATCGCCAACGGAGTTCTCTACATCGAGTTAGCGTCCTTCAATCTTGGGACCGCATCCCAAGTCCTCGAGCACCTCAGTCGGATCCCTCACGAAAAGGGTGTGATCATCGATCTGCGTGGTAACCCCGGTGGTCAGATCGTTGAAGCCGTGAATACAGCAGAGCTCTTCGTGAGTGACGGAGTCCTTCTCTCATACCAGAAGGTCAATAGCGATCCAGTCGTCTTCAGGGCATCGAGCAGCAATCCGGATAGGGCTCCGTTGGTAGTACTCATCGACCGAGAGACAGCAAGTGCTGCCGAGATCCTTGCTGGAGCCCTGCTGGACAGAAACCGCGCGGTCGTCATCGGAGAACGGAGCCAAGGAAAGGGGACCGTCCAGGAGTTCATCACCCTCAATGATGGCTCTAAGTTGGAATTGACTGTTGCGAAGTATCGAACGCCGTCTGGGAGAGTGATTGATGGTGTGGGTATTGAGCCTGATCTCGCCGCAACCGACGAGGAGATCGCAAAGCGTGCGCTTCAGGTTCTCAGTGGTCTTGCGACATTGAGAGGTCGATCTTCCTGATTCTGGCAGTAAGTCCTCTAGTAGAACTCAGGCCATGTAGGTTGGAAGAAGTAGACTTCGCTCTAGTTGAGAGATGACGCACTTCGGTGCGACGCTCCTGGTGAAGAGGTAGTTGGGTATTAGGCGCCTAACTCGCCCAGGGTCTCTCGGGAGTTGAGGTGCACCATGAGGGAAAAGGGCACCAAACTCATCGCTCAGAACAAGAAGGCCCGATTCGACTACTTCATCGTCGATTCCTTCGAATGTGGCATCGTCCTTACTGGTACCGAAGTGAAATCCCTTCGGGCTGGGCGAGCATCCCTTGTCGACGGGTATGCCGCAGTCAAGGATGGTGAGATCTGGCTTCTTGGTGTGCACATCCCTGAGTACAACGAGGGCAGTTGGACCAATCACATGCCTCGTCGCGAACGGAAACTTCTCCTTCATAAGCAAGAGATTGAGAAATTGATTGGAAAGAGCAAAGAATCCGGCACGACTCTGGTTCCGCTCTCGCTCTACTTCAAGGATGGCAAGGCGAAGGTTGAACTCGCAGTGGCAGTGGGTAAGAAGGCGCACGATAAGCGAGCTTCCTTGATGGAGAAACAGGCCAAGCGCGAAGTCGATCGAGCGCTCTCCCAGCGAAATCGGGAGTGAGTAAGTCGCTCCTTTGTGCCGTAGAATTCTCCTAGTTTCTCTGACAGGGCATTTCTCAGAGGTGCTGAAGTGGATCTACAAGCGATCGAAGTCTCAAGTCATTGGGGATGGGTCGCGAGGCGAAACTCATCAGCAGCAATCTTGGGGGTGAACGGTCTCGACTTTGGCTGTTGAGATAGGGGAAGCGGGCCGAGGAAGCCGGGATGATCTCGTAAACCATGAAACCCGTGCAAACATATAGCTGCCGATAAAAAGGC
>Ga0129336_10002029_pt1 | contig 12454 bp, 6 predicted proteins | sample CPB6_02_DNA_FD_96878 | JGI IMG/M metagenome (GOLD analysis project Ga0129336, IMG submission 96878) | Freshwater to marine salinity gradient microbial communities from Chesapeake Bay, USA - CPBay_Sum_0.6_0.2_DNA | ecosystem: Environmental > Aquatic > Marine > Coastal | place: USA: Chesapeake Bay...
GCTAGAACTGCATCAACTGTGAGCCCAGCCAGTTTTATTGTTGGTCAAGCATACCAAATTGCGAGCTTTGGCACAACTACCAACTGGCAAACAGCAGGTGCTCCTGTGGGTGCTGCTGTTGGCGATGTGTTTACTGCTACCGCTGCCGGTTCTGGCAACGGTACAGCATATCCAGTGGGCGTGTGCGTTCTGCAAAATAGTGGAACTCCCAGTGCTGGAAACATGAGCATTCGTTTCTCTGTTGGCGACAGTGTCGCAGTATATGCAAGCTATATCAGCAACAAGTGGATTCGCGACTGGTCAGGAATGACTTACGGAAATTACAGCAACTCTAACAATGGTGTAAACATTCAAAGTGGAGAAAACTTCTATCCAGTGAACTTCTTCACAGACGAGGGCACAATGACCTGGTCTGGTGCAGAAATTATCAACAGTGCCAATGGACAAAACGGCAGTCTGCAGTTGGCACAGGTTACCAAAGTCACATCGTAATTTGGTATATCTACTGGTCCTCCCAGATAACTACTGGGGGGATTTTTTATGAGCACAGCATTTGTACTAGGCAATGGCATTAGTCGAAAAGAAATTGATCTTAATACGTTACAACAGTATGGCGATATCTATGGTTGTAATGCATTGTATCGAGACTTTGTTCCAACCATTTTAGTAGCCACAGACACCCCAATCAGCGAAACTATACAACGTAGTGAATATGCATTAAAACATAGTTTTTACACACGCAAACCTTTGCTGGGTTTGGGTGCTAGAATAATTCCTGAAGAAATTTGGGGCTATAGCTCTGGTCCAGTGGCAGTGTCGTTGGCTGCTCAGCACAGCCACTCATTGATATACCTTATTGGATTTGACATGGGTCCTTCAGCAGATGGCAAATTCAACAACGTATATGCCGACACAGAATTTTATAAAAAGTCTGCCGCGGTCCCGACCTACATAGGAAATTGGGTAAATCAAATAAAAGAAATTACAAAAAAATTTTCAAGTACTAAATTTGTAAGAGTTGTTGGGCCCACAACTGCTGATATCAAAGCATTAGAATCTATTCCTAACCTATCTCATCTGCCAATTTTAGACTTCCAAAGATCATATAAATAAGACAAAGGATCCCTAAATGAGCAGCAGTGCGAGCTTTCTTGAAGAAGTCAGTGGCGATTACACAATTAGAACACTAGCATCCAATGCTATTGTGACCATTGACACAGGGTTGCCGGGCACAACTTTGATCACCGGCGACTTGTCTGTAGTAGGCAACGTGGCCTTTGCTGGAAATGCTGCAATTGTATCCAATGCCATTTCTTCAGGAACAACCAAAGTTGAGATTCCTGTGGCCAGCGGCAATGTTGATGTAGTAGTCAACAATTCTGGACTTGCTACTTTTTATTCCAGCGGGCTAAGTGTTGTAGGCAACGTTACTGGCAATTATATTCTTGGCAACGGTGCGTTCTTAACTGGTCTTGCAGAAACGTACAGCAATGCTAATGTGGCCAACTATCTACCAGTCTACACTGGTAATCTTGCCAGCTTGCAAGGTGATGTAACTACTGCTGCCAACGTTACTGGAAATTATATTCTTGGTAACGGTGCATTTTTAACAGGATTGCCGGCATCGTACAGCAATGCCAATGTTGCAAATTTTTTAGTAACATACACTGGAAATATTTCAGCCGGTAATGTATCAATAGTCAATCAACTTTCGACCAGCACAGTCAGTGCATCTGGTAATATCACTGGTAGTTATTTCATCGGTAATGGTAGTCAATTAACTGATGTTACAGCAGCTAATGTTGGAGTATTATCCAGTCTAAGTGTTACAGGAAACATTGATGCTGGCAATCTAAGAACCGCAGGCTCAGTAAGTGCAACCGGCAATGTCAATGCAGCAGGCGTAATAGTAGCAGGCTCTGGTGGTGATATCACCGGAGCAAATAACATTTCAGCTACCAGCAATATTGTCGGCGGCAATTTGCTAAGTTCTGGTATTATAAGTTCCTCCGGCACTGTAATTGGAAACACAGTGAGTGCCGTTGCAAATGTCAGTGGTGCCAATATTGTTGGTGGCAATCTGTATGGAGTTGATCTGAGCCTGTCGGGCAATGCCACAATTGACGGCCGAATCAACGGAAGTCAAGTAAAAATTGGCACAGATTCTGGACTTAGTGGTCAAGGAACTGGTGCAATAGCTCTGGGCGTGAATGCCGGCTACGCCAATCAAGGCCAATATGCTATTGCAATAGGAGCCAAGGCTGGCGAAACCAATCAAGGCAACAATTCGATTGTACTCAATGCTTCCGGTGCTACGCTCAACGGAGCAACTGCCAATGCATTTTTTGTAAATCCCATTAGAAACGATTCATCTAACACAGCAAATCTTGTTTTCTACAACGTTGCAACCAAAGAAGTCACTTATGCTAACACTTTTAGCATAACTGGTAATATCACTGCCGGCAATATCATTGGTAATGTTGTAGGTAATATTTCTGTATCAAATATCATTGGTCCTTCAATCTCAATTACTGCAACTTCTGGAGAAATTCTTCTATCTGCCTTTGCAAATGTCAACGTTGCCGGCGGGTATATCAACAATGTTGCATCGCCGGTTCAAGACAGTGACGCAGCCAATAAATCATATGTTGATAGTGTAGCATCTGGGCTTGACCCCAAAGCATCAGTATCAGTTGCTACCGCAACAGCATTGGCAGCTTATGTTTACAACAACGGAAATGCAGGCGTTGGTGCAACTATTACAGCATCAGGTAACGGTGCATTGACCATCGATGGGGAAACAGTCGGGTCAAATGCCAGAGTTTTGATCAAAGATGAAACCGCGGCCAATGCACCTTACAACGGAATTTATGTTACTACCGACACTGGAAACTTGACCGCACCCTTTGTGTTAACAAGATCCAGCGATTTTGATTTATCTACTGAAATTCCCAGTGCCTACACGTTTGTCGAAACAGGCAACACCTGGGCAGACACTGGTTGGGTGTGTACAACCAACAGCCCAATTACCATAGGAACTACCCCTATTACATGGGTGCAATTCAGTGGAGCAGGAACTTATACTGCTGGCACTGGACTGTCACTGATAGGCACACAATTTAGTATTGCAAACACTGCGGTCTCTGCAGGAAGCTATGGGTCAAGTAGTGCAATACCAACTTTTACTGTAAATCAGCAAGGTCAACTCACTGCTGCTAACACAGTGCAAATTCAAGCACCTGCTGATTTGATCACAGGTAATACACTTAGTTCTAATGTTTTAAACTCTAGTCTGACCACAGTGGGAGTATTACAAAGTTTGAGTGTTCAGGGAAACATAATTGCCAACTCTAGCATAAGTATAGTAGGCGGTGGTGATTTTGTAATGGATGGCGGAAATATCGAAGGAGCCGTTGTCGAAGGCGGTGTATTTTAAAGGTTAAAAAATGGCAAATCAAATTATTATTAAAAATTCAGGTAATGTAAGTGCAGTACCTAGTAGTTTGGCCTATGGCGAACTTGCAATTAATTATGCAGATGGTAATTTATTTTACCAAAACTCCAGCAACGTTGTAACGGTTATAGCCAGCAATAAAGCAATTTCACTTAGTGGAAATGTTACCAGTGGCAATGTCAACACTGGCAACGTGAGTTTATTGGGGAATATTCTCAGTAATGTCAACACCACATTCAATATTACTACCACTGCTACAACCAGCACCAATAACCTTAATGCCACTGGCGTTGTAGATTTTGGAACCTCATCTAACATATGGTTGGGCAGCAATGCTAATGTGCATATAACAGGTGGTATTGCTGGACAGCAATTGGCCACAGACGGTTCGGGAAATCTATACTGGACCGATGGCGGATCATTGAGCAACGGTACCAGCAACATCACACTGTACCAAAACGGCAACATAACAATGACAGTTGGTGGTGTGGCCAATGTTGCGGTATTCACAACAACAGGTGTAGTAGTTCCTGGAAATGTTTCTGCAGGAAATCTTCTAACTGACAATATCTATTATGCCAATGGTCAGCCCTGGGACATGCAACAACCAGCTGGTTCCAACACTCAGATTCAATACAACAACAATGGTAATTTTGGTGCCGATGCCAATCTAACATTCGATTCGGCCAATGCAGTTTTTGGCACAGCCAATATCACAGCCAGTGGCACAATCAGCGGAACTGGTACAATCACAGGTGGCAATTTGGCCACAGGTGGAACAGCAAGTGCCACAGGCAACATCACAGGTGGTAATGTATTAACAGGTGGCATTGTAAGTGCCACTGCCAACATAACAGGTGGTAATTTATTAACAGGTGGAACAGCAAGTGCCACAGGCAACATCACAGGTGGTAATGTACTAACAGGTGGACAAGTCAGTGCCACTGCTAACATTACAGGTGGTAATGTATTAACAGGTGGCATTGTAAGTGCCACTGGCAACATTACTGGTGGTAACATTTCAACCACTGGATCAGGTGGCAACATCACTGGTGCCAACGTAATTTCTGGCACCACACTATCTGCTACGGCCAATGTTGTTGGCGGAAATATTACAACTGCTGGAACAGTAAGTGCAACTGCTAACATCACAGGTGGTAATGTATTAACAGGTGGGCAAGTAAGTGCCACTGCTAACATTACAGGTGGTAATTTATTAACAGGTGGGCAAGTAAGTGCCACTGCTAACATCACAGGTGGTAATGTATTAACAGGTGGGCAAGTAAGTGCTACAGGAAACATCACCGGCGGCAATATTATTTCTGGCAACGCTGTTATTGGTAATATCAGTGTAACTGGAGATGTTACTGTTAACAGCATCACTTCAAATACCTATGTATCTGCAGTGGCAAACGTAGTTGGTGGTAATGTATTGACCGGTGGGCGGGTCAGTGCCACAGGCAACATTACCGGTGGTAACATATTGTCTGGTGGTCAAATTAGCACCAGCGGCACTGTGACTGGTGCAAACATAACTGGTGGAAATGTTCTAGGAACATACATTAGTTCAAGTGGTAACGTTGATGCCTTTAGCACACTGAATGGTTTGAGTTTGAGTTTGAGTGGCAACGTAATCAGCCCTCTTAATGTCACAGGGGATATTACTGCTAACAATATCTCTGGTGTTAATACAATCAGTGCCACAGGCAACATCACCGGTGGTAATCTGCTAACCGGAGGTGCTGTAAGTGCTGGAGGTAATGTAACTGGTGCCAATATCTACACAGGTGGACAAGTTACCGCAGCTGGCAACATCATTGTTCAATCGGGCAGTTTCTACATTGGCAATGGTAGCCAATTGACTGGCGTTGTTGCCAGTTCTGTGGATGCCAATAACCTAACTGGTAATACTCTTGCAAGCAGTGTTGTAAATTCAAGTCTAACCAGCGTTGGTTCTTTGACAACATTGAGTGTTGTGGGCACTGCCACAGTTGGCAATGTCAACACAGGTGGTGCAGTAAGTGCCACAGGCAATGTCACAGGTGGCAACATCTTAACAGGCGGTTATGTAAGTGCCACAGGCAATGTCACAGGTGGCAATGTCAACACCAACAATTTGGTTGGCACAGCATTGACAGTTACCAGCACAGGCAACTTGAATCTACAACCCACAGGCAACGTTGTACTGGCCAACACATACATCAACGGTGTAGCATATCCTGCACAGGATCAAGATGCTGCTTCCAAGTTGTATGTTGATAACATGGCAGCAACTGGGTTGGCCTATCATGAAGCTGTATATGTTGCTACCACTGATACCTTGGCCAATATTACCGGCGGTACCATTACCTATGCACAGCCCAATGGTGCAGCCAACGGTGTAGGGGCCACACTGACCACAACTGGCAGCTTTAACCTGATTGACAGTGCCAACGTTCAAACTGCTGGCATACGTATTTTGGTCAAGAATCAGGCCAATGCTGTACAAAACGGTGTATATGTTTGGTCAAACGCCACAGTGATAACACGTTCTACTGACGCTGACGAATATGGACCAAACAGTGCTGAACAATTAAGCGTCAACGACTATTTCTTTGTTACTAGTGGTAACATCAACCTTGGCAGTGCTTGGGTAGTTGATTCCCCAACAGGAACAATTACATTTGGCACCAGCAATATTCAATTTGCTCAGTTTAGTCAGAGTCAAGTGTATTCAGCCAACACCAATGCTGGTTTGAGTTTGATTGGACAGCAGTTCAATGCCAAAGTTGACAACAATACAACAGCTTTTGATGGTGGCGGCAACATCATTGTCAAAGCCAATGCCAATTTGACCACGCCAAACATTGGTGCAGCCACTGGTACAAGTTTGAGTGTAACTGGCACTGTAACAGGCGGCGATGTCAACACTGGTGGTAATGTCAGTGCAGGCGGCAATGTTATTGGTGGCAATGTTTCCACTGGTGGTTTTGTAACAGCAACAGGAAATGTCACAGGCGGCAACGTTCTAACAGGTGGCATTGTCAGTGCTACAGGCAACATTACCGGTAACTATTTTATTGGTAACGGTAGCCAACTGACTGGAGTCACTGCTACCAGTGCTGGTTTCCCAATCACTGCTGGATCTTCCAACATTGCTGGTGTGACCAACGGCAACATCAGCATTACAGTTGCTGGTACACCTAACGTGGCAGTATTTGCTAGCACAGGCCAGTACGTTGATGGTTTACTCAGTGTCACCGGTAACGTTAGAGCTGGTAATATTGTTGTTCCGGGCGGCAATATAGATGTAGTCAATTTTGTCAATGTTGGAGCATTAATTGCCACAGGTAGAGTAGACGCTGGCACAACCATGTCGGCTGCTGGTAATATTACTGGTGCAAACTTGCTGACAGGTGGGTTGATCAGTGCTACTTCAAACATCACCGGCGGAAACATTTCTACAGCAGGTCTTGCAAACGTTGCTACATTGACAGTGACAACATTTGCCAATGTAACAGCAACAACTATATCAACCAGCAATGTAACTGGTGCATTGAGAGTTGCAGGAGGTGTTGGTGTAACTGGTAACGTCTATGCTGACGACATGTACTCTGGTGGATTTGCAGTTTTGAACGCAAACTCTGTTATTGACGGCGGTACTTTCTAAAATAAATACAGTATAAAATGACACACAATGACAAATACTGTATTAATCAAAAGATCTTCAACTGCTAATTCTGTTCCAGCAGCGGGAGATCTTCAATCTGGTGAGTTGGCAATCAACTACACTGATGGTAATTTATTTTACAAAAATGCCAGCAATGTAGTTACAGTTATTGCCAGTAACCAGTTTGTTTCGGTAACTGGCAATGTAACTGGTAATTATTTCATTGGTAACGGTAGCCAACTAACTGGAATAGCAGCTTCTGGCAATTCAATCAGCAATGGCACAAGCAATGTTGTAATTCCGACAGCCAACGGCTCTGTGTATATTTCAGCAGACGGAGTGCCCAATGCTGCGGTATTTGAAACTGGTTCCTTAACACTTGCCGGTAGTTTTGCTACCCCAAAAACAATCACTGCCAACAGCGTTATAGCTGCTAATGTTAATGCCATGTTACTTGGACCGTTAAATATTGCACCCGGAACCGTAATTACTGTGCCAGATTCGTCTACTTTATACATTGGACCTTGAATGCAAAATTTTCAATCAAATAAATACTGCAAGGAATAAAAAATGTCATTACAATTAGACGGCACCACAGGGATATCGACAACCGGCAATATTACTGCAAGCGGTACTATTTCTGCTGGCAGTCTTAGCCTTGCAAGTATATCAGTATCTGGCAATGTAGCTGGTGGTAATATTTTAACTGTTGGATTAGTCACAGCAACTGGTAACGTAACTGCCGGCGGCTTTCAATATGCTAATGGTACACCAGTACAGGGATCAGGAGCTCAAGGAACCACAGGTGCTCAGGGCACAACCGGAGCTCAAGGAACCACAGGCACCACAGGCACACAGGGAGCGACTGGTACACAAGGAGCCACTGGCACACAAGGAGCCACGGGTGCACAAGGCACAACAGGTGCACAGGGCACTGCTGGAACAAATGGCACACAGGGAGCAACTGGCACACAAGGGGCCACAGGTGCACAAGGCACAACAGGTGCACAGGGCACTGCTGGAACAAATGGCACACAGGGAGCCACTGGCACACAAGGAGCCACAGGTGCACAAGGCACCGCTGGAACAAATGGTACACAAGGAGCCACTGGCACACAAGGGGCCACAGGTGCACAAGGCACAACAGGTGCACAAGGCACCGCTGGAACAAATGGTACACAAGGAGCCACTGGTACTCAAGGAGCCACTGGTACACAAGGCACAACCGGAGCTCAGGGAGCAACCGGTCCTAGCACAGCTATTAATGCCACAGCAGTGACCACAGGTACATTTTATCCTGTGTTTGTGGCAGCAGCAGGATCAAATCAGACACCAAGTGTGCGTACAGCAGCGACAGCATTTAGTTTAGATGCTGCTACCAACGTTCTTACAGTAACAGCAACCACCGCACGTTATGCTGACTTGGCAGAAAGTTATTCTGCAGACTCGCTGTACAAACCCGGAACTGTGATGGTTTTTGGCGGCGAAACTGAAATTACAATTTCTACTCAACCCAATGACACAAGGATTGCCGGAGTTATAAGCACCGAACCTGCTCACCTCATGAATGCTTTTCAATTAGGTGAACACATTGTAAATGTAGCTTTGGTAGGGCGAGTTCCCTGTCAAGTAGTTGGCAAGATCAACAAAGGTGATAGATTGGTATCGAGCACCAGACCGGGGGTAGCAACCAAAATGGACGACAGCCTTCAGGTTCCTGGTGTACTTATCGGTAAAGCCTTGCAAAACTATGACTCTGAATCAGTTGGAGTAATAGAAATAGCGGTTGGCAGATCTTAATAAATCAAATATAATTGTATTCTCGCTTTTATCTTAGATAAATGAGAGTACAACTATGAATCTTGCAAAACAAATTTACGATTTCGGATTGGTCAAATCTGTACTAGATGCAGGCGGTAGTATACATCCTCTGATTATTCCTGCTGAAAAAACCAACGGAACCGGATTAATGAATCCATCAATCTATGTAGACAACGGGGTTCTATTGTGTAACATACGACATGTAAATTACACGCTTTACCATTCTGAAAATAAAAAATTCCAACATCGTTATGGTCCTCTGCAGTATTTGCATCCAGAAAACGATCGACATCTGCGAACCTGGAACTATCTTGCAATTCTAAACCCGGATTTGTCGATTAAAAAAATCATAGACATAGACACTTGTAAGTTTGATCAAGAGCCTCTTTGGGAATTTGTGGGGCTAGAAGATGGTAGACTGTTTCGTTGGGACAACAAAATTTATCTCAGCGGAGTCAGGAGAGATACCACAACCAACGGTCAAGGCCGCATGGAACTCAGCGAACTAAATGTTAAAACTGATCTTGCTAGAGAAATTAAACGCACTCGCATTCCTGCTCCGGGAGCCAATGACACCTACTGTGAAAAAAATTGGATGCCTGTACTAGACCAGCCGTATCATTATGTTAAATGGACCAATCCCACCGAAGTTGTAAAATACGACATTGATTCTGGCACTACCACTACTGTACATTTAGACGAAAAAACTTTTATTCCAGGGCTACCTGCGTTTCGTGGCAGCAGTCACGTCATTCCCTATGGGGATTATTATCTAGCAGTTACGCACGAAGTAGATTTGTTCAAAAGCGAACACGGAGAAAAAGACGCAGTATATCGCCATAGATTTGTTGTCTGGGACAAAAATTGGAACATTGTAAAGTTTACAAATTCGTTTAACTTTATGAATGCAGACATCGAATTTTGCTGTGGCGCCACTTTCTACAAAGATGACTTGCTGTTAAGCTTCGGTTACCAGGACAATGCTGCTTTTATTTTAAAGATGCCCAAAGCATTGTTAGATGAGTTTTTATGGAATGAATCTACCACTGCCAAGGCATCAGGATTTGATTGGGGCAAGTTGTCCAAGAACACTTGGTTTTATGATGTAGTACAAAAAGAAATTTTTGTAGACAATGTATACCAAAAGTTTTTTGAAGTTGAGTCTGGTGATGTTGTACTAGATGTTGGGGCCTCAGTGGGGCCGTTTTCTTGGAGTATTGTTGAGAAAAATCCAAGCAAGATATATTGTCTTGAACCAGAAAAAGATTTGTATAATACCTTGGTTAAAAATTTGAAGAACACAGGTATTGATGCTGTGGCATTCAACAAAGGACTAGGTGCTCGCAACGGTGTTAATTACTTGTCTGGGTTGTACGACGAAAACAAAGTAGAAATATCAGACGGAACCGATGGATCAATGATTGATACAACAACCTTTTGGTCTTTGATCAAAGACAACAACATTGAACGCATTGACTTTTTAAAGACCGATTGTGAAGGTGCCGAATACGACATATTCAACGACTACAATTTTGATTGGATAGTGAAAAATGTCAAAAAAATTGCCGGCGAATTTCATCTCAACACGCCTGAACTCAAAGCCAAATTCAGACGTTTTCGCGATACTTACTTGCGGCAACTGACCACACACCAAGTATTGAGCATGGATTATGTTGACATCAAACATGATCTGTGGAGCGACTGGTTTATTGACTACTACTCTGCTATCAATCTTTATATTGACAATCGTGTGGCATTAGAGGATAAAAAACCTTGGCAGCACTATCCAGCACCCACTCTGGAAATTACAACAATTGTGCCCGAAAAAGGCTGTGTAGTTGATTGTGTGTTTTGCCCACAACGTTTGTTGGAAGGCAAGTATTCTGGCACAAGGATCATGACTTTGGACATGTTCAAGTCATTGATAAAATCAGTTCCCTTGGATGTTCGTATTACATTTTCAGGATTCATTGAGCCTTGGATGAATAAAAATTGCACTGACATGGTTTTGTATGCTCATGAACGCGGACACCCTGTAAGTGTTTTTACCACAGGCATTGGTATGAGTGTAGAGAACATTGAACGTATAGCACATATTCCGTTTGCCGGAGAACCCAATGGTGGATTTACCCTGCACTTACCTGACAGTGAATTACTGGCCAAACATCCAATTACTCCTGGATATTTGAAAACACTGAAATGGATTCGAGACAATCAACACCGTATTCAAAATTTTACTACCATGAGCATGGGCTCTGATTTACATCCTGAAGTCAAGCATTTGTTTGAGTCGGCTCCTTCCTACAAAATGTGGGATAGAGCTGGTAATTTAAGTAGAGAAGCGTTGTTAAAATCAGATCTAAAGCCATTGGAACATCGATGGGATCGCGTACACCACACTGATGGTCCCAGCACTTGTGGTTGCAAAGAACATTTATATCACAATGTACTGTTGCCCAACGGCGATGTCAGTTTGTGTTGCATGGACTATGGTTTAGACAATATCATTGGCAACTTGAACACACAAACTTATGAGCAAGTCATACCCCGGGCACAAACCTGCTACGATATCTGCAACTATTGCGAAAACGCAGGACATCCTGCTCCCCAGCCTATTAAATTTTATTCGCACAAAGTATGATGCAACATTTGTTACCTTACATTCACAATCCCGAAGAGTCTTGGAGCAACTTCAATCTTGCCCAAGAATACGAAGCCATGGGTCAAACAGGTGCCGCAATTAGTTTTTATTTGCGGACCGCAGAAAGATCCAAAACAGACATAGAACAATATGAAGCATTGCTACGTATGGCATTGTGTTTTGAGAAACAAAAGACCAGAGACGACACAGAAAAAGTCATACTGCAAAAAGCCATGAACTTGTTGACTAACAGACCAGAAGCGTACTTTTTGTTGAGTCGATTGCATGAACGACAAAAAGAATGGCATGATGGTTATACTGTGTCTTGCATGGGACTAAAATTCAGCAATTTTAATTTGCCTCCTCTAAATACCAACGTTGAGTATCCTGGCCAGTATGGGTTGTTGTTTGAAAAAGGTGTAACCAGTTGGTGGGTAGGTATGACCGAAGAGTCTAGGGAGATAATGTATGATCTTAAAATAAATTACTCTTTGGATTCTATACATGCCAATGCTGTTGAAAATAATTTGAAAACTTGCGGGTATCCTAAAAATCTCAATAAGCCCAAAGTCGACAAAACAGCAACAATTTTTTCAGTGATACCTCAAGCCAGCAGCAATGATTTTTATGCGGTTAACACAAACCAAATGCCAGGCTGTTGGATTGTGGACAATTTTTACGCAGATCCTGATGCTGTAAGAAAGTTTGCTCTAGAGCAAGAATATCAAACCAACAACGATGGCGAACAAGGATACATTGGTCGTAGAACGCACAAACAATTTTTGTTCCCGGGTCTTAAACAACAGTTTGAACGTATCACTGGACAGCAAATAACTCGCTGGGAAGACCACGGAATGAATGGTCGATTTCAGTTTGCCAAAGCCGGGGA
>Ga0129336_10002031_pt1 | contig 12450 bp, 14 predicted proteins | sample CPB6_02_DNA_FD_96878 | JGI IMG/M metagenome (GOLD analysis project Ga0129336, IMG submission 96878) | Freshwater to marine salinity gradient microbial communities from Chesapeake Bay, USA - CPBay_Sum_0.6_0.2_DNA | ecosystem: Environmental > Aquatic > Marine > Coastal | place: USA: Chesapeake...
AATATTGATACTGTTAAGCCCTTCTAAAAAAAAATAAATTTGCGTTTTTTTCATTATGAACAACATTATACAAAATTTTTTAAAAATAAGAGATGAATTACATCATAGTAATCTGCATCCAACAATTATTGCAGTAAGCAAAACTTTTCCTCTGGAGTATATTAGACCGTTGATAGATTATGGACACAAAGTATTCGGTGAAAATAAGGTTCAAGAAGCCAAAATAAAGTGGGGTAGTATTAAAAAGGAGATAAAGGACCTAGAGTTACATTTGATAGGTGGCCTTCAATCAAATAAGGCAAAGGAAGCCGTTGAGTTATTTGATTATATTCATTCGGTTGATAGTGTGAAATTAGCTAATGAGCTTTCAAAAGCTGAAGAAAAGTTGCAAATAAAAAGAAAATATTTTGTTCAAGTAAATGTTGGTAAAGAAAGCCAAAAGTCCGGTGTCGCAATAGAAAAACTTTCTGATTTGCTAAAAGTTTGTGTTAATGAAAAAAAATTGGAGATTGTTGGCTTAATGTGCATTCCCCCATATGATTCTGACCCCATTCCATTTTTTAAATTACTAAAAAAATTAAATACAGAACATCATTTACCGAAAATGAGTATGGGTATGAGCGGAGATTGTATGGCTGCCGCTGAATTAGGAGCCACACATATTAGGGTAGGAAGTAAAATTTTTGGGGTTAGGACTAACCAGTAATTTTAATTTTTTCTTTCGGAGTGATCTTACCTAAAATATCTAAAAAACTTTTTTTACTTAAAGCAATACATCCTTGTGTGGGTTTGTATCCTGGCTTTGCTAAGTGCATAAAAATTGCACTACCTTTTCCCTTGATTATTTTTTTGGTGTTATACTCAATAACTAATATTAAGTCATAAAGATGATCAGTTCTTTTCATTTTTTCATTGTGGGAATAATTTTTTATTGTAATTAGTTTGTTATATTTTTTTTTTTTAGGATTATCCTCCCAAGCCATACTTTCATCGATAGGGCTATAAGAAAGTCTTGTTTTTAAATATTTGATTCTATCTGTTCGGACGAATAGTCTATTTAGTGAAAATGTCCCAATTGGTGTGCAACCATCTCCTTCTTTTTTGAATTTAGTAAAGCCATTTTTGCCATAGGCGCATTTATACCGTTTTTTCTTGTACCAAAGTTCTCCCTTATTATTTACTATGATCATAAAAATTTATATTTTCATTGTATGCAAAATTATTCAATAGTTACTGTTGGTTCAGATGTTTTTTTTGAATGCATTAGTGAGCAAAAGCTCGATTATAATATTAATCAATTAAAGAGTTTTAAAGATGTAAACTTACTTTTTAAAAATTATAATGTTCAAGACGGATTTGTATTCCTATTTTTCTTAGATAATTTGGAAAAAATAAAAAATTCAGAAGTTAAAAAAATAATGTTCCCTAAAGTATTTTTATCAGCCGATCCTAAGAACTTTCAGGAACTAAAAAAAGATAATTTATTTAGCACTTTTTTACAGCTACCTATTAACTTTTTTGATTTAGAAAAAATTATTAAGTTATCAATTTTAAAATTTAAATTTCACTTCCAAACAAAAGTAGAAATTGGACACTACATTTTAGATAAGAATAAAAGAACGTTAGCGATAGGAAGGAAAAGTGTAAAACTTACGGAAAAAGAACAGGATATTATTGTTTATCTATTTGGAAAAAAAGATGGAGCTTCCAAAAAAGATATAATGAAAGATATTTGGTCTTACTCAGATCAGGTCGATACACACACTTATGAGACACATCTTTATAGATTGCGTCAAAAGATACAAACAAAGTTAAAAGATAAAAATTTTATAGAAATCAAAGAAGGAAAATATTTTCTCAGATACTAGTAGTAGAAAATATGAAGAAAAAGAATATCATAGCTAAAGATTTAAGAACCGCTAAGTACAAAAAAAGAATTATACAACCCAAAAAAGGAAAAGGGAGTTTTAAAAGAAAAAAACTAATTTAACCTGGCTCCAATTTTTTGTATTACTTTAGAAGCCATCTCGGTTCCCTTTTCAAGGCTTTCTTGAATAGACATTTCGTTAATGTAGCCATGTAAAAATCCTGCAGCAAACAAGTCTCCTGCACCGGTCAAATCAACTAATTTAAGGTTTTTTTGACTTTCACACTCAAATACTTCGTTATTAAATATTGCAATACTGCCTTTTGCAGATCTTGTAACAATTAATAATTTCCCAAGATTTTTTCCAAATTCTATAACTTCAGCGAATGAGTTGGCATCTATCAAATGAAGTATTTCTTGTTCATTTGCAAATGTAATATCTAATTTGTTTTTCACTAAATCTAAAAAACTTTCTTTATGTCGCTCTACACAAAATTTATCTGATAATGACATTGCTGTTTTATTTGCTAGTTTAAATGCTTTTGAAAATGCAGATTTAGGCTCTCCCTCGTCCCACAAATAACCCTCTAAAAAAACAAGTTCACTTTGTTTTATTGCTAACTCATCAATATCTTGTTCATTAATTTTTCCTGCAATTCCAAGGAAAGTACACATAGTTCTTTCTGAGTCAGGAGTGATTAGAATTAAACAAGTACCCGTAGGGATTGTTTCTTTTCGTTTTTTATAAAAGTACGTTACTTTTTCTTTGATTAAACTTTCTTCATATTTATTACCAAGATTATCATCATTAACTTTTCCTATAAAAGATACATTGTTCCCCAATTGAGATAAGCCAACCATAGTATTTGCAACTGAGCCACCGGCAACAGTTTCAGCAATAGTTAAACTTGATAATAGTTTTTTAAATTCTATTTCATCTACTAATTTCATTGTACTTTTTGTTAAATTATTTTGTATTAAGAATTCATCGTTCACTTTACAAATCACATCAACGATTGCATTTCCAACTCCGACAACTTTCATGATAGACACATCTCCCAAAAATTAGCTTCTAACAAAGAAGCTTTTTTAAAAATTTTAACTAATGACTTATAACTATTTTTATTATTATTAGTAAATAATTCATCCAAATACCTAATATTTTTGGTTGCTATGCTTTGATACTCTTTTGAAGAATACATTTTAATCCAAGAGGAGTATTTGTTTTTTTTCCAATTTTTTATTTTACTAAGATTATAACCAATCTCACCATACCCTATGATACATGGTGATAGAGCAATAAATAATTCTAAATTACTTTTTTTGGTTCCTATGTTTAAAACATAATCAGTGTAGGTTCGGTTTTGTGTCCTTTCTTTTGTTGCAAGTATTTTAGATTTAGGAATATTAAATTTCCGACAATATTTTATATGAAGATTCAACTCATGCTTAATACCCATAATAAATTTCAAAGATCGATCTCTATCAAGTGTAGTATTTGCTTTATAAGCTGATAAGCAAAGTATCTTAATTAATTTTTGCAAAAAAATATAATCTTGTAGAAGATAAATTTTAAAGCAGGATAATGGCAAGGTCCCATTGCCCAACTTAATTACAAATGGATGATTTGTATATTTTTTCCATTCTTTTAGAGATTTATTTTTAATTTTAAAAAACAATGTTTTTTTATTATTATAAATACTCATACTAATTAATTATCTTCCCACCAAATTTGCAATGTTTGATAATTACACAAGATTTACAATCAGGCGTTCTTGCTTTGCAGGTATACCTCCCATGGAGCAAGAGTAAATGATGTGCGTCTTTTAAGTATTTTTTTGGAACTACTTTGTATAAATTTTGCTCTACTTGATCGGGACCCTTGCCTGGAGCAAGTCCAGTCCTATTGCTTACTCTAAATATATGAGTGTCGACAGCTATTGTTGGCTTCCCAAATCCTTCATTAAGAACAACATTTGCTGTTTTTCTGCCTACACCAGGTAACGCATAGAGCTTATCAAAATCATTTGGTACTTTACTCTCATAATTTTCAACAAGAATTTTTGAGAGTAAATAAATATTTTTAGATTTATTGCGGAAAAGACCTATGCGGTTTATTAATTTTTCTATTTTTTTTTGTCCTAATTTTACAAAGTGTTCAGGCTTATTATATTTAGAATAAATATCTTTTGTAACATTATTAACATTAACATCCGTACATTGAGCAGAAAGAACTACTGAGACTAATAATGTAAATTTATTAGTATATTGTAAATCACTTTTGGGATTTTTTATAATTTTTCTTAGTTTTTTAAATATTTGTTCGCTTTGCGTTTTCACTTATCTAATCTTGAGCACGTCATGCATACTATACAGTCCTGGTTTTTTATGCGCTATCCACTTAGCAGCACTTAGCGCTCCATCTGCAAATAAATCTCTTGATTTTGCAACATGCTTGAGCTCAATAGTTTCTTTAGCAGTTTGAAAAATAACAGAATGAGTTCCGGGAATCGTCCCTTCTCTTTTTATGAAAAAATTTATTTTCCCTTTCTTTCCATTGCCTTTCCTATTTAAAAAAATACTTCCTTTTAACTTTTCTAAAGATTTCTTTTTTCCTTTAGCAACAGCTTGTCCAAGCATGAGAGCTGTACCAGAAGGATAATCTATTTTCATTTTATGATGGGCATCGTGTATTTCTATTTGAAATTCTTTCAAAATTTTTTCTGATAAGATTCTAGATAAATACTGCATTAGATTTATTCCTAAACTCATATTTCCAGATTGAAGAATTGCAATTTTTTTTGAGGATCTATTTATTTCTTCCTGTTGTTTCTTGTTAAATCCTGTGGTGCCAATAATTAACTTTTTTTTAAGTTTAATGGCTAATTTTAAAATTTCCAAAGTGCAATTTGGTTTTGTAAAATCAATAATTACATTTGTATTTTTAAGAGAGTCTATGGAGTTTTTGTCGTATTTGATGCCATTTTTTGTAAGTGATTTTTGTTCTGTAACACTTTCTAACTTTAATTGTTTATCTTGAACGGTTTTTTTAATGAGTAGCGATCCCATACGACCTAATCCGCCACTAATTGTGATATTAATTTTTTTCATTAGCTTAAACTATCCCAAAAATTTTTAGCTTTTTTTAGAAAAGATTCATTTTCTGGATTGTTTTTAGAGTCTTCTAATTCTTTATATTTTTCAAGTAATATTTTTTGTTCTCTACTTAAGTTGACAGGCACTTCAACTTTTATTTGTAAATATAAATCACCAAATCCAGATCCTCTTAATAGAGGCATTCCTTTATCTTTGAGTCGCAACTGCTTTCCGGTTTGTGTACCAGGAGGAATTTTAACGTTAGATTTTGAACCATCAATTGTTGGAATTTCAATTGTAGTTCCAAGAGCAGCGTCAACTATAGATACTGGTAATTCAAAATATAAATTTTCCTCTTCTCTTTTAAAAATGGGATGTTTTTTTAAAGATAGATAAACATATAAATCACCCTGAGTACCTCCTCTAGGTCCGGCCTCTCCTTTGCCCGCTAAGCGCATTTGTGTTCCATCATCTACGCCTTTTGGAATTTGAATAGATAGTGTTTTATTAACCCTATTGGTTCCTGTTCCTCTGCAAATTTTACATGGTTTAGAAATTGTTTTACCTTCACCACCACAATCTGGGCAAGTTTGTTGTAAAGTAAAAAAACCTTGTTGAGCACGCACCTGGCCATGTCCGTCGCAAGTTCTACATGTACTTGCTTTTGATCCAGTAGCAGCGCCGCTACCTGAACACTCACCACACTTTTCTGAAGTTGGCACCTCAAACGTTTGTTTTTTTCCTTGGTAAGCCTCCTCCAATGTCACTTCAATATTAATTTTTAAATCAGAACCTCTTTTTGACCTTGAAGAAGATCTTCTTCTACCTCCACCCGTAAAATCCCCAAAAAAATCGTCAAAAATACTCGAAAAAGAACCAGAATCAAAGCCACCAAAATCACTAAAACCACCACCTCCACCACCATTTTCAAAAGCAGCATGACCAAACTGATCATAGTTAGATTTTTTTTGAGAATTAGATAGTACTTGATAGGCCTCAGAAGCTTCTTTAAATTTTGCCTCAGATGAGGCATCTCCCGGATTTTTATCCGGGTGATATTTCATTGCTAATTTTCTGTAAGCAGATTTAATTTCTTCTTGTGAAGCATTTTTAGAAACACCTAGTGTATTGTAGTAGTCAGCTTTAGCCATGCCCCTATCTAATGCCTAATTAAAAATTAAGCACTATCTTTTTTATCGTCTTTGGAGTCTTTAACTTCTTCAAATTCAGCATCAACAACATCTTCTTTTTTTCCATCAGAAGTTTTATTTTCACCTTGAGACCCAGCCTCTTGGGTTGCTTGTTGAGCTTTGTATATTGCTTCGCCCATCTTCATAGAAGATTGCATTAAAGTTTGTGTTTTGGTTTTAATATCTTCAACATTATCTGCTTTGATAGCATCTTTTAAATTTTGCATATCTGTCTCAATTGTTTTTTTATCTTCTGCAGAAATTTTATCACCATGTTCTTTTAAACTTTGTTCAGTAGAGGCAACTAAACTATCCGCACTATTTTTTGCATCAATTTCCTCTCTCTTCTTTTTGTCAGCTTCTTTATTTGCTTCTGCATCCTTTACCATTCTTTCAATTTCTTCATCTGTAAGACCACCTGAAGCTTGGATTTGAATTTTTTGTTCTTTGCCGGTGCCTTTATCTTTTGCAGAAACATTCACAATACCGTTAGCGTCAATATCAAAAGTCACTTCAATTTGAGGTACACCCCTTGGTGCTGGCGCAATTCCTGTTAGTTCAAAGTTACCAAGTAATTTATTATCAGCCGCCATCTCTCTTTCGCCCTGAACCACTCTTATCGAGACGGCAGGTTGGTTGTTTTCGGCAGTCGAAAACACTTGGCTTTTTTTAGTTGGTATTGTTGTATTTTTTTCAATAAGTTTTGTAGCAACTCCACCCAAAGTTTCAATACCTAGAGACAATGGAGTAACATCTAACAATAAAACATCTTTAACATCGCCCTGGAGAACACCAGCTTGGATCGCAGCGCCCATAGCTACCACCTCATCAGGATTTACACTTTTATTTGGTTCTTTTCCAAAAAAGTTTTTAACAGTCTCAGCTACTTTTGGCATTCTTGTCATACCACCCACAAGAATAACCTCTCCGATTTCTCCCGCACTTAATCCAGCATCTTTTAAAGCGGTTTTGCAAGGTGCAATAGTTCTTTCAATTAGTTGAGCAACAATTGATTCTAGTTTAGATCTTGTTAATTTCAGATTTAAATGCTTTGGACCAGTTTTATCAGCTGTGATAAAAGGTAAATTAATTTCAGTTTGTGTTGCAGATGAAAGCTCAATTTTAGCTTTTTCAGCAGCTTCTCTTAATCTTTGTAATGCTAATTTATCTTGTTTTAAATCTATAGCATTATCTTTTTTAAATTCAGCAGCAAGGTAGTCAACGATATGTGAATCAAAATCTTCACCACCAAGTGCTGTATCTCCATTTGTAGATTTAACTTCAAAAACTCCATCTCCTAGTTCAAGAATAGAAACGTCAAATGTTCCTCCACCCAAATCGTATACAGCAACAGTCTTTGCATTTTTTTTATCTAAACCATATGCTAGAGCTGCAGCAGTTGGTTCGTTAATAATTCTTTTTACATCTAGTCCAGCAATTTTACCTGCATCTTTTGTTGCTTGTCTTTGAGAGTCGTTAAAATAAGCGGGCACTGTGATTACAGCTTCCTTAACTTCAGAACCTAAATACTTTTCTGCAGTTTCTTTCATTTTTTGTAAAACAAAAGCCGAGATTTGACTAGGAGAATATTTCGTACCTCTAGACTCTACCCAGGCATCGCCATTATCTGCTTTAATAATTTTATATGGTAGTCCCTTGATGTCTTTTTTAACTGCATCACCATCAAATTTTCTGCCAATTAATCTTTTTACAGCAAAAAAAGTATTTTCTGCATTAGTAACACCTTGTCTTTTTGCAGCCATACCAACCAATTTTTCTTCGCTCTCGGTAAAAGCAACTACAGATGGGGTGGTTCGTGCTCCTTCTAAATTTTCTAAAACTTTTGGCGTTGCTCCATCCATAACTGCAACACATGAATTCGTTGTCCCTAAATCTATTCCTATTATTTTTGACATAATTTTTAATCCTTTTATTGGTATTTCTTAATTCTTCATTGGATATGGGGGGTGTTTTGGAGATTACAACCTCTAAAACAATTATTTTTTAATCTTTTATTTCGCTGATTTAGCAATGTTTACTAGAGATGGTCTTAAAAGGCGGTCATGCAACATGTACCCTTTTTGAATTTCTTCAACAACAGTTCCATGGTCTTTGTCACTTTCAACCTCACTTAAAGCTTGGTGAAAATTTGGATCAAATTTTTTGTTTAAACAGTCTATATAAGTAATATTATTTTTTTCTAAAGTTACTTGAAGTTCTTTTTCTATTAGTTCAATTCCATTTTTAATATCGATAAATTCTTTATCTTTAAATTTATCATTATTTTTAAAAATAGAAAAAGCACGGTCTAAGTTGTCGGTTAAGCTTAGAATTTGAGATGCGAAATTGAAAGACCCGTATTTTAAGATATCTTCTTTTTCTCTTTCGTGATTTTTTCTTAAATTTTGATTTTCAGCAAGAAGTCTTAAGACTTTATTATTAAGTTCATCTATTGTTTTTTCTAGTTGTTCTTTTGTTGATTGATCGCTTAGATTTTCTTGTTGTTCTGGTGTTTCAACATGATTTTCCAAATCTTGAGAAGATTCTTCAATATTTGTTTCATCATTTAAATTGGGATTTTTTTCTGTATTCATTTTTTTTATAATTTATAATGAACGCATATATAGTTACTAATTATTAAATTCCAAGACCAAATTATGCGTAATAATAGAAAAAATTTAGAACTACGAAAAATAGAAATTATTCCAGACTATATAAAAAATGCTGACGCATCATGTCTAATTAAATCTGGTGATACACACGTAGTTTGCACAGCTTCTATTGAGGACAAGTTGCCTAGATGGCTTAAAGGGTCAGGCAAAGGATGGGTCACAGCAGAGTATGGCATGCTTCCAAGATCAACTCATGAAAGAATGAGAAGAGAAGCTTCAGTTGGTAAAGTTGGCGGAAGAACGTCTGAAATCCAAAGATTAATAGGAAGATCCCTAAGAGCATCCATTGATACTCAGTTGTTAGGAGAATATTTAATTACCATTGATTGCGATGTTTTGCAGGCAGATGGCGGAACTAGAACCGCATCTATTACTGGAGGGTTTGTTGCATTAAAAAAATGTATAGATTTAATGATCAAAAGAAAACAGATCAATCACAACCCAATCAAAAATTATGTTGCGGCAATAAGTTGTGGAATTATTAACGGGGAAATTATGATGGATCTTGATTATGAAGAAGATAGCAAAGCAGATGTAGATTCTAATTATGTGATGAATGACAAAAATCAAATAATAGAATTGCAGTTAACAGGGGAAAAAACAACTTGTAGTCAAACTCAATTTTTAGAAATGATGCAGCATTCTAAAAAATCTATTGAAGAAATTATATTAATACAAAAAAAAGTACTCAGTGCATAAACTCAAAGAATTAAAAAGAATAAATCGTATTCTTATAGCAACAAATAATCCAGGAAAATTTAAGGAAATTAGAGAATTACTTCCAAAACAATTGGTTTGTCTTAGCCCAAAAGATTTTAATCTAAAAGAACCAAAAGAAACTGCCAAAACATTTAAAGGTAATGCGAAAATTAAATCTTTATATTGTGCAAAAAAATCAGGTCTAATTACTATTTCAGACGACTCTGGTCTTGAAGTTAGAAAGCTAAATAATAAGCCAGGAATTTACTCTGCTAGATGGGCTGGCAAGAAAAAAGATTTCGGTGATGCAATGGAAAAAGTTAGAAAACTTCTTATTAAAGAAAAGTTATTATATTCCAAAGCAAATTTTACATGTTGTATCTCTATTGGATATCCCACAGGTCAATCTTTTGAATTTTTGGGAAAGGTTTTTGGAAAAATTAGCTTTCCTGCGAAGGGATCAAAAGGGTTTGGTTATGATCCTATTTTTACAGCTAATGGCGAAACAAAAACTTTTGCGGAACTTAATCCTAAATATAAAAATAAAATATCTCACAGATTCAAAGCCTTTAAAAAAATAAAGAAATATTTTAAGTTTAATTAATTTTAACAAAAGATTTATTTTTAATCTGATACAAATCTAATTTACGGTCTGCGTAGTTCTGATTATTTATTTTAAATATTCCACTTTTTCCTCTAAATTCTTTGCCAATAAAGTCTTCCGTTGAAAAGAAATCATTTTTTTTGTCATACCAACTCGATACTAATAAGGGAATAATATCGTAGGCTAGGATTTCAATATTTGATATTTCGATATTATAGTTTTCTTTAAGTTTTTTATTTAGTTCTTGAAAATTTGAGTAGTTAATTGAGGGAAAAATAATATTTTGCAGTGATGGCTCCAGTAATAATTTTTTGTTAAACCATTGGTTTAATGTTACAAATGAAGCTTCTTTGTAATTTACATCATAGTAATCAAAAAAAGAAACCACACTTATTAAATCATCATCAAATAATGGGACTATAACTTGTTGATAGCTCACGCCTTCCAAAGTATCCTTTTTTTCAAGGCTTTTAACTTTGGCCTGATCACTATTATTGTCTGATTTTTTTAATTCAGCAATCAAATCTAGTAGTTTTTTGTGTCTATAATTATATGAGGTTGCTATTTTAGCTTTTTCATTAATTTCATCAAAATTTGAGTATTGATATTTTGCTAATAACGGAATTTTAATTTCTTCAATTTTTTTTAAAACATTCATTGAAAATTCAGAGTTATCAGCAAAAAATATTTTTTTTTTATTTTTATCATTAATAGTTGAACGCAGTGCTAAAATTTGACTATCTAAATTTACCCCGAATGAAATTACATTGTTTGGCAGACCAACATTGTTATTACTTAACGATATAAAGATATATTTTGAAAAATTTTCATCTTGCACAATGGATAGTAAATTTTTCATAAAAATCGGCCCCAAAACAATATCAACTTTTTGGGTTTGGAGTTCTTTAAAAGCAAATCTAGTTCCAGCTTCAGTGCTGTTGTTGTCGAAAGGTATCAGGGTTACATCAACATTCGAAAGCTCAAAAATTGTCAGCTCAAAAGTTTTTAATATTTTATTTCCAATTTCTTGATAATCCCCCGTAAGTGGAAGAATTGCACCTATTCTTAAAGACTGGTTTTTACTGTTAGCTGCGATTGTTAAATTTAACAAAAGAAACGAAAGCAAAAAAAATTTAATATAAAAATTTTTCATAAAATTGTGTTAATGATATAGATGAAAATATGTTGGTAAACAAAAAAAATAATCTAATTGATCCAGCTCTATACATTGTTTCCACTCCTATCGGAAATTTATCCGATATAACTTTTAGAGCTTTAGAAGTTTTAAAAAAATCGGATTATATTTTGTGCGAAGATACAAGACATTCTTTAAAACTACTTAATTATTACAATATCAAAAAAAAATTAATTTCTTTTCACAAATTTAATGAAATTAAAAATGTAGTGGAAATTTTTAAGGATATTGGTGAAGGCAAAATAGTATCATTAATATCAGATGCTGGAACGCCACTCATATCTGATCCAGGACATTTTTTAGTTAAGTCAGCACGAGAACAAAATGTCAAGGTAGTACCCGTTCCAGGACCATCCTCTGTTACTGCTGCTATGTCTGTATCAGGTTTTGACACAAAATTTTATTTTTACGGTTTTTTGTCTAAAACCAACAATCAAAGAGAGCAAGAATTAGAAGTATTATCAAAAATAAATAGCTCAATAGTTTTATTTTTGCCTGCAAGAGATCTAAAAAAAATTTTAAAGGAGTTCCCCCCTTACTTTGGAGAAAGGTCAATTTTTATTGCAAGAGAAATCACAAAATTGCACGAGACATATTTGTCCGGGAGTGTGAACGAATTAATACACAATATTGGCACAAACGATTTAAAAGGAGAAATAACTCTTGTCATTAGTAATAAAGAGGAAGATTCTAAGAATATTAGTAATGTAGATTTAATTAAAGAGATAAAACTTTTATTAAACAAAATGTCATCAAAAGATATTTCAGAATATCTTGCAGAAAAACTGAAAATAAGTAAAAAAATTATTTATCAGAACGTATTAAAAATAAACAAATGAAAAAAATTTTAATTATATTTGTATCTTTATTAACTCTTAATGGATGTATCGGAGTTAGTTCAGAGGGTGTTTTGGGAAGTGGAGTAAGTATTTACTTAGACCCAAGAACTTTAGGAACACAAATTGACGATTCTATAATGCAAAAATCTATTTTAATTAGAATGGCTCAAGCAGACAAAAAGTATATTTTAAATGTTTCTTCTAAAGTTGTAGATGGACATATTTTTTTGACAGGATCAGTTAATACGGTGGATGAGAAGATTTTAATGACTAAACTTGCTTGGAAAA
>Ga0129336_10002032_pt1 | contig 12449 bp, 16 predicted proteins | sample CPB6_02_DNA_FD_96878 | JGI IMG/M metagenome (GOLD analysis project Ga0129336, IMG submission 96878) | Freshwater to marine salinity gradient microbial communities from Chesapeake Bay, USA - CPBay_Sum_0.6_0.2_DNA | ecosystem: Environmental > Aquatic > Marine > Coastal | place: USA: Chesapeake...
GGTGTAACAAAATTAGGAACACTTACTGATTTAACTGTGGACGACATTAGTATCAATAATGATACTATTGCGTCAGTTGGTAATATTGTGTTTGCTGTACCAAGTGGCAGCTACATTGATGCCAGCGATGTGCATGTTAAAAATGTGTTAGATCCTATTGATCCTAGTGATGCAGCTACAAAATTTTACGTTGACCAAGCAGTAACTATTGGAACAGCTGGCCAAGGCGGTTCTTTATCGCTTGTATCAGACGGTTCATTAACAAATAATCAAATAGCAGGTATTTTACAAACTGTAATACCTGCTACAGGTAAGGCAGCAGGAACAGAAGCACGGGTACATGTTCAAGTTTTAAGCATTGTAGGTGTTGCTATCAATATTACAAGATCTACAAAGCTGTATAGTGTGGATACTGGTAGTAATTGGGTCTATGAATATGATATACCATAAAATAAATATACTAAAGGATTTGTAAAAATGGCGTATACAATTAACAGGTATAATGGGCAACAAGTGACCGTTATTGAAGATGGTACATTAGATGAGACCCTAGATGTTAAACTTATCGGAAAGAATTTTGCCGGATACGGTGAAATTCAGAACGAAAACTTTGTGCATATTTTAGAGCATTTTGCCAGCTCTAGTGCCCCTGCAAAGCGTATTGAGGGACAAATTTGGTATGACACTAGCATTAAAAAGTTAAAAGTTTACACAGCTACAGGTTGGAAAACTACAACGGGGCCCGATGCCTCTACAACTGCACCTACAAGTCCTGTGGTAGGAGACTTATGGTATGATTCTACCAATAAGCAATTAAAAGTTTATACTGGAGCAGGTACTGGTACAAATGCAAACTGGGTAGTTGTTGGACCCCAACAAGCAGGTACTGGTGTTACTAGATTAGAAAGCCGCTCAGTTAAAGATATTACTAATGCAGATCATAGCATTATCGAAGCTAAGATTGAAGGTACAACAATTTTTACTATTAGTGAAGATGAATTTACACTAAGCAACAGTGAAAATCCAATTACTGGTTTTGATACGATTAGACAAGGTATTACTCTAGTTGATACTGAAGCTGCTGAAAATGGCGTAACAGATAGCAATTTCCAATTTCATGGCACTGCTAGTGCTGCTAAAGGACTAGTAGTCGGTGGATCATTTGTAGACGCTAGTAATTTTGTGCAGACAGGTGGTTCAGCTGGTAGTGCAACTGTAGCTACTAACATAGCAGGTGGTCAACCTGGTGCTATTCCTTATCAGAGTGCAGCTGGTTCCACAACTTTCTTAACTGGCAGTGTTGGTACAGTAGGGTATGTTTTAACCAGCAATGGTACAAGTGCTCCGACCTGGACTAATGCTACAAATGCTAATACTGCAAGTGCTATTGTTAGACGTGATGCAAGTGGCAATTTTAGTGCAGGTGCAGTAACAGCAACTAGTGTTAATACAACTGTGCTTACAACTGGTGCTGCAGGAACCTCGGGCACTATTACAGGTAATTGGAGTTTAACTGCTAGCAGTAGATTAGAAGCAACTTACACAGCTGACTTGGCAGAAATGTACCTTGCTGATAAACAGTACGAAGTTGGTACTGTACTATCTGTAGGCGGTAGTGCTGAAGTTACAGCTTGTAAAGACAATGACAGAGCTATTGGAGTTGTATCTGGAAATCCTGCGTTCCTTATGAATTCAGCATTAGAAAAAGGCACAATGGTAGCTCTTAAGGGTCGTGTACCAGTTCTAGTTACAGGAAAAGTAAATAAAGGTGATAAATTAGTTGCCGCTGCTAATGGTACTGCAAAGGTTGGCACAGGTTCTGATGTGTTTGGTATTGCATTAGAATCGTCAAGTAATGCTAATGTAAAATTAGTTGAAGCAGTAATACTATAAGGAATTAAAATGGCTGGATCTGGTGTATTTAATAAAGCTGCCGGCGATAAGGTATTTGATGGCGACTATAATGCTGTTCAAACCTTTGTAAATAACCTAATGGGATCCGGTTCGGGTAATTATGGTTACGGACAACTAGGTGGTTCATACGGAACCTATAGTAGTAGCACTACACGTAGTAGTGGTACAAAGATTTTAGCGTCTGATTTACAGAACCTAAAATCAGATTTGGACAAAGCTAGTCATCATCAAACAGGTAGTGCAACTGCACTAACAGCTATTTCAGTTGGAACTAAACTAAGTGCTGCAACATGGAACGGTTATTATAGCAGTGCTCAAAATTTGTTTGACAGTACAAACAGATTTAGATTACATGCAACTAATCAAGGAATCGGCACTGGCGTTACAGGTGTCTTAACAAGCGGCTGGAACGGTACAAGAACACACGAAGTTACTGTTGATTTTGGTTCAGCTAATGGTGCTAGATATTTCTTTAACACGGGCGGTTGGATACAGGTTCAAGGCACTGTAGACAGCCCAGGATCAGCAGGCACCAAACCTTACAGTTGGAATAATATGCTAGCCACAAGGATAGCAGCGATGAAGTTTGGTCACAATTACACTTCTATTACTGGTCCAGGATCCGGTGGTGGTGTTACTGTAACAACATCTACAGCTATAGGTTGGTATTCTGGTATTACACCGGGGAGTGGGAGTTGGACACAGTTATTATTAGCAGTTGATACAACACCATATAGTAATAATGATTACACTGTAAATGCTAAAATAGATGCTACCAGTAGATATCTATATCTGCAAATTATATTTGATGATGGGGCAGTGACAGCCCCTAGTACAATTGACGAAACTGTGGGCTCGAATGTTAATAGCGTAGTTAAACCATACTATGCTTTATCTGCTTTAGGACTTGCAAATGGAGTTACTGTTCCGGTACCGACTGTAACAACAACATCTGGACCTTGAGGATAACCGATGCCATTACCGGGTTCGTTTACAAAAGTCAGCGGTGACGCATTTGGTGCAGCTGATTATAATGATATTCAAGGACGTATCAATTCTACGTTGGGCACAGGCACCGGCGATCAAGGTTATGGACAAAATGGTGGAAGTTACGGTACATTTCAAAGTGGTAGTTCGCAATCTGCAAGTAATATAATACTTGCTAGCGATATTGCAAAATTCAAAACTGACTTAGACAATTTAAGTCTACACCAACAGGGTTCTTCTACTTTTTATAGAACACTGCCTACTATAAGTGCTACTAATCCCTTTTTAGCATCAGACCTTAACAGTTATTACAATACATCAGTAGATTGTTTTAATAATAGATTAGTTGCCCATAGTAGTGCATTAAGTTTCACTGCCGGAGTTGCACCCTCATTTAATAATTGGAACGGTACAAGAACACATGAAGTGAGTGTTGCTTTTGGTTCAGCTAATGCTGCAAGATGGTTTTTTAATTCTGGCGGTTATATTGCTATACAACCTAGTATTGCATATGCTTCTTTTGATGCAACAAAAGATGGTAAGTGGAAAACTATGTTTGAAACAGACACAGGCATCGTACAATTTAGAGCTAGATCTACTGCAAGAACAGGATCCGGCGGTACACTTAGCAACACATTAGGATATCACCAAAATATAACCTACGGTAGTGCAAGTTGGGCCACATTGTTTTTCGTAGCATCAACAACACCGTATGCAGCTAACGACTATACTGTTAACGTAAAAATTAACGCAGCTGGAGATACTGTGTCATTCCAAATGATATTTGATGATGGTGCAGTAGGCAATCCAGTTGTTGACGAAAACGTAGGTAATACTACTTCTTCTGTAAGCAGCTATAGATCAAACGCTTATAGCATTGTAGTTCCAGCACCCACAATCACAACTACCTCCGGACCATAAATTTTCCATCCCTTGGATAACTATGATAAAATAGTATATACAAGGAGTTATCTATGGATGAACGGTTAGAAAAAGCATTAGAATTTTCTAATTATATGGTTACCCTTAATAACCAAAAACGGGCCCTTAAAGAAAAATTTTACAATGAATGTGTCTTTTATGACAATGGGGGAACATTCACTATCACTAAAGAAATGATAACATTTGTTAAAGTTTTAGTTGATAAGGGAAACAAGGATGCAGTGTTAATCGACGATAATGATTTGCCGATTATGATCGACAACCTAGAAAAATTTTATGAAGAATTAGTTACTAGTTATTTTGAAGCTAGTAATGCCTACTACACCGAGTATCAAAAGTTAAAAACTAAAAGATCAGTGGAAGCTCTCACAAAATGACCCAAGGCATTTTAATATATGCTCTTAACAATGATAAAATTGATTATTGTAAAATAGCGTTATATGCTGCTAAACAAGCAAAAAAATATCTTAAGAAAGAAGTAACAATTGTTACAGATAGTCCAGACTACATAAAGTCATTGCCCGACTTTGACAAACATGTAGACAATGTAATTAATGTTACCTATGGTCTCGATTATGGTGACGTTCAAGAGTGGTTACCTGGAGCTATGTATAATCCAGGTACCAATGTAACATACAAGGGAAGACTTTACTGGACTAAAAAACATCAGATTCATAAAAAGACTTTTAACTTTCTTGAATGGGAATCTGATCCTAACCAAGCATTAAATTTTCTAAGTAAAGTACAACATCGAAAACATTTTGATGGAGCAATGAGTCATAAAAGAACAGAGTTTAAAAATGACATTAGAACTCATTCTTTTTTTCTTACACCCTATGACGAAACACTAGTTATTGATTGTGATTACATAATTAATAACGATGCTTTAGTACATGCCTGGGATCAAAAAGCGTATGATTTTTTAATTTATAAAGACAGCAATGATTTATGCGATTGGCGTAAAGATCTATACTTTAAAAAAATTAGCGATTATACACTAGATTTTTATTGGGCTACTGTTTTTTGGTTTAAGAAAAATGATCAAACACTGACGTTTTTTCATTTACTTCAACACATAGAAGATAACTGGCAATACTATAGATACCTTTATCAAATTCATGATACTTTGTATAGAAATGATTTTGCTTTTAGCATTGCCATTCATATGATGAACGGTTATCAGAAAACAGAATGGAATGGTATACTACCGGGTAAAATGTATCATGTGTTAGATCAAGATCTTTTGTTAGAACATGACGGTACACGTATGAAGTTTCTGCTTGCTAAAGAAAAGTATTACGGCGAATATACGGCAATGACTACTGACAAACTAAATGTACATGTTATGAATAAATTTAGTATTAATAGGTTACTATCCAATGAGTAAAGGTTTCCTAATTTTCACGTATGACAAAAAAGGATTAGTCGATCTTCCAGACGACAAGGTTAAGAATTATACTGACTCTGCTTATCTGTTAGCGTTGTCTATTCTTATACGAAATCCCGATGCTAAAATTTCATTAGTTACAGATCATATTCTTCCAAAAAAATATCAAAACGTTTTTGATAAAGTTGTACCGATTCCATGGAATGATGTAAAGTCAACTACTTTGTTTGCAGTTGAACACAGATGGAAATTGTTTCATGCTACGCCATATGATGAAACTATTGTCTTGGATGCTGATATGTATGCAGCTACTGATGTGACAAACCTATGGGGAGCTTTTGAGAATCATGATGTCTGTTATACAAGTCGTGTACAAACCTACAGACAAGAATGGATCAACAATGATAGTTATAGAAAGGCATTTACAAATAATCATATACCTAGTGTCTATTCTGCATTACACTATTTTAAGAAAAATGAAGTGGCAAAAGAGTGGTACTCTTGGTTAGAAATTATTGCAAAAAATTGGAAAGATTTCTATAACACTCATATTGAAAACAATCGGCCTAGAATTCCTAGTATGGATGTAACTGCTGGTATAGCAGCAAAGATATTAGATTGTGAAAATAAGGTAACAACAAAAAATCCAGCTGTAAGTTTTGTTCATATGAAATCACTAATTCAGGGATGGGAACAACCTTTAGAGTCATGGATGGATTGTGTTGGATCCTATATCGATGATAACGGAAATTTAAAAGTAGGTAATTTTGCTCAACACGGGTTATTTCACTATGTTGAACCTGGATTTGTTACACAAGATAGAATAGAGTTATTAGAAGACATTAGAAGGAAAATGCAATGATAGAGATTGTGTGGGATATTAGTCCAGATGAACTCAATAAGCCGCCTGCTGAAATTAACTACAATCGCTATGTTTATTATGATTCAGACTCTGGCGATATTACAGCTATTTCTAATCAACCAAACGAATACGAAAATCCATTCTTATCGTTGACCTATGATGACGTAAAAGCAATATTCGAAGGTACTGCATCACCACTAGATTATAAAGTAGTGTTTAGTCCTGATCAGCGTGAATTGTAATGATTAGAAAGGAAGAACAGGTACAGTTACTCGAACAAAAGAGTAAGGTAATTTATCAAATACCCGGTGTTCTTGACCTGACTGATGATCCAGTATATGATCCATTAACTGATATAGTAATCATCCAAGATGTTGCAACACTAACGTGGAAATATCGGATGAGCAATTTCTTACGCAAAAGTATCTACGGGCAGCGATTTTACTTTGATAAAGTTTTAGAATTTTATATTACTAAGCACAATGACCCTAATGTGCTTTATTACACACAGAGAATACCATTAAATGTTTTTAGTGAATTGGCTCACTTTGAACTACCATTTAATGATTTTGATTATACAAATACTCCTTACAGCATTTTTACAAGAAAAACTTTTGGTAGATATTTGTACATAAGGAATGAGCATGAGTAAAATTTTTAGGCCTATTGACTTTGATATTATCTATCTCAGTTATGACGAACCTAATGCAGAAAAAAATTATGCAGATTTATTAAACAAAGTCCCTTGGGCTAAACGTGTACACGGTGTAAAAGGTAGCGACAGTGCCCATAAAGCCTGTGCCAAATTATCCGACACATGGCGATTTGTTACAGTGGACGGTGACAATACACTTAGACCAGAATTTCTTAATTTAGAAATTCCTGTAGATCAAATCCCCAATTATGACAAAGTACAATTAAGTTGGTGCGGATATAATATTATTAACGGACTAATCTATGGTAATGGCGGTGTAAAATGCTGGACTAAAGAACATGTGTTGAATATGAAGACACATGAAAATTCTAACAGCAAAGACGAAACTAATCAAGTTGATTTTTGTTGGGACGGAAATTATCTACAGTTGAATGCCTGCTTTAGTGATGTGCATAATAATGCTACACCATTTCAAGCATGGCGTGCCGGTTTCCGTGAAGGTGTAAAGATGGTTCTTAACCGTGGTGAGATGAAAGATAAGAAAGAATTTAGAAGAACTATTCATTGGAAAAATTACAAGCGACTATTAACTTGGATGACTATTGGAGCTGATGTTGAAAATGGCCTATGGGCAATCTACGGTGCAAGACTAGGCTGTCACATGACAGTTCTTACATCGTGGGATTATAGAAATGTAAGAGATTTTGATTACCTTGAAAAATTCTACAAAGACAATGTAGAAGGACTATCACCCGAGGTGTTGAATAGTAAAATTATGGAATTAGGTGACGAATTAAAAGCCACACTTGACATACCGTTGGAATCTGTATTCACTAAAACACAAAGTGAATTTTTTAAAGAAGTATTTGATAATCCTGTTAGAAATCATAACATGACTTTATTTGAAAAATAACATGTACGACATATTTTTTATAAGTTACAAAGAACCACATGCTGAAGAAAATTATCAGCGATTAAAAGAAAGGTTCATTTTTACAAAACGTATAGACAATGTAAAGGGCATACATCAAGCTCATAAAGCAGCGGCAGAGCTATCAATGACAAAAATGTTCTACGTAGTTGATGCTGACGCAGAAATAGTTGACGACTTCAATTTTGATTACAAAGTACCCGAATGGGATCTAGAAACTACACATGTTTGGTTAAGTCAAAATCCAGTTAATAATTTAAAATATGGTTACGGTGCTGTAAAGTTACTTCCAACTAAACTAGTGAGAAAAATTAAAACCACCACCCTGGATATGACGTTGTCTATAAGTGATAGTTTTAAAGTTGTCAATCAAGTAAGCAACATTACACATTTCAATATTGATGAGTTCAGCACATGGCGTAGTGCTTTTAGAGAAACAGTAAAATTAACTGTAAGCTTGAGATCTATGGATAATGTGCAACTTAAAAACAATAAGGTTACACAAGATAGACTACAAGCCTGGTGTACTAAAGGTAAATCAAAACCATTTGGGTCTTATTGCATAGCTGGTGCTCAAGCAGGAAAACAATACGCAGAAGATAACATTACTAATCAAACTGCACTACGAAAAATTAATGATTTTGCGTGGCTGAAGAAAGAATTTGATGATAGATTTCACAGCGTTTAGTCATGGACAAGTAATCAGTAAGCAATGGCTTTGTGAAACATTAGAACCAATTATACGCAAAAAATATTCCAAACCCGTAAAGATTGCTATACTTGGTGGCTGGTACGGTGTACTAGGATTTATGTTATTGACTAGAAACAATATTAAAATTGAGTCTATAACAAGTTATGACATAGATAACAAAGCATGTAGCATTGCTGATAAAGTTAACAATGCCTGGGTGTTTGATAAATGGCGTTTTAAAAGCGTCGTTAGTGATGTTAATGATGTTGATCTTTCAACATACGACATAGTAATTAATTCAAGTTCTGAACATATTGTTGACAGACAATGGTTTGAAAAAGTAACGAACCAATTATTAGTTATTCAAGGCACAGATCAAATTCATGACGACAACGATCCTCATGAATATGTTTTCTCTATAAATCAATTATTAGAACACTATCCTATACAAGCTTTGTTCACAGGTACTAAAAGTTTTGTTTACCCTGACAAAGAATTTAATAGATATATGATAGTGGGATTTAAACAGCCATGTCAGCCTTAATAGGGCCTAATGGGTTATAGTTGATTAACGTAAAATCATTTACAGTGTAATCTGAAATTGATTTAGTTGAAAATTCAAGTGTGGGAAACGGCGGAACTTCTCTGCTCAATTGTTCCTTAACTGCATCAACATGATTAGCATAGATATGGCAATCTCCGCCAGTCCATACAAATTCACCGACATCGAGACCGCACTCGCGAGCAATGATATGTGTTAGCAGACTGTAGCTGGCAATATTAAACGGAACACCTAAAAACATATCACAACTGCGTTGATACATTTGACAGCTTAGTTTATTATTAGCCACATAAAATTGACTGAGAACATGACAGGGAGGCAATGCCATTTCGTCTAGCTCTGCAGGATTCCATGCTGTTAAAATATGCCTGCGGCCATCGGGATCTCGTTTTAATCCGGCAATTAAATTTTGAAACTGATCAATTTCGATCATGTCTACTGCTAGACGTGTTCCTTCTACGTGAGCAGGTCCGAAGTCAAGTTGTTGTTTATATTTTCGCCAGTGTCGCCATTGTACGCCGTAGACTCTACCTAAATCACCTTCATACTGAGCTTTCGTTTGCCAGTAATCAGCTTTAGCGTTTGGAGTCCATATTGTTGTTTTGCCTTCTGGGGTGCCATGTGTAATTTCTGCTAATCTACGTTCGTTACCCGATCCTTCAATAAACCAAAGTAGTTCAGCTACGCAGGCCCGCCATGCAAGTTTTTTACTAGTTATAGCAGGAAAAGAATCACTAAGATTAAACCGTAGATTGAGCCCGAATACACTAAACGTTCCAATACCGGTTCTGTCATTTTTAAAAACACCGTTGTCTAAAACATATTTAAGAGCTTGTTCGTATGTCATGTCTTATTATATATTTCAATAGTACAGTTGGTCAATCTTAATGATTTTTTATATGTAAAACCTTCTAGAAACATGTCTAAGTCTATGTATGTATCATTCATATACTCGCCGTCTATTCTTGTCAGGTAGATACGTTGCAGTACAGGTTTAGCCTGCATCAGTATGTTTGGCCCACCAATTACAAATACATTTTTATCTGCATGTTGCATTTGCACTTTTTTAAGAGCAGTTGGAATATCACCACGGGCTTGAAATATATCCTCTCTATCTAAAAAATTATTAGTAAAGAGTACATTTAATCTGTTAGGCAAAGGGCTCGGCATGTCAGAACTAGACCAAGTCCTTTTACCCATAGCTACAACTTGATTATCTGTAAGACTTTTAAAATGTCGCATGTCATCTGGGTTATGGGGCCAGCTTAGTCTATTTTCATAACCCATGCCATTTGTTTTATCTACAGCGAAAACCGCTCCTATCATTCTACGCCTTTTATACGTCTTAAAAATTTAGCTGTGTTTTTTTGAACGTCTTTTTTTACTTTTTCAACGTTAATTTGGAAATCAACAGACACTATGTTTTTTTCATAGTGCGATAATAGTTCTGAAAGTTCTTTTTGGAAAGCTGTTAAATCGGATTTTTTCTTCTTAGACAGATTTACATTCCAGGTTCTTTTATCCTTAAATGTAATGTTTACACTAGCTAGATACTCTACTGGTATAATTCTTACATCTATATCTGATAAAATTTCCGGCCATAACGCTATTACTTCATCAGGCAGTTTGTTTTGATTCACCGGTTTTCTTCTTTGTTGGAGCAAGTTCCTCTGCCAACCTACGGAATGTAGCAGCTTGTTTAGCTAGCTTATCGGCTTGACTTCTATAATGTTTAGCTTGATCTTCTGGTGAAAGATCTTGACTTGGTTCAGCAATAATTACTTCAGCTTCAGATTCTTCAACTTTGGCAATATCTGCTGAAGTTGTTTTTAAATTAGGATCAGGTTTAACAGGCGGTTGAACGCCAATGTCTTCTAATCCAACACCGCGTTGTGCTGCTATAAGTTCATTTAGTTCTGATAGCATAATAGACGTTGTAGTAGTCGGAGTCATTTCAACTTCAGTGGTCTTAACTCTACTTAGAATGTTTGCATTATGTAAATAGGTTAACATAATTTGACCGTCACTAAATCTAGTACGCATAAGCAAATCGCCTAATTCATATGATTCTTGACCGGCGGTGCTTTCTACAACATTCATTAAGTTATTATGATAGGTGTCGTTTAACACATCTGTCGGTATAACTAGAGCGTGGTACGGATCTTCTGGAATAGTTCTAAAGGCTATTACCACTTTGCGTTTAGATGGTGTTAACCTTCCAATGTGTTTGACTTCCGCCATTTTATTATCCTTTGTTAGTGTTATTCATTGAGGTTAAAAAACCACTCAATTTATCGTATGTTGAACCTACAAGCGTAAGTTCTTGAGCCTTAAACGCACCGCGTTGAGTGGCAATTTCTACGATAGCTCGAAGAGCTGCCAGGTCATTAATGGTAAGTTCAGGCTTAGGTGGTTCAGCTGCCGCAGGTGCGGTCTGAGGCTGTGTTTCTTGTGTAACTGTTTGATCTGACATTTATTTCTCCTTATATGGTATGTATGCTTATTTTAGTTACTGTACTTTAAAAGTGGGCAAGCAAGTAGAAAGTAACTTGCTTCCTTAGGTTCTTCAAACCCAATCTTTATTTTGATTTCGAAGCTTTTATTGTCATTAACATTTAATGTTTTAGCAATAAAAAATCTACCAGACAAGTTTATGTTAATCCATTTACGAAGGCTATCTTCTATGTTATAGATTTCATCTAAGTAGATGTATTCCCAACCTTCTGGGGGTGTGTTTACTTCTCTAATGTTTAATACATTGAGTGGGTTTATCAACATAATTTATTTAAAAAGAAAGGGGCCGTAGCCCCTTAAAAGTGAATAAGCACTGTTACTTAAATTCATAGTGAGCATAGCTACCGAACGGTGGCTTAATAGTCTTATCACCGTGAATAATAAACAAGGTGTCGCAGTAATCCTCATCACCCCAGCTATCCCAAGGGTAGCCATCTGTAAACATTACAAAGCGTTTCGGAACAATATCATTGTCTTTCATATATTCCCAATTGGCAACAAAGTCAGTGCCGCCACCGCCCATAAGTTGATAGCTATTGATCTCATCTAAATTATAAGACGTGAAGTCTGCCTCGTTATATACTTTGGTATCAAAACACCAAACCTTGACATTAAACTCTTTGTACTCTTCCATAATGCCGCGGATTTCACTTAGAAAGTCTTTGCCCATTGCATCCGAAATAGAACCGCTCATATCAATGCCTACAGCGATATCAATAGTCTCGTCAAAGTTCATACCAGGTAAAATTGCACCCGTGTGCCAAGCCTTACGACTAGGACGCTGGAATGTATAATCATTCCTAATCACGCTTTGAATGTTTTGACGCAACAGTTCACGCCAATTCATTTTAGGCTCAGTTAGCTCCTTAATCATGCGTTTGATTTCGCCCGGAGTGTTGCCGGCAGCAGCATTGGCAGCTTGAATCATTGCCTCTTTAATTTCGTCGCGGATTTGTTGTTTTTCTTCTTTGCTTAACCGCGGACGCCCCCTATCATCCTTATCA
>Ga0129336_10002033_pt1 | contig 12443 bp, 11 predicted proteins | sample CPB6_02_DNA_FD_96878 | JGI IMG/M metagenome (GOLD analysis project Ga0129336, IMG submission 96878) | Freshwater to marine salinity gradient microbial communities from Chesapeake Bay, USA - CPBay_Sum_0.6_0.2_DNA | ecosystem: Environmental > Aquatic > Marine > Coastal | place: USA: Chesapeake...
CAAGATTAAAATCATCTGAAGATAAATTAAATTCTTCTAAAAAATTTGTTGCTGGATAATTTATCCAGTGCATATACTGGTCGCCAGATTCCGGATTTACGGTTCTGACGGCCATTTTTGCTTAGTTTCTTTGGGAAAATCTTTTTAGATATCTTTTTGTATCGCTATCTGGAACGTCTTTCCATGACTTTGCTTGTTTAAAAGACGTAAATTCCTCTGGGCATACATCAAATATTTCACAATTTTTTAAATATTTTCTTTTTATTATTCCATCACTAAGAGGTGGATCAAAGCCCGCAACTCCAACAGCAGGAGAATCCTGTGATGATGGGCCACCAAGATTTCCAGATGACATGTCTTCAAGCAACTCATAATAACTTAATTCACCATTAGTAACTTGAGTAATGTGTCCCTCTATCAAAGCTTCCAAATATTTTGAATCTAAATCGTAATCTTCAAACTCTTCTGAAAAAAGTTGAAGTGTGCTAAAATATGAAGCTAGCTTTGCTTTTGTTAAGTTTGATGGAATCTGTTCAAATATTTTTTTCAATTTTATGATCAAATATTCAAAAGAATCTATGCTGCTTTCTGGTTTTATAATGTTTCCTCTTTCGTCTATCGAACCAGCTCTATATGCATTTAAGTTGGTGTATGGCCCAGATACAGCTTGAGCGAATTCATAGAAGTAAAAAGGAGGAATGTATGATGAACCTGAAAGCATCAAAAATATTTAGTTTTCTGTTTGTGAGAGTTTTCTATCGACCCGAGGATCAGTATTTAAAACCATATAATTTACTTCAGGTATATCAAGATTTTTAAATTTTAAAAAAACCAAAAAAGATTTTAAGTATGAGTGGAGTCTTGGGTCTAATCTAAAAAATAAAATTCTCATCAATTTTTCTTCTCCAAACACGTTTTTTAAAATGATGAGGTGATTTATTATAAGTCTTTCGCGTATTGATTTTAAAGTTTTATGCTTGTGTATTTTCTGAAGAAGTCTTTTTATGTACTTTACTCTTTTCATGTCATCCATGAATTCTTCTTTGCCAGAACACTCTGGATTGAAATAATAATTCTGACAGAAGACGTTAAAATTTTCTTCTGTCAGAGGTTCATATTTTGGTTTCATTATCTCAGTGCTGGCAACCACAATCAGCGCCTTGGTCACTATTATATGAAGATGTTTCCATTGGTACAATGACCATTTCAACACGACGAAGACCGCTAGGTAGCCTTTGAACTTCTACCATTAATGCCAAGGAATGGCCGAGTTTTTCTTTTATCCCATCCCCTTGTTTGAAACCACTTTTATTAATGTCATCATAGGGATTTTGTCCATACACACCGAGTTGTGGACTACCATACTGAACTAATTCATAAACATTTTGACCATCGTTTAATTTATAATTTTTGCAAGCAAAATCTAAACCAAAGTGATTCAATTTTTGTTTTACAATACCGAGAACATTATCTGGTTCAATGTAATCTTTTGATGAGAATGTATAAAGTAATGCATTAATTGCATCAATGGAATTTGGAAGTTTTAAATTAAATGTTCCTTGATTTGTGAGAGAGGTGGGACCTGGGTTTGGTTGGCCCATATCGTAAAGGCCACCACCACCCATAGAAGCTTCTCCTGCATTCTCAGCTAAATTTTTTATGTTTGATAATAGTTCTTTAAATTTCATGGTATTCCTTATATTTATGAACTTTTAGCGTTCATTTTTTTGACTTTTGCCAATCCATATAGATCTGGATTGTAGGAAACTTTGGAAAGTGACTCCAGGGTTTGATTGGCAATATCTTCTGTAATCTTTTTCCATTTTCCGCCTTTTGATTTATAACATTTCGCAGCCCATGCATTTGCATAAGCACTGGGATAAACATCAAACTTTTTCTTTGCTTGAGCTATGCAACTGTTCCACTTTTTAGGATTCTTTGCTTTATTTTTGGAAGCTTCAGTAATTTGTTCGGGGTCTTCTTTTAACATTGATGATACTGATTGTGTGCTCCAAGTCTTGCAGGCCCAATATCTGGCCTTCCATCTCGGCCCGGGATTATCGCAGTTGTGACGTGCTCTAAAATTTCTTCGGCGGGCTGGATCGTCACGCTTAATTTCCATATTGGGATCACCAAAGTTTACTTTTACAACATTGCCTTTATCATTTTTGACATAAACTTTATACTTTTTTACATCCCCGCGCATTATTTTATTGAGTTTTACTTTTTTATTTTCTTCTTCATAAATTTCTAATTTTTCATCAAACTCATTAGTTTCCATACCTTCTGTCGTATCAACAAATCCCATCACCGTGTCTGGTAAAAATACTTCGTTGACTTCTTGGCCTTCTTCGTCATCAAAACTAACATGAATTTTATTTTCTAATATTTCTATCGAATTGACATTAAATAATTTACCGCTCTTCGAAACGATTAAATCAAAAGGCAAAAGTTCTCTGGCTTCTATTAAAGGAAACTGCATCTGTATAAAATTTTCTTTATTTTCTACAATAAAACTTGAAAAGCATTCTTTAATTTCAGAAATACCAGTATCAACAAATACTGGCTTTTTTCCTTTTCCTTTTATATCGCCTTTCTCACTTCTTCCAGCCTTTTTCTGTGCAGAACGTTTTCTACGAACAAAAGAAGCAATTTTTTCTTTTCCAAGTTTTTCAGCTTTTTGACGACTCAAACATGCTGCGTAAGCATCCCCCTCTTTGGCATCTCCACATTTTCCAACTCTTTCTCCTTTTGTGTTGTACCTGTCCCATCCGGGTCCACCGCCTGCCGATTCTCGGTTAAACCACTTGCCAAGACCTGAATCTGAAAATACTTTTTCTAAAATTAAATTTACATTTTTTTTAATCATTTCCAGTCCTTATCTTGTTTCTCGCCTTTTTGGTGTCCGTTGTCGGATCTATTTTCAGATTTATTACGAACACGTAAATTATTTATACCATTTGAGCCGCCAGATCTCAGGGGATTTTTGTGATCAATGTCTTTGCCATCTCCCTTTTTAACTATACCCTTTTTTTTCATTTCCTCGCGCGCTTTTGTTCTCGCAGCACGTTCTTTTCTTTGCTTTGGTTTTCCATGGTAATTTCTGTATTCCATGTCATAGTCTCTTTTGTACTCCTCTTCAATAGAATTTAAAATATTAACCAACATGAATAATCTAAATGGCTCTTCTTCCAATCTCTCTATTATGTTTGTATATATTTGTTTTAATTCTAATGGCCGAGCTTCGTTTTCAATTAAAATTTGAGAACCGAGGTTTATAAAAGAAAGTTCCGCATCTGTCAACAACTGAGACTTAATCAACGAAGATAGTATAAAATTATTAGAAAAAGATTCTAATAATATATCATTTACTATTAATGGCATTGACTCCATCAATGCATTTGAAATTTTTTGACCTTTTTCTACAGGTATTTTTATTGTTTTCTTTCCAATTTTTACATGATTATATTCAACAGCATTCAAATCTTTTGGTTTGAATCCCGGAAGCAAACTTGCATTCATTGAAATTTCATAGTTATTAAGTATGTCAGAAACCATTAGCTGAACAGCATCTACGTTATCAATTGGAACAACCATCTTTTTCAGTTCGGCTTGTTCTGATTTTTGCTCTACTATTACACTATATTTTTTAAGCATTTCTGCTGCCGAAGGTTTGTAATTTGTAACGTTTTGTGATGTTATAATATTTTTTGCTGGTTTTATTTCCAACTCTGATTGTGCTGATATAACATTAAAATAATCATCACTGAGAGGAAAAACCCCATTTACTGTTACTACGTGATTGGCAGCAATATTTGGTGGAACTACATTATCTCCTCTTAATACATTTTTTAATACACTGTTTATAATATTTGATTTGAGAGAAGCAGATTTGCTTTTGATTAATTGTTTAGTTAATTTTTTCCACTCATCTTGATAATTGTTTAAGGATACCTTTGGATTTAGTTCATTATTATCTAACAATATTGGGCCCAGATCGTTACCATTTTGATCTGTTACTTTTGTGTTTTTAAATTTATTAACAAGAGCTTCATTTTTTAATATCATATCAAGATATTCATTGGGTATCAACTCTTTTGAATATGATGCCTTCATCCCAGCGCCATCTTGGAACATTTTGCTCAAAGCTGGATCATTTTGTATGCTTTGTGGGTTGCTAAGTGCTGTAACCAATGCTGTGCCAACATAACCTTTAAATGATTTGGAATTTTGATTTAAATCTGCTGTAGAAAGACTTATTTCTCCACCAGCAGAAACTTTAAATCTATAATTCCCACAAGACATATCAGATACACCATCATTATTAATTGCATTGGCTCCAGATTCAATTGAGGACAGCATGTTTTGAATACATTCTTCTCCAAGTTGAGAAAGTATTTTTTTAGCTGTATAAAACGCATTTCTTGTGAAATCCAAACCAGCCGGATTCATGGCCGTCATCGTTAACATTTCTTGGTCGCTCGCACCCATTTTTATTTTTGCCAAGAAAATAATGGCATTCAATACTTGTTGATTGAATGGTGCGGTTGAAACGGGATTTAAAGAAAATTTGACACTTAAAGATTCATATGTCAAATCATCAAAACTTGTATTCGATGGTGGTTTTCTTTGGGAAGCAAAATATTCTTGTCGTAGTTCTGGTGGTATATTAGCTAACTGTTCACCATTCATTTGTGAGAGAGATTGAAAAATTTCTTCTTTTGATAATCTTCTGCCCTTTGGCTTTCCGTCGCCCTCTTTTTTATCTTCTTTTTTTGACTCTTTCCCGCTGGGTTCTTTTTTTTCCTCCTTCTTTTCTGGTTTTTTCTTATCCCTTTTCTCTGTTTCTTTTTGTTTTGTTTCTCCAAAAAGAAGTTTGGATGCGCGGGTCTGTTCGAAGTTTGGATCTCTTGTAAGCTGTTGAGCTTCGCCTAGAGATAGGCTATCTTTACCAACTTTTGTATGGTATTTTTCATTAAATGAATCTTTAAAAACTAATTGAAGTTTTCCTTCAGAAGTTTTTACAGCAATAACTTCTTTAACAAGCTCTTGCTTTGGTTTTTTGTCTCTTGGTATGAGCCTAGAACGCTCTACGCGCTTTCTAGCTGCATCTTTAGCTCTGAGATCAGTAGCAGCGCCTTTGGCACGCTCCTTCTTCTCTGCCTCTCCTACTTTTGCTTCATTTAATTTTAATAAAAGTGATTTAAAGTTCATCTCCAATTATTTAGGCTCTGGAGGAACCTTATAATTTTCTAAAGGATTATAGAGTTTTAAATTTTTGTAAGATTTTGCCTTACCAACAGCCAATTTTCTAAGATTGGCGTAATCTAAGTTATTTTCTTTAGCAAAATCAGAAATACTGGGTATGTTCAAAATTTGACCACTTTTAATATCAACAAACACAGCACCCATTTTTATCGGTATTTTATTTCGTTTTTCTTCTTTTGCCTTTTCATGAGATCCAGTGCCGTCTTTTACTGATCTTAATTCTACCGCTGTCCATCCTTTATATGTTTTTCTTTTTCCATTTAACAATTCACAAATTTTTACAGCAGAAAGACCATGAAGTTTTCCAAACTCTGTCATATTTTCAAAAAATACTTTTTCTTCGGTATCAACTTTTTTTAACCAGTATCCGTTTTTTTCTTTTACTGGGCTATTCCAAAACCAGTATCCATCTTTTTCTAAAAAAAATCCGCCATGTTTTTGAATAAACATGGCTCTCATCTTTTTTGCTTTGGAATTGTCATTCATCTGCATCCAAAGTTTTGTTCCTTTTGTGTTCACTGCATCTTCTAATGTTTTTTGTTCATAATATTTCATTTTGTTCCCTATATTTTTTTACTAAATTATGTAAATGTTTGACATATTTTAGAGGGTTTCCCTGAAAAACTTGTTTTATTCCATCTTCACAAGCAATTAATATTGCAAAATTATCAATAATTATTCCGCTTCTTTCTTGAAACATTAGAGCGTATGCTGTAGCTTGCGCAAAATAATTATCAATGTCTTCTTCTCTTTTTTCTTTAGTGCTCGCTTTAAAATCAATAATAGTCATCTTACCGTCATATTCTGCTATACAATCTGTTCTTCCAGCCAGTTTTAATGTTTTAGACCATAGTGGGTTTTCAAGAGAAATAATATTATCAATCTTATCCAACTCTGGTTTTAATAAATTGAACAATGCTTTATTTCCAGAGGTAATTTCATCAAAATCTATTTCTTCATTTTTTAAATATTTTTCAATTAAAGAATGAAATTTTGTTCCCCTTGTTGTAACTCTTTTGCTTTCTTCTGGATTCTTTTCTCTCCATTTTGCAAAAAATTTTTGTTTTTCAAAACCAACAACTGTAGTTACACTGGGGAATATACCTCCCGGCGTTTCATAAAATCTTTTTCCATCTATTGTAACTTCTTTTAAATTACAGTCCAACTCAATAGGTTTGTGTATAAATTTTTTTGGTTCTTGTGTAAACATAAGTTACAAAATATAGCATATTTTTTCAAATATGCAAGAATTGTGTAAATCTTCCGAGGGCTCTTGCTCCAAGATTTACATCTGCACCCAATCTGAATCCTCTGGGCTGGCCAGGAATTTCTCCTTCATATTCACCACCAAGTGGTAACACCGGAGCTCCAGGCTTACCTGGCTTTCCTTTTTCTTTTGGTTTACCAATTCTACCTTTTTCTTGTGGAGGTGGTGTGGTTGGTTTTTTAGAGTCAGTTTGTCTCACAGTTGTTGCCGGTGCCGGTACAACAGGAGGTATCTGTGGAATAACTTCCTTTGCTTCTGTCGAAGCAGGTGCGTTTTCTTTTGTAGGTTCTTTAGAATTTTGTTCTAATTTATCAATATTTTTTTGGAATTCATTATTGATATCGCGCATCATATCAAATATAGTTTTTGGTTGTTGTATTACTTTTGGCTGCGCTTTTGTTTCTGGTCGTTTTTTACTTTCAAGTTCAGAAGGTTCCTGTATCTCTATGGTAGCGGGCGTTTCTATTTTCTTTTGATCTGGTGGTATTTCACCACCACCAACCATTTCTGGCGCTGCTCTGTCTTTTTCTGTTGTCTGTATACTTGGTTCTGTTTTGGGAACAGAAACTGTTGGTGCGGATACTGGCCCCGGTCTTTCTGTTGCTTTTATGGTAGAGGCTGGTTTAATGTTTATTCCCTCAGCACTCTGTGTTTTTGCTGCTTGTCTAGTTGAAGGTTCTGGTAAAGTTTCTGGTGCTTTAGGTGTTTCTGCTACTTTTACTTCTCCAACCTTTGCTTTTGGTGGAGCTTTCATCTGAGGTGTCATATCTGCTACAGCTCTTGCAATTTGTTCACCGTTTATTATTTGTACTGGTTCTTTTGGTGTCGCTGCCCATTTTGGAACATTTATGTCCATGGCAGGTTTTACTTCAGCAACAGCTGATTTTGCAACTAGATCGGCCAAAGATACTCTTGAGGGAAGTGTCATATTTCCTACTCCCGGCAAAGCAGCCGCTGCTGCAGCCACTCTTCCCAATGAAGGTTTTGCAGCAGCTTTTGGAAATTGGAAAGAAACTGGAGCAAGAGTTCCAAGCAATTCTTTTACTTGTTCCGGCGTAAGCTCTTTTGGTTTTGGAGAAATCTCTGGTTCAACTTTTGCTACAGAAATGTCTTTTGGTTTTGCTGCTGCTTCTCTAGCTGCTCTAGTCAAAATTGACTCTGGCGGTTTTGCCACATTTTCTAAAGCTTTTATATCTGACAGAGAAAGTGTTGTTTTAATTTGTGGTTTCGGAGAAACTTCTGGTATAGTTGCTGTCAAAGGTTCACGCAAACCAAATTTAAGCATCCCAAGAGATCTCAAAATTTCTCCACGGGTTTTTGTTTTCCATTGAGATAATTGTTCTGGAGACAGAGATTCAATACCAGTTGGCTTTGTTTCAGCAAAATCAATTTTTACTTCTGGGGGTTTGGCTACTTCCGGCACTACAGTTGAAACTTCTTCTGGTTTCGATGATACTTCTAGTTCATCTCTTCTGCGTCTTTTTTTTCCTGCTGCTCTCCCTTCGGCGGCTATTGCCTCTTGGGGTCTCCAAAAAATTATTGGAACATTTGGCTTCAAGCCGTCTGCCACTCTCTCAGATCCCGGTTTAGCAGGTTCATAAAAAGGTGGCTTCACAGTTTCTCTTGATATCTCAATAGGTTCTAGTGGTTTTGAAACTTCAGTTTTTAGTGGCTCGGGTATTTGTGCAGTAAAGGCTCCACCTTGTCTGCCTTTGGTTGCTTTAAAAATCTCTGGTCTATAACCAAAAGCCTTTAGCATTTCTCCACGATTTGCCCACTCTGGTCTTGGCGAAACTTCTACTGGTGGTTTTGCTGGTGCTCCAAAATCTATTGGAGGCATTTCTTTTGCAGTAAATACTCCCGCCGGAGGTGCTTCAAATTTTACTTCACTAGGAACTTCTACCTCTTGTGGTGGCTCTGGTTTTGGAGAAACTTCTGGTTTTTCTGAAAATTTTGGTGTAATTTTAGATTTTTTATAGGTGGTGATCAATTTATCAACTAGTTTTGAACCTCCTACAAATGGATATGCGCTCCCTAACATTTCACCAGTCCATCTTGCAAGTTTATCTTGTGATGCTGCTTCTATGCCACTACCGACAACCATAGCACCACCAGCAGTCGCAACTGTTGCTCTACCAACAGCCTTGCCCAGCTCTTCTGCACTTCTTGCTCTAGCTAAAATCGGTGGTAAAAATTTTTTTGTTGCTTCAGCACTTGTTTTTACGGTAGTTGGTGCTCTTGAAGCAGCTGCTGCTACAACTCTGCCTCCGACACCCTCGGCAGCTCTGGTAGCTGCATTGTATGCACCACCAGTAGCATATGCCAACCCTATTTGCACTGGATCAGTCAAAATATCTGCTGCACCAGCGCCCAAATCATAAACATTTGCAGCGCCACGGCCCATACCACTCCATCTTGGCAAATCTATTTGTGTTGTTTTTTTACCTTCTTCGTCTTCTGTCTCAATTTTTAGTGGGCTTGTTATGCCGCCAGCAACAGTTTCGTATTCATCTCTAGTAAGAACATCAGCAAGATCTTTATTTTGGGCTAAAACTCTAATTAGGAGATCTTTATCACTGATTGTTTTATCTCCAGCATCAAATGCTGCTTTTCTTTCTTTTACTAGATTTTGAGCTAAAGTATCACGAAGTTCTTTATATTTGCCCGGAAATTTTTCTTTCATTTCCGTTTCGGCTCTACCCAATTCTTCTACACCGGCACCAAAATATTCTGATGCAGCAATACTACCCGGCGTGTAAGGAGCAAATTCTGTATAACCACTCCAATCAGAAAAATCCATCAGTTTATCGAGTCCTATACGACGAGCTTGTTCAAAATATTTTTTATATGCTATTGCAGCTTCTTTTCCTGGGTCTACAAGTTTTTCTTGTGGGCTTAAAACACCAGCTTTCTTCAGACGAGCTTCCTCAGATCTTCTGGCTCTCATTTCTGCACCATCTTCATTCAAAAGAGTATTTCTATTTGAAAGAAGTTCTTCTACCAGTGGATTTAGTTTACGAACATTGTGCATAAATCAGGCTCTTCTTCTGTTGCGGTCACCCAATACTGAATTTATTGCTTGAGTCACTGAGGGAGCCCCAATTCTTGCGGGTTGTGAAGCAGGAGCTGCGCCGCCTTGTGGTGTAGTGGTTGGTTGGCCAATTCTTGCTGGTTGGCTTTGAGGAGAAGTCATTGTTTGGGCTACATTACGAACAAATCCGGGTTGAGCTTGAGTCGTTGATATTTCACCTTGAACAACTTGTTTTCTGTAGTTTGGATCATTTCTAAAACGATCTAACTCCATCTGTGAAAGGTCAACAGCTCTGTCTAATTTTCCTTCGCGTTGTGCTAACTCTGCGTTTTGTTGTGCATAACCCCTGTTCATTTGGTCAGCGGTTAAAGCTGTTTCTCTTGCTAATGGAGTAAACCTTCCAGCCGAAGAAGAACTTGCGTATCGGATTGCTAAAGAACTGTCTTCATTTGAAAGAGCGTTGTAATCTCTCCCAGTCAATTCTTTGAATTCGCCATAAGTCATACTAGTTCCCTGAATGCGTTGGCCTAGTTTTTGTTGTGCTCGCAAAGCATCTCTTTGAGCATAAAAGTCAGCTGTTTCTTTTTGTTTTTGTTCTATTTCCTTAGCTTGTGCTGTTTGGGTTTGAGATACCAGTTCGTCCTGTGAACGACCTACAGTGCTAGCAAAAACATTAGCAACTTTTGTGCTTGGTTCTGTTGCTCTATTTCCGCCATCTGGCATTGGCCCCTGTGCTGCAGATGCCTCGGCTTCAGCACTTTTTGAAATATTTTCTTTGACTCTGGTTTCTAGACCTTTTGATGCATTGGGGCCACTGAGCATGCCTTTAAATAAACTCAATTCTCCGGCTTCCGAAGATGTCAAAGTTGATGGATCTTTTGCAGACAGTTCTTCCATTCTTTTTGCCATATATGCTGCTTGTTGTGTGTCTGCTCTTTCTCTTCTTGCTGCTGTTAATTTTGCTCTATTTTCCGGAGTATCTGCTGGAAGATTTGGATTTCCATCTCTTCCCATCTCAAGACCGTCCGATACGTTTCCACCATTTGGCATTGGTCCTTGTCCTTTTGCCTCTTGCTCTTTATTGTATTGATACGCCTCATCTTCTTCTCTTCGTCTTTTTATGTCGGCTTTTGCGGCATCTCTGCGAGCTTGTTCTTGGGCATTTCTTTCGCGAGCTCTTTCGTTTCTGGCTTCCGCTTGCGCTTTTTGTCTTGAAACAGCTTCTGGGCTTTGCACATATTCTATTAAATTTTTATTAAATGGATTTGAAATATTATTTCTAGTAAAAGCCACGCAAGAAACATCATAACCGCGCCTTTCCTTTTCTAAGGATCCTAAAATTTCTTTGGCTGCATTAATGGTTTCTGGCTTAGACAGATTGTTCGGCTGTTTAAATAAATTATTTTGTTCTAAAATATTTTTGCTTATATCTTTTAAGCTAGATTTTTTTTCAGCGGGAACATTGGTTTTGGTATTTCTTGAAAGAAAATTCTTGACTTCCCAATAAAATTGTTTATCTTTTTTGTTATCCATGGCTGTAAAATATTTAGATTTTCATAAATACTTAAAAGGTATGAAAAAACAGGTTCTCCTGTTAAACCAAGACAACACACCTCTCAATATTATCACTGTCTCAAAAGCTTTTAAACTTTTGTCAAAAGACAAAGTTTGGATCGATGAAAACAGTCAAGATTATTATGAAGTTGTGTCGGTATCAAAAATTGTTAAAATTCCAAAAATTTTAATATTAAAATATTACATAAAATTGCCTTATAAAAGAGCAGCACCAAACAGAGTAAATATTTTAAGAAGAGATAATTACTGCTGTCAATATTGTGGTATTGACCTTTGTCCAAAAACTGCTACTTTAGACCACGTTATCCCAAAATGCAAAGGTGGTGGTTCTACTTGGGTTAATTTAGTCGCAGCTTGCAAGGACTGCAATTTACACAAAGGAAATCGCACACCAAAAGAAGCAAAGATGGAACTTAAAAATAAACCAAAAGAACCTTCTTATGGATTCATTTTTGATCATATGCTAATTACCTTTAGGAAATCAAATAATGCCTAATTATTCGTTTAAATGTACATCGTGTGATCATCAATTTGAACTATTTTTAAAAATGAGCGAATGTGACAATCCTATTAAAGAAAAATGTCCAAATTGCAAAAAGAAAAAGGTGGAAAAAGATTGGGGCCAGCAAAGAAATTCAATTGGTATGGATATGACTTTGACTCCAAGCAAGGTAACCGGAACTGCTTGGAAAGAAGTTATAGACAAAATTAAAAATAATGGTCAAGTTCCCAAAAGATTTCATGATAGACTTGATAACTCAGGTCAACATGCGGGTAGGATTGTTCGTTAAATTTTATTATTGACTAAAAATTTTAAAATATAGTAACTGTCCACTATATCTGTTATAGGATTTGACAAAGTTTTTTGTCCAAAACTTAACATTAAATTTGTTCCAGTCTCTTTGCTGAAGGACTCGTACATTAGCCCTTTATCAGCGTTACCTTTGCCTGTGGCGTGTTTCTTTGCTTTAGATGGCTCTACGACCGTCAGAGGAATGCCAGCCTTATAGAGCTTATGCTTAAAGATACCCATGTTTTCGGCCAAATGAAAAATTCGACCCTGAGAACCATAGGAATAACCTTCAATAGCCACATCCGCAGCCCCAATACATAAATTTATAGCCCAGTCTGATATGCTGTCAAATCGGTCCACATCTGCAACATAATCTTGAAAACTTTCACCAGTTACATTTGGCAGAATTTTGTCTGCGTATTTTTTGGTATTTGTCAAATAATAGAAAAAGCAATTATCAAACTTAAATGGCTTTCTCTCATCATAAAGACAGAGGCATGGGCACGTTA
>Ga0129336_10002034_pt1 | contig 12442 bp, 11 predicted proteins | sample CPB6_02_DNA_FD_96878 | JGI IMG/M metagenome (GOLD analysis project Ga0129336, IMG submission 96878) | Freshwater to marine salinity gradient microbial communities from Chesapeake Bay, USA - CPBay_Sum_0.6_0.2_DNA | ecosystem: Environmental > Aquatic > Marine > Coastal | place: USA: Chesapeake...
ACCAATTCCATTTCCACCAGAGCCATTTAGATTTTTGTTTATTCGCCTTACTCAATGGTCAATAAATCGGGCAGATCAAAATCAAGGCAAGCGAAATCTTTGGCTAAAACTATTAGACCGCCTTGGACTAGGGTTTGACTCGTAGTTATACATTTGGCACACTACCGGTGTGTATAGTAAATGTAAAAATGGTTAAATTAAGCCTGAATAAAATGCAAAATATCCAGACAATAATTTAGAATATAAATAATTTTTAAGGGCTGAGGTTTATTGAAAAAGGAATTATATTGTGTTCGACACGAGATCTAGTAATTTTTTGGTAATAAGTGGAGATCAGCAGAGTAATTTTGCTGCAAAGCTTTTCTATGTTCCAATTAATTTTATTGTGAATATTCTTGGACGATTAAGTAAATTAAAATTTAAAAAAATTTATCCAAAATTTTCTATAGAACAAATAGAATCAGCGATAGAAGTAAATCCTAGTGCATCTCCAGGTAGGGTGCTTTCGAATATTTTCTGGGAAAGTTTAAATTTTAAACTAATTTTAGATCTCCTTGATGCTCCAGTAAAAATAATTGATTTGGGCTGTGGTTCGGGGTCTCTAAGCTCATTAACAAGTAAATTTCCCAAACCAACTCACTATATCGGTATAGATTCTCAAAATCGATTTATGCAGGAGCAAAATATTGAAATAAACTTTGTTCAAACTAATGCTTTAAATATCGTTAATTATTTACCAGCTAATTTAATAATTTCTCAATCAGCACTTGAACATTTTAAATTAGATTTACCAATTTTTAAAGACTTATTTCAGTTCTCAGAAGTTCATAAAAAACCAATAATTCAAATTCATATCATTCCTTCATTTACATGTTTAAGACTCTATTTAAATCATGGATACAGACAATATACGCCTCGTGTATTGAATAGAATTTTACGCGGACTTCCCAAGAACTCATCAGCACAAATCGTTATGTTGGGTGGTAAAAATTGTAATAGCTTCCATTTTTGGAAAATAACTCTTCCTACGTTTATAAAAATATTTAGGAAAATTAAACTAGCAAATAAAACTACAATTCAAGAATCCATACTTAAAGATTTAAAGTACAAAAAATCTGTAACATTTTACGCTTTAATTATTTACCATAATATTATAAAAAACGAATTAAGAATTATAAATTAGTTCGTGATCACTTATGGAGTTTTTTAAGCCTTAGACGAAGCACACTATTTGGGCCAATGAATAGAGCAATATTAACCCAAATTGATCTGGGAAAAATAGGCTTTAAAATTCTTCTTACTTGTCTGCCAATTGGGATATCTGGTCTAACGAAATCGTACAAGTAATCTTTTAGACTCATTTTTTTCCGTAGCTCTGGATAAGTGTCTAAGAATTTCGCAAGTGTATTTTTTGAATTCAATTCTTGATATTCTACCTTTAATTCATTTGTGAGCAAGTCCCTCATATTCGCCTTAAGGTGAACTTTACTTGGAATTTTTTCAAGATCGAAGGAGATTAGTAAAGCACGAATTGTCTTGTAATTCGTATATTTTAATAACAGCAATAACTCGTCCTCCATTCCTTCAATGTTTATTTTCATAAACACTTGATCTATATCACTCACATGTGTATTAAAAAAATTATCAAATCTTTTAATTTTAATTAATTCTGTTTGTTCTACACGTTGACTTTTTTCTACATAAACTGATGCTCCAATACTTCCCGTTCCGTAAAGCTCTCTTAATTCATCTTTGCCGCCCAGCCCAAAATTAAAAATTTCTATCCGTGAGTCTGAATATTTCTTGAGTTTTTTGTGACAGTAACTACTTGGTTCTATAGCCAATAATCTGTCAAATCTATATTTTCTACTTGAAGCAATCTCTATAGACTCACCATTATGAGCGCCAACATCCAAAAATATAATGGCCATTGAAGTAGTGTACACGCACAAAATTATATTTATTAACCGTTGATCTCTGGATTTGTTGCTGTATTCTTTGCTGTCCGAGGCTCATTACTTTTATTAAATCGCAGAGAGGGACTATTCCATTTGAATTTAGAGTATAGTTCTGGTGGTAAATCTCCAGCAAGAATTTCTTCTGAGATTTTAATAAATAAATTTTTATTTGAACTTGGGAATTGTGAATCTATTCTTGAAGTTGGAAGTAAAAATTCAATTCACAGAAACTTGTTAGGTAATTCAAATTATGTTGCGCTTGATATTGTAGATAATCCAAATATTGACTTGGTTGCAGACGTGCACAATATACCAATACGTGATAATTTTTTTGATTTAGTTCTTTGTATTGAAGTATTAGAACATCTAGAAAATCCTGCATTAGCTATAAGTGAAATGCGTAGAGTATTAAAGAAAAATGGAACTCTTATACTTTCTACACGCTTTATATTCCCACTTCACCCTGATCCGAAGGATTATTATAGGTTTACCCCAGATTCGTTATCATTTCTTTGCCGTAATTTTAAAGATGTGCAAATTGTTCCGGCTGGAAATATTCTAGTGTCTCTTATTATGATATTTCTGCACAGTCTGCCTAGCAAATTACAGAAACACAGATTAGTCTCTTTTTTTGGAAAAGTCCCAACTAAAAAAAATTCAAGATTTGCTTGTGGTTATGTTTTGAAGGCAATAAAGTAAAACTTACAGTAGGGATGTATTATGGATACAATCACCGTGCTATTCGTGTTGGGGACAAATTCAGAGCAAATGCTAAATGATAACTTGGTCAAAAATGGAAAGGTTGTCCGAACAAAATTCTATTATAATCCTAATAACAATCTCATAAAATTTTTCAGGATCAAAATGTTAAACATTTGGATTTAATAGAAGCGTTCAGTTCCAATCCACAGTTTAGAAAATTTAGGTATTTTCACGGCGCCGCTCAAAAATACCAAGGGCGCTGGAATAAGTTTGGTCATAAATCAGTTGCTACTGTGTTAAAAACCAACTTTTGTAGTGATAGGCACTAAAATTATATTTATGTGGGTTAAATTTATTTTTAAAAAAGTATATATTTTTATCAATCATATCCTTGCGATTTTTGGATTCTCTGTAGTAAAAAAATCTGAACTACTCGATTTCGTCCTATTTAAATATAAGGATTTGAATTCGTATAGAGATACTCAGATTTATCTTAATAAAATAAAATTGAACAGTATTTGGGCAGATGAGAATACATTAAATTCTATATGTAAAATTTTAGTTAGCCACTCAACATCCTTAACTAGTGGAATTTGCCATGGAGTCAGAAGCGGATTTGAGGTCAATTACTTAAATTCTCAACTGCCTTCAGTAAATGTCATCGGGACAGATATAAGTGACACTGTAAAAAATTTTTCTAATTGTTTTGTTCACGACTTTCATGAAATCAGAGACGATTGGTTAAGTAAGTTTGATTTTGTCTATAGCAACAGCCTTGATCAGTCATATAATCCTCAACTTGCACTTCAAACTTGGCTCAACCAAATTCACATGCATGGAGTTGTAATTATCGAACATAGTAAAGGCCATGGCCCCTCGGCTGTCACAATTGGAGATCCTTTTGGCGCTAGAGCTGAAGTAATGCCATTTCTTTTAAGTGATTGGTTTGGTCACCAGATAAGCATATCCTGGGAAATTGTCACCAAACAAAATTTAAAAATCAATACTTATTTATTCGTTATTAAGAAAAATGTTAATCAGGTTAAGATTTTAGATGATAAATTAAATATTTTTAAAGAAACTTAATTAACTTTATTAATAAATTATTTTAATTAGATACTTTTAATAATGGACTAAGATATTGTAAAGAATTGTGCGCCCGCAGGGATTCGAACCCCGAACCTTCTGATCCGTAGTTGGCCAGTAAATCTGAGCTTTTAGTTTCCTAAAACTCACCTTTACTTGGCCTACATTCTGACTGTGCTTACGAGCAATCAGAAAGTCAAACACTTTATCCGCTGTCCTTTGAAGATAAGTATGGCACTTAGAAGCCCTTTTATTTTTGGTTTGGAGACGTTTTTGCACGTAGTATTATTAATGAATTAGAAACACTATATATTAGAGATATGCTTAGTTCCATATGGAACATGTCGAGGTTTACTTGAAGGCATATGTGGATATTCAATGACTAGCACTTTAGGGTTAGCGTATGGATATCACGATAGTGCGATTGCATTAGTAGATGAAACTGAAATTTTGTATGCTGCTCATGAGGAGAGATTTACTCGTATAAAATTCGATAATTCTTTTCCTGTTTTAGCTCTCAAAGACTTGGGGAAGACTTTTGATCTTAAAAAATTAAAAAATGTTGTGTACTACGAAAAACCATTTAAAAAATTTGAAAGACAAATTAACTCGCTTATTCAATTACCTTTGAGAGATTTATTTAGTTTTCCAGAAAACGTTGCGAGCTTGCGCAAATTATTCCAAACTTCAGACAAGTACATAAATAAACAATTAAAAAACACTTTAGAAATTAAAAAACAACTCCCTGTGTATTACTCATCACATCATAGGAGTCACGCAGCGGCTTCTTTCTATACTTCTGAATTTGAAAGTTCCTTGATCCTTGTGGCCGATGCGGTTGGTGAATTTGAATCAACATCACTATGGATTGGGAAGGGTAATGTTTTAACTCAGATTTATAGTCAAAATTTTCCTAATTCTTATGGTATTTTTTATAGTGCACTTACCTCACTTCTTGGATTTAAAGTAAATACAGGAGAATTCAAATTAATGGGGCTTGCACCTTATGGTGAGCCAACCTATCTAGAGACTTTACAAAATGTAATAACCCTTAATGACGATAATTCTATGACTCTAAACCCAAAATACATCAATCCTTTTAGTTCTCGTAGACTATTTACAAAAAAATTAGAAACCCTTCTCGGTACTAAAATGAGAAAAGATTCAGAAGCTTTACTTCAAAAACACGCAAATATAGCAATAAGTTCCCAAAAAATTTTGGAGAATCAGATAATTACATTAGTTTCTCGTGCTTTAGAAAACTTTAAACTAGACAAACTTTGTGTCTCTGGGGGCGTGGGATTGAATTGCGTATTAAATACAAAATTATCAAAACTTGTGGGGCACAAAAATTTTTATTCTTTTTCTGCGTCAGGAGATGCGGGTACTGCTTTAGGTGGTGCGCTCGCTTTCTTGGCTAATGATAAATCAAATAAGTCCTCAAAGAGATGGAGTCACAAAGGGAGTATTTTAGGAAAGTGCTGGACTAATGACGAAATTGAACAAGTGCTAAATAAGTTTGATTTACACTATATGAGAATGTCCCAAAATGAAATTAGTTTTAAAGTTGCCCAATTAATTAATGAGGGTGCGATTATCGGTTTATTCCATGGCAAAGAAGAGTTTGGTCCCAGGGCTCTCGGAAATCGATCAATTATCGCTGACGCAAGAACTAAATTTGGCCAAATTTTGATAAACGAGCAGATAAAATTTCGAGAATCCTTTAGACCCTTTGCTCCAATTTGCTTAGAAGATAGAATTAAGGATTATTTTGTGGAGGACATTAGCGATCCGTTCATGTTACGGATAAATTTTGTACGTGATTTTAAAACATTAGATACTCATAAAAATAACAGCTTAACCGATAAAAATCAAACTATACTTATTAAGCAGCGACTCGAAGGCTTTGATTCTTATATTCACTCAATAACTCACGTAGATGGATCTTCAAGGGTTCAAAGCATTAAAAGGGACGATCCAAGGATGATTACAAAAATATTGATTGAATTTGAACGCTTGACCGATATGCCAATATTAATAAATACTTCTTTCAATGTAAGGGGAGAACCTATTGTAAATTCTCCATTCGATGCATTACAGTGTTTTGCAACAACGGGGCTTAGTCACTTAGTAATTGGAGATTTTATGGTGGATAAAATGAAAAACGCTGATATGGAAAATAAATTTAAGGTGCAATTAAAATATGATTAAAAAAATTAATGTGCTTGCCGAGATAACTGGCCCAATATTCTACTTGCTTTTTTTTCAGCTTTCTAGTTACTTAAGTTTTGTTCTTTTCGCTTTTACTTTAATAATATCAGTAGGCAGACTTTCAAATAAAATTTTTTTAAATTTACTTTTCGCGCGCTTAGTACAATTAATGTTTAGTTTAGCTTCCAGTATTATTTTATTATTTATTTATTTATTTATTTTTTTACCCTTATCAATTAGTGTTAAGAAAAAAAGTTTGGATGTTTTTAGTAACAGTGAGAATCATTGGATTGGTTTTACAAGTAATCACGAATTTGATTTTAGGAGGTTAGGTTGATATTTAATTTTATCAAATATCTAAGTAAATCAAAAAAATATTGGTTGATACCAGCACTAATCGTTATTTTGTTTGCTATTCTGATTGGTTTTGCTCTGACTACGCTCGGAATATCGCCATTTGTTTATACTTTTTTCTAGAATTACTATGATTAAAAAGACTTCAACAATTATAATATCTTTATCTTTATCTTTAATTTTTCTAGAATTAATTTTAAATACATTTATAGGAAAGCCTTGGGTTGGTGGACAACAATATTCTTCTTTATACGGATGGGAAAATAGACCAAATACTTCAGGGCGTTATTTTCTTGAAGGAAAAAGTTATGTTAAAATTAATTCAACGGGTTTTAACGATAATGAACATAGTGTTCCTAAAGAAAAGGGTACATTCAGAATTGCAGTTTTGGGAGACTCCTACGTCGAGGCTATTCAAGTGGATAGAAGTGACACGTTCTGGAATCGTTTGGAAAAAATAGCGAATCAAAAGTATAGAGGAAACAGTATTCAAAAGTATGAAGTTATGGCATTTGGAGTCAGTGGATGGGGCCCATTACAGGAATTACTTTTATTAGAAAATGAAGTACTAAAATATAACCCGGACTTAATAATTGTTTTGATCACAACTAATAATGACATTATAGATTCTAGTAAAGTATTTGACACTTTTGAAAACCGACCCTATTTCATTAAAAAAGATGGCTCGTATCAAATAGATACAAGTTTTAAGAATACACAAAACAGTCTCTGGCGAAAAGATTTGGGAGTTATAGATAATTCGTCAATTTACAAGTGGACAAGGCTTTGTTTGTCGGTTGTTAGAAATAATATAAAAAGCGCACAGATTAATCCCCAGCAAGACGATACACTGATTAATCATAGTTATTATGCGCCAGTTGGATATAATAATGATTGGCAGGCAGCCTGGGATGCTACTTTTGAGGCTTATAGTAGGATGATCAAACTTAGTGAATATACTGATAAAAAAATTTTATTTGTGCTTGGAACGAATTACGACCAGTTACAAAATTATAATTTGATGAAAGACGGGATTCTTCAACGTTCACATTCACATTACACCCCAAACAGATATTTGATTGAATTTTTCCAGACTAGGAATGTGCGGTATATTGATTTAATAGAGCATTTGAATACGGAACAATGGTCGGATCAGTTTCGATTCATGCATGGTTCACATCCCAAGTGGCATGGCCATTGGAACATATTTGGTCATAAAGTTGCTGCTGATATAATTTCTCAATATTTTTCTAGTACTAATTTTGTTTTTAGGTAGTGAAAATAAGCCTTGTTAATCAAGCTGCAGAGAAATTTAATGTAAAAATATTATTTTAAAATTTTGTATTAGTGGTGCGCCCGCAGGGATTCGAACCCCGAACCTTCTGATCCGTAGTCAGATGCTCTATCCGTTGAGCTACGGGCGCTTAGTAAAACTTAGGTTTCACTCTCTTGAGAACCCTATCAAATGAGCATAAATACTCATACTCCATCCAACTTGTACGAGGATTTAGATCTACGAGTCGTAACAGATGATTTTCGCTTACCACATAAATTAACACATATTTAAATTTGGCTACTGCCAACCAGATATTCAAGTATCCAAGAGAATACCCTATCCGCGTTGCTACTTCGTTGTTACTCTTTATACCCATCAAACCGGTTTAAGGAGAGTCTCGAGTGGGAATATTTAGTCGCAGCAAGAGTAAGCCAACCTTTTCTTCATATTCCGAAAAACACTTTAGAGAAGGTGTGAAGCGAGTTTTATGGCAAGATGAAAAACTTATAGCCGATGGTTTCTTCGAAGATGGTCCAGACCCAATGGGCGAAGAGGATGTCATGAAGGGAATGTTCGGGGGGAATTCACACACGTACCTAGCGGTGACAAACTGGAGGGTGATCTTGGGCTATTTGGCAAACGGAGAATTCTCATCTCATGAGTACGTTGACACAGAGCCTATGGTTAGAAAAAGTGGAGCGCAGTTCTACTTCACCTATTCAAATCCGGTACTAAAGGCAAGTAATTCGCCAACTTTCAGAAGTACATATAATGTTTCTAATGAAGTAGCGGAAGCAATTCAGCAAAACCTTGCATCAGTAAAGCCAACACGACTTGAGGTAACGCAGATAAATCTTTCAAAGAAAAGCTGGGGGGAAGGTCCACTTGCTGAACTTGCAAAGAAGAAGTCTGGTCGCGACTTCATGCTTGTAGAAGTTTGTTCAGCTTGCTCCGGCACGATGTTGGTTCCTGACGATATTCAAACAGCACCCGAAAAAGGTAATCGCCAGTGCCAAACATGTTTAAGAGTCAAAACAAATTAGCTAAAGGACTAACCTTATGCGCAGAATTGTAAAAGTCGAGATGTGGCTTTCATATACTCAATATCAACAGTAGGCGCAGAATCTTTGTATTTATAATAATTACGTCCTATGTAATCGTTAATAGAAAGTGCCAAATATGCTGCATCTGCTAACTCTGAATACTTAGCATCTATTTGAGCTAATTTGTGAAATGCCTGTGCAATGGAATCTGTCACATTTAATACATAACCTAATTTAAAGTCATTAACCTGTTTACAAGCATCCATTTTAGCCAACGTAATTTCAGTATCGGCCTCAGAGTTGCCAATGGAAACGCCACTACACCCAGTCAACAGTACAGCTGTAATTAAAGCTCCGGCGATCAATTTCATACCTGTAGCCTAACTCGAACTTAGATGACACCCTCTCGGCTACTGCCTGGAGTTGTCGGGATGCCACGAGCCAGTATCTCGGTTTTCTAAACCTTGCAAGGTCTTTATATCTGATATCAAGGATCATATAGTTCTGATATGAACACTGTCAGGCTTAGCCGGTGACTCACTACCATATATCGCATTAAATGACTTGTCGGCATTGTTACATTGTTGATACTTTTAGTGACTAGGTGCTTATCAGATTTCAATAACATGAAGTGCAAGCAATATTTATCGAGTCTGTTAAGAATTCCATACGATTAGTGAGGAGAATGAGTGCTTAACCTCGATGTAATAGGCCTTCTGGTGAGCGAAATTAAATCACTTTTGAAAAGGGCAAAATGGGTTGTCTTTTGGAGTATTCCTATTGGGGCCGCTTCCGGTGCCTTAAGGGGGTATAACGAATATCAAGGTTATTTGAATAGTCCTATTTATGATTCTGTTCCGGATTCTCTAACTTGGTATATCACATTCCACACATTTGCACATGGTGTTGGAGCACCGCTAATTATAGTTGGGCTCATTCTTCTGTACGTAATCTTTTGGTTTCCTTCAATAGTTGCTAAGCGCCGTGGGCATGCTTATATTTCAATAATTCAAATATTGAACATTGCAGCCATATTTACAGGTGTTACTTGGTTTATTGCAGCTGCATGGGCCATTTTCCCTTCAGAGAAGTCGCTAATTGATCCTGTAGTAGGAAATCCCACTGGAGTCGGTCGGAGAAATGCCGGAGATACTATTGGTTCAGCACGCCAAGGATTTGATCGCGGCAAATCGTTTGAAGAGGAAACAGATAAGCAAATTCAAAATCTAATTGAAATGCGCTCAAAAGGCTTACTGACGGACGATGAGTTTCTAAAAGCCAAGTTAGAAGTTTTGAAGCGAGAAAACTGAGATAACACCTGTCCGACTACTATCTGAAGTTTTCAAGATACCAAGCTTATTGGGTTGAGTAAGTACGATCTATATATTCAACGGTAGACCTTCTTTTAAAAAACTCCTGCAGATGTTCTCTAGATATATAACGGCTTCGGCCATGTTTATAGCCTCTTATTTCTTTACGAGATAACCAGGCGTAAACAGTTGAGGGTTTGACTCCCAACATTTGGGCAAGCTCCTTGGGGGTGTAACTATTTGGTGGCTGCATTTTTAAAGAATGTCAGATGTTTATAGGTTTAAAAGCTTAAAGTCATATCTTTTCCATAGGGGAAAAATCCCCATGGGGTATACCCCATGGGGCCCTCACCTGGCACCCCTGCTATACCCATACCCTTCCTATCCTCTCTATACCCCCTATTCCTATGTACCTATGCTTAATAACTAACAGCTTCTGTTTATCTGTTTGCGCCCCTTTAAAATTCATTTGAGATATCAATTTTGATTGCGCCTTAGGTAAATTATGGAATCGAAAAACGGGAGTTACTTTTATTTAATTTCTAATTCGGTATTTGAAATTTGGGCGCCAATTTCAATTAGATTTAATCGTATATTGGTATTTAGCTACTACCTTAAAACTATGTGAATGCCCATCCTTATGGCCTGTAGGCGCTCTGTATTCCCCGTCAGTTAACCCCTAGTGGTAGCTATTTAGGAATTAATACGATTAACTGAAGAGTTTTAACGCCATTTAACCCCCAGTTTAAATATCTGGGTAGTGCTCCCAAATAAGAATTTCATAATTTACATCGCCCAAAGTAGCACCGTTACCATTTATAGATCGCTCAAAAAAGATGTAGGGGGTTGTACATGATCTACCTTCCATAAAACCGGCGCCACCAAGCAATGGTTGTCCATCTTCCCAGTTTATATTTTCACCTGGTTCACTTGGGATACTGGAAGTTCCTGCACCCAATTCGACATCAGGATTTTGACTTCTCCATCTAATCATCCAATAGTATGCAGAACAAGCGTTGGCACCTGCGCTAAACCCTGTAAATCCTTTAAGTTCCGGAAACTCGTATGCCACGTTATCGCCCTCAAACAATCTCATTTTGCCTCGAATACCTTCCTTCAAAACTCTGTAATCCTTTAATACAAGTGGAAATTGCTGAACTGAAGCTGAATGAGGTACGGAATTAACATAGCTCAGCATGTTTGATATCCCAGACTTTGAAGGCGCCTTAGATTCAAACTCATCACTTGCAGGAGGTGTAGTGTCCTGCGCTTCGGAAACGCACCATTCCTTATCATTTATTTCGACAAATTCATCAAAATACTTGCTAGGAAATACTACTGCAACATTTCCACAAGACACCCAATTGCTGCCGTTAGCTTCTGTATCGGTTGAAAGCAAATCTTTCTGATTTAGTAGTGCCTCTTCTGAAGAAAAGAATACTAATTGGTAATATGGAATAGAATATATATCAGTAACTTCCTTCAGGCTTGGGAAAAGTGCTTTCACAAAAACATCTTCTTGATCAAAGCTTGCATTCAATTTTTCGTTCCAGAATGTAATTACTGACTGCACATTCCAGTTATTGGTAGAGGCACATGCGCCAAGTAAAATACTAAGTCCCAGACAACATATTGTAAGCTGAACCTTCTTTAAACTATTCATTGCTCTTTTTCTGTTTGTGACATGCGATAATTCTTCTACTTACCTAAGTAATTTACAATACCCGACTAATAAATATTAGTTAATTTTCAATAAATCCAGTCCTAAGTTTTCAATTGCTTGTAACTTAGAATCTTCACCAACATGAGCATAGTATTCTACAGTGGTTTGGATATTTGAGTGCCCCAATAACTTACTGACCACCACTATATCTGTACCTTTTCTAAGTAACATTGTGGCAGCAGTATGTCTAGCAGCATGAAGTTTAATTCCCCTTACACCAGATGTCTTGAGTAATCTATCCCATGCTTTTCTGTCGTTACCATTATCAACTGGTGTACCAAACTTTGTTGTAAAAACATGTCCAGTTTCAATCCAATCACTTCCCGCTAACAGTCTTTGTTCTAACTGTTTTCGCTTATGTTGCTTGAAAAGCTCTATCATCTCCTTAGGTAAGGGTAAATCTCGTATAGAACTATTGGTTTTTAAATCTTCTAGTACAAGACCTTGACCAGCCACCCTCCCTAGGGATTTCCTAACTCGTAAAACCCCTGCCTCAAAGGAAATATCTTCCCATCTAAGCCCCAAGCACTCTCCTTGGCGCACTCCATACAAAAGTGCTAGCGCCCATCGAAGCCAGCTATCTGTCAATACGGCTGTTTTCTTTATCATCATCACTTCTTCATAAGTTAAATAAACTGGATCAGGTTTCTTCTTTTTAGGTAACTTAACAAACTTAACTAAATTTGATTTCACATATCCAGAGACCATTGCTTCATCCATGGCTTGACTTAAAACCGCCCTTACTTGATTCATAGATGATCGACTCTTATGGGCCTTAC
>Ga0129336_10002035_pt1 | contig 12440 bp, 10 predicted proteins | sample CPB6_02_DNA_FD_96878 | JGI IMG/M metagenome (GOLD analysis project Ga0129336, IMG submission 96878) | Freshwater to marine salinity gradient microbial communities from Chesapeake Bay, USA - CPBay_Sum_0.6_0.2_DNA | ecosystem: Environmental > Aquatic > Marine > Coastal | place: USA: Chesapeake...
GAAAAAGAATAGTTTTGGAGGCAGCTTTGATAGCAGCTTCCAAACCTTCTCAGATAAGATAAAAAAAGAAAGTAACAAGTACGATATAAATCCAAAAGTAAATCCTTTTGATTTTGAGCCAAAGGATCGTCAACAGATCAGTCGGGTTAGGTTTTACAACCACGACTCCATGTGGAATCGCTGGCGTCGTGGTTATGAGCTGTACACGTTAACCCAGACTTATCTCGGCAACGGCGCTAAGACCAGGCACACCCGTGGCGACTTCAGGATGTACTGCGAGTTTCAGCAGTTCCCTGGAGTTGTTGCTGGCGCCAGAATGTTTACTTTTCCCAGCTCCCATACGGAGATAGGGGAGCAGATGGTTGGTGTTCGTGATGCCAACTCTGTTAATCTTTATAATTACGGAATACCAATTCTGTCTGTACGTTATATGCAGTCAGAAAAGAATGGAACTTATTTGCAAAGTGGAACAACAATAACGGTTACTTCTGTAGAGCATGGATATAACGTTGGTGATTCTGTTTATTTAAATGTAACAAGTGGTGCAGCTGTTGATGAAACATTAGTAATTACAACTGCCACAATAAATACTTTTACTTGCACAGCTTCTGGATCTCTTTCAACATCTGGAAATGTAACTGTTTCTAAAGTTACAACTTTTAGTGATCCTTTTTGGGTCCAGCAACGAGTTCAACTTAGTTCTATTCATACATCGCTTAGCTTTGCTGCTGGCGAACGTTTTGTTGATCGAGTTATCGAACGTGATCCTGGTTTAAGTGCAACCTATACACGTACAGGATCCACCGTTACTGTTACATGTCCCTCTGCCCATGGCCTCTCTACAAGTAATGAAGTTCTTTTTTCGGTAACATCGGGACCTGTTTCATCTGGTCTTTATCAAGTTATTGTTTTAAATAGTACGCAATTTACAATTACAAGTTTGACAACTGGTGTTGCCTCCGGCAATGTAACTGTTACACGCAGGATTCGTGGATTTGATTATAAGGATTATGTAGGTTATACCGCTACTGGAGTTGATCTTTCAACAAACGAAGTTTTGTTTCAGCGTACAGATAGTTATGGAACAAGGTTATTTGACCCTGTAACAAACTTACCATCAACTACGGGCCAGGGTATTGCAAAAACAATTGTTCCTGCTCACCGTGGTTTTACGGTTGGCCGCTACCTTACAACAGAGATTCGCTACCAATGCACCTGTCAAGATTATCTGAAAAGAGAAACATATAATTTCTACAAAGAAGAACAAAGGCGTAGGTTTCCTAATACAAAAGCAGGATCTGTCCGTCCTGGTTACAGCATGGACCGCAATGGAAATTTGATTCCAACCAGGGATGATGTTGGTGTCTACTCTGACTTTGGTTACGTTGTTATCAATAATTTTTATCAGCTACCTACGTATGAAGATCTCTCAGAAGATTCACGTCCACTGCTTGCCTACTACCAACTACGTTGGTGTAAACATATTTATGCAGCAATGTGGTCTATTGTGCATGATGAAGGTAATGAAGTATTCGACTTGAATGCAACATATTCACAATCTGGTCCTAACATTACAATCACAACAGAAGAACCACATGATTTAGGCTTAAATACCCGCGTTAACATTGAGTTTATTGCTGATAATCACGAGTCAAGCGACTATATTGTTAGCCGCATTATTGATGCTAATAACTTTGTTATTATCTCTCCAACCAGTGGAGCAACTGCAGGTTATTGCAAAGTTCACAATTTAAAACCCCACGAGTACATCAATACCTGGCTCCTTGAACCTAATGATCCGCCAGTTGGAGATTCAGCTGAAACCTTCCTTAAGAAGCTAGAAAAGGAAAACGAGCGGCTGCGTGTTGCCGCAGAACGGCTGCAAATGATGGGCTATGGGATGCCTTGGACCGGAGCCCATAGCATGAGTGGACCCCGTAATCAACCCAATCAACAAGCCAACTATGATCCCAATCTGGTGACAGGTATGGTCACGGATAACATTAGGCGCAATCCTGATTACAATCCAAATGATCCTAATAGTGATCGTTTTAGCTTTACTGGCAGACCGTTAAACGTAACAACTACGATGTTGACGGTAATGCAAAAGATGTTGAATATTGATATGACACTAATCAAGACTGCCAAGTTTGGTATGCTTGATCAACCTTTAACTGATTACAGTTCTACTTTTAGTGCAGGTGTTATTGACTGTGGGACTTATCTGAATGGTACTCCAGCTGACTATGATGTTGGTACTGGAGTCAGAACCGTAGATGTTTTAGACTGCGGTACATACCTCAATGGTGTTCCCGCTGAGCGCCATGCTAGTCAGATTGATTGCGGAATCTATTTAAGTAACTAACGATGTCCGTACAGATTTTACGTTTACGTTCTAGCCTTCTTTATGACCGGATACTTCCAAGTCGGTTAGGTGATGGCGAGCTAGCAATTAACTTTAATGCTACAGAACCGGGATTGTATTTCCGTGATAATACAGCAACACCCAAGTTAATTAAGGCTGGTCCAATTCATGTTGGCAGTACTGCTCCTAACGCTGTACCTACTGGTTATATTTCTCTTTCAAAAGGGGAAAGCTGGTTAGATTCCGGAAGCACACAGATCTTCAAGATCTATGACGGTACTAGTTGGCAAATACCAAAAGCTGTTGCATCAACAACTGCAAGCGGTTTTCCAACCAATCCAATTGATGGTCAACTTCATTACAACAAGTCTGTTCCAGCTCTTTACATTTATAATGGAACATCATCTAGCTGGGTAGCAGTATAAATAGAACCTACCTGCTTTAAAATAAAAAGAAGAACAGCGACAAAAGTTTTACATAGCAAGGACAATCCATGGCTACACAAGTACAATTTCGTCGCGGAACAACAGGTGAAACCGCACTCTTCACTGGTGCAGTTGGTGAAGTTACCGTTGATACGACTAAGGATACTTGTGTTGTCCATGACGGCATTACCCAAGGGGGCTATGCTCTCATGCGAGAAGATGGTAGCAACATGCTACTTTCTTCTGGCAGTCTTAGTAGTTGTGCTTTAAGATTTGCAGCTGATCCAAATACAGGCCTTGTTAATCCTGGTCCAGATCAGCTCTCAATTGTTACAGGCGGTGTTGCACGAATCTTTATTGACTCCAGTGGTGGAGCAACGTTCAGCAACAATGTCGTCATGGGCGGCAGCCTTAATGTTGGTGCGTGGGGCGGTACAACAGTTACTCATGGCTACGGTGGTACTGGCCATACGACCTATAGTCCTGGTCAGCTTTTAATTGGTAAAGCTGATGGTTCATTAGCAAAAGCTACATTAACTGCATCAACTGGCGTCACGATTACCAATGGTGACGGTGCAATCACAATTAGTGCAGTTGGTTTAGGTGGCACTGTTACTGCAGTTACTGGCAGTTCGCCGTTAGCAAGTAGTGGTGGTACAACACCAAACATCACCATTCAAGATGCTACAACTGCTCAAAAAGGTGCAGTTCAATTAGAGGATTCAACTAGTAGCACAAGTGTTACAAAAGCAGCTACACCTAATTCAGTTAAGAATGCTTATGACTTAGCTAATGCTGCCCTTCCCCAAAGTGGTGGATCTGTTAGTGGCGACATTACAATTCACAACCAAGCAGATCTGCGTTTTGCTGATGCAGATAGCAGTAACTGGGTAGCCTTCCAAGCCCCAGCAACTGTTACAACAAACGTAACGTGGACACTGCCTAATGCTGATGGAACCTTTGGTCAAGTTTTAAAGACCAATGGTGCAGGTCTTTTATCTTGGGGCACTGGCGGTGGCGGAGGAGGTGGTTCTGTCAGCATTAGTGACACCGCACCAATTGCACCAACTACCGGTGAAATTTGGTTTGATTCCGCAAACGGTCGCACCTATATTTATTACAACGATGGCAATACAAGCCAGTGGGTTGACTTAGCTCCACAAGGTTTGATGTCCATTGTGGCAGGTGATAGCCCACCACCTGCTCCAACCAACGGTTCTATTTGGTACGACTCTGTTGGTGGTCGTACTTACATTTACTATAATGATGGAAACACAAGCCAGTGGGTTGATTCTGCACCGCAGCAAACCGGCCCTCAGCCATTAATTACTCTTGGCAACACAACTGCAGAAGTTTTTGATACAGGTAGTGATGGCCGCTTTGTTGTTACAACAGAAGGTGTTGAAAGGTTTCGTACTAACAGTTCTGGTTACACAGGCTTTGGTACAACAACTCCTGGCTCCACTGTTGATGTCAAAGGCACGCTGCGCCTCTCTGGTTCAACATCTGGTTATGTGGGGCTTGCACCAGCTGCAACAGCAGGTTCGACAACCTATACATTACCAACAGCTGATGGTACCTTAGGCCAACTTCTTTCAACTAACGGGAGCGGAACTTTAAGTTGGACAAATCCTCCACAAGGTTTCTCTCGCTTTAAAGCTTACTTCTATTCTGGCTTCTAATTATGGCTAACGGAATCCTGGGGCAGTCTGCTCCAAGTGCAACAACTAACACAACAGTTTATACAGTACCTGCAGCTACTACTGCTACTTTTTGCGTTAGTATTTGTAATCGAGGAAGTACGGGAATGACAGCACGATTAGCAGTTGCAGGAACCGGTACTCCAAGTAATAGTGAGTGGCTGGAGTATGATGCTAACATTCCTGCAAATGGTGTTTTGGAGAGGACAGGTCTTGTAGCGCAAGCTACTGAGAATGTTGTAGTCTATTTAAGTACAGCTAACGGATCTGTTTCTGTTTACGGTTTTGAAGAGGTGTAATTATGGGACGTTCTCTTAGTCAACCGCTCGTTTATCCTTTTAATTCAGTTGCAGCAACGGATCAATTTGGTACTGCAAAAGTAAGAATATTTTCTGTTAATGGAACTTTTACTGTTCCAGAGGGTATTACTAGCGTAAGGGCACGTGTTTGGGGAGGAGGCGGAGGCACTCTAAACTCCGCTGGAAGTAATCTTGCTGGCGGAACCAGTTCTTTTGGAGCATACTGTTCTGCAACAGGAGGAGGGCAATCTGGTTATTTTACTTCCGGTGGGGCAGGTGGAACAGGTTCAGGTGGAGATTTAAACTTTACAGGAGGAAATGGAGGTAGCTATTCAAGTTCAACTGGAGGAGGCGGTGGCGGTGGTGCCAGTGCTTTAGGCAATGGTGGAACAGGAGGCGCTGCAAATAGCTCCGGTCAAGCAACGGGTGGTAGCGGAGCAACAGGTGGTGGAGCAGGTGGAAGCAACAGTGGAGCAGGTTCAAGCGGTGGTAAGGGAGCAATTGGCAATGGTGGAAGTGGTGGTCTTACTACTACTAATTTTTTTCCAACAGATGGTTCTTCAGGTGGAGTTGGTATTGGTATTAGCAACCTTGATTTTATTGGTAGTGGAGGTGGCGGCGGTTCTGCTTATTCTGGTTATTCAGGTATTGGAAACGGAGCAAATGGTGGAGGCGGCAGCGGTGCTAGTAACGGGAGCAGTATTCCCGGAGGATCAGGCGGATTTCCTGGAGCAGGAGGAGGCGGTAGTTATTACACATCAGGCGGCGGCGGCGGAGGTTTTAGTATGAAAACAATTACTGGTTTAACTCCTGGCAGTACAGTGGCTGTTACGGTTGGTGCTGGTGGATATAATGGGGCAAATGGACTTGTGATTGTAGAGTACTGATCATCATGAAATACGCACGTCTTTCTTCTGACAACATTGTGATTGAGGTGTTTACACCGCCTCCTCCTTTTACAATTCAAGATTGTTTTACTCCTGAAATTGCAGCACAGTTTGAACCGTGCCCAGATGAAGTAGAGCAAAACTGGATTAAAGAACCAGATGGTACCTTTGTACCGCCTCCGCCACTTCCTCCTCCTCCCCCACCGCCGGATCCACCGGAACCTTCCCCGGAAGATGCACCAGCTCCTCCAGTGGAAGAACCAGGTGCAACTCCTGAATAATTAGATTAATTCTCTCGGCTGTGCTTATCTATAATAAGTACAGCTTTTGAATTTAATTAAGGTAACTGTCCATGGCAATTGATTTTCCACCCAGCCCTACAATTGGCCAGCTTTTTACCGCAGGTTCTGTTGTCTATACGTGGGATGGAACAAAGTGGACAGCATCTTTAGGCGGTGGTATTTCTTTATTTGGCAATAATGCTTTCACTGGCGCTAATACCTTTACCAATAGTACCGGTCAAATCTTTCGCCAAGCTGCAACACAAGATGGTGTGCTCCTGCGTGGCCGTGCTGGTGGCACCAGTTCTTACACCAGTGAATTAGTACCAACAACATTAACTGCATCTCGTACAATTACATTACCTGATGCAAATGGTACTGTTTTAATTAGTGCAAATATTGGTACAACTGTTCAAGCCTATGATGCAGATACAGCAAAGCTAGATGTAGTTCAAACATTTACTGCTGTACAAACGCTAACAGATCCAGCAATTATCGGTACCATATTAGAAGATATTTATACGATTACAGATGGTGCTGCTTTTGAAATTGATCCAGGTAACGGCAGCATCCAACTGATCACCCTTGGTGCAAGCCGCACACCAAAGGCTACTAACTTTGCAGCTGGTGAATCCGTCACACTAATGGTAGATGACGGCAGTGCTTATGCCCTAACGTGGACCGATGCAACATTTGGTGGGTCCGGTGTAGTATGGAAAACAGGCGGCGGCAGTGCACCAACCTTGAACACAACAGGCTATACCGTGATTACATTGTGGAAAGTAGGTAGCCAGGTGTATGGTGCTCGTGTTGGAGATGCCTGATGTTAAACAACAAAGCACTTGCAGCATCTGCTAGCGCTGCCAAAGTTTACATTGAAGATGTATTTTCTACTTACCTTTATACAGGTAATGGTAGTACGCAGACGATCACGAACGGGATTGATCTGAGCGGCAAAGGCGGGTTGGTTTGGACGAAAGGAAGGGCTGCCTTTAGCGAAAACCATGGGCTTGTTGATACAGCGCGAGGAACCAACAAATACCTGGCGTCAAACACTAGCGATGGGGAAGGAACAGGAACGCAGCTAACCGCCTTTAACAATAATGGATACACCCTTGGCGCCGTTAATGGGTGGGAAGGAAATAGTGCCGCTCGGCCCTACGCCTCCTGGACCTTCCGCAAGGCGCCGAAGTTCTTTGATGTGGTTACTTATACGGGAGATGGTTCCGCCCGTACCATCCCACATAACCTTGGCAGCGTACCTGGGTGCATCATCGTCAAACGCACTGATTCCAGTGGTTACTCGTGGGCGGTATATCATCAAAATCTAAGTACGGCCTCTTATTATTTATTGCTTCAGGATACTGTCCCTCAGGCCAGCAATAGTACTGTATGGAATGGCACTCATCCTACAAGCACTGTCTTTTCTGTTGGCACGTCTGCAGACACTAACGAATCCGACGGCACCTACGTAGCCTATCTATTCGCGCACAACGCTGGCGGGTTTGGCGATAGCGGCAATGACAGTGTAATTAGTTGCGGGAGCTATACCGGCAATGGCAGCACCACCGGACCCGTTGTAACACTGGGATGGGAACCGCAGTGGTTACTGATTAAGCGCAGAAACAGCACCGGAGACTGGAATCTGATCGATAACATGCGCGGCTTTGCTGTAGAGGGTACTGATGCAGAACTAAATCCAAACCTGTTAAATGCTGAAAGCACCGGAACCTTTATTACACCGCTTGCAACCGGCTTTCAATTAAATACGACAGATACCGGATACAACGCCTCTGGAGGCATCTATATCTACATAACAATCCGTCGCGGGCCGATGAAAACGCCTACGGATGCAACAAAGTTTTTCGACCTGAATGCAACAGGGCCTAGTTCGGCAAGCGGTGTTTTTCAAGAGTTTGGGGACGCCTCACTTCTAAGAAGAAGGGACCAAATTTTTGACTGGAGATTTTTTTCAAGATTACTTGGTGTTCCACCATCAGGCGGGACAGGTAATTATCTATCGACAAACACGACAAGCGGAAATACTTCTTATACGGCTACCGGTAATTTAATATGTAGTGTCAGTAACAACTTTCTTAATTCAACCATTTTTTCAGGTGTAGCTTACTCTTTCCGTCGGGCCCCCAGCTTCTTTGACGTTGTGGCGTATACGGGCGATGGTTCTAGCTCTAGGCTTATCTCGCATAATCTTGGTGTTCCACCAGAACTTATTATTACCAAACGCAGAGATTCAACTTCTACGACAGGGTGGTTTGTTTCGTCTAAGTATTACTATGTGTCAACTCCTTGGGACAGAAATGGCAGGTTAAATGACGGAACAATTGGTTTTAGTGGTGGAGGAGTGTACGAACCTGCATCCAGTCATAGTTCTACTGTTTATCCACTTAGTACTAATATTCCAGACTTAAATGGGTCAGGTGGAACTTATATCGCTTACCTTTTTGCGTCGTGCCCTGGTGTTTCCAAATGCGGCATATATACCGGTACTGGCACCACTCAACAAATTAACTGTAACTTCACAAGTGGTGCACGCTTTGTTTTAATTAAGAGAGCAGATTCTACCGGTGATTGGTATGTTTGGGATTCTGCTCGTGGCATTATTGCAGGTAATGATCCCTACCTTCTTTTGAATTCAACAGCGGTAGAAGTAACAGGTACCGATTATATTGATACATATGCCGCTGGTTTTGAAATCAGCTCTACTGCTCCAGCCGCTATTAATGCAAATGGCGGTAGCTTTATTTATCTTGCCATTGCCTAATCATGGAACTTCGTAATCGTACAACTGGTGCACTCATTACTGATTCTCAATTCCGTTCTGAGTTTCCAAATACAAGTTTTCCACCACAACTTACCCTGGAAATCATTAATGAATTTGGTTACGACACCGTACTAGAAGGTCCTCAACCTACCCTCATCCCTCCTTACCAGTACGCCCAACGTGATGGCGTTGTCGAGATCAATGGTCAGTGGTTTACTCACTACATTGCAGTCACTCCAGATGATGAGCAAAAGGCAGCCATGGATGCTGCTCAAGCTGCAACGGTTCGCACAGAGCGCAACCGGCGTCTTGCTGACTGTGACTGGACCCAGCTGGAAGATAGCCCATTAAGCCCTGACGGTAAGGGTGCTTGGGCTCTTTACCGCGAGACCTTACGTATGGTTCCACAACAAGAAGGCTTCCCCTGGAACGTACAGTGGCCGCCAGAACCGGCTTGATTATTCGTTCGCTTTACCTAAAGAGTAATTAATCATGGCAATTGATTTTCCTGCTAGCCCTACAGTTGGTGACGTTTTTATTGTTGGCGTTGTTACATATGTTTGGGATGGAGTTAAGTGGACTTCTTCTGCAACAAATAGTCCATTTAGTTTAGGTAGTGCAGCAACACCTTCTATTACTTTTATTAATGATAGTAATACAGGACTTTATAGCCCAGGTGCTGATCAAGTTTCAATTACAACCGGTGGCACTGAAAGATTCCGTGTTGATGCAGCAGGTCAACTTGAAGCTGTCAATCTAGGTACAGCAGCAACGCCTGCTTATAGCTTTACAACGGATCCAAACACAGGTATTTATTCACCTGGTGCTGATCAAATAGCAATTAGCACCGGTGGTACAGGTAGATTATTTGTAGATAGTAGTGGCAATGTCACGATTAATGGACAGGGAGATCTTCGTCTTGCTGATAGTGATAGTAGTAACTGGTTAGCTTTTCAAGCACCTTCTACTGTTGCTTCTAATGTTACATGGACATTACCAAGTGCAGATGGTACTGCAAACCAAGTATTAAAGACGGATGGTGCAGGTAACTTATCTTGGGGGAGTACTTCAAGTAGCAGCATTACTCAAGGTGATACAACTGCAGAAGTTATTGATACTGGTTCTGATGGACGCTTTATTGTTACCACAGATGGTTCAGAACGTTTAAGAGTTAATAATGTAGGCCAAGTTGGTGTTGGTACTGCAAGCCCTACTACACGCCTTGATGTTTCTGGTTCTTATGCTGCTAATGCTGTAGCTGTTGCTGCTCTAAATATTGATTGTTCTCTAGGTAATTACTTTACTAAAACAATTAATGGAGCTAGTACTTTTACTGTTAGTAATGTTCCCGCGAGTAGGAATTATGCCTTCACATTAGAACTTGAGCATACCAGTGGCGCCATCACCTGGTTCAGTGGTGTTGAATGGCCAGGTGGCACAGCACCTACATTAACGACTGGTAAGACCCATTTGTTTATTTTTCAAACAGATAATGGTGGAACCCGTTGGCGTGCTTCTAGTCTGATCAACTATACGACCTGATAAAACAATGGATCCTAATACACAAGAACTAGTAATGGGTGCAGCGGGAGCATCCGCTAGTCCTCCGGTTTATATTGAAGATGTATTTAGTACTTGGCTTTATACAGGTAATGGCAGCACGCAGACGATCACGAATGAGATTGATCTGAGCGGCAAGGGTGGATTGGTTTGGATTAAGAATAGAGTTGATGCTTATAATCACCGTATTTTTGATACTGCAAGAGGCGCAACAAAACTTTTAGAGTCAGATACAACAAGTGGCGAGCAGACAGAATCTACAAGTCTTACATCATTTACATCTAGCGGTTTTACATTAGATAGCGCACTTAGAACTAATCGTAACGGTTCGGCACATGTTTCCTGGACCTTCCGCAAGGCGCCGAAGTTCTTTGATGTCGTTACGTGGACCGGAGATGGAACTAATAACCGGGCCATCAATCATTCACTGACAACCACACCCCGCGTAATTATTATTAAGCGGACGGACTCAACAAGCAATTGGGCCGTTTATTCTCCTGCAAGCCTTTGGACCGGAGAAAGTTTTACAGGTCTTTACCTTAATACAACCGCAGCGGTAGGCAGTACTACTGTCAATGGCCAAGGTATCAGCGCAGTTGGCGCATCAAGTTTTACTGTTATATCTAGTGGCTCAAATCCACTAGAGTTCAACCCAAATACCAATGGTGCCACCTATGTCGCCTATTTATTTGCCCACAACGCTGGCGGGTTTGGCGATAGCGGCAATGACAGTGTGGTGAGTTGTGGGAGTTTCACCACTGATGCTTCAGGTGATGCAACGGTAACGCTTGGTTGGGAGCCTCAGTGGGTATTGATAAAAAACACGTCAGCATCAGAAAACTGGAAGCTCGTAGATACTATGCGTGGGTTCCCAAATAACGGGCGAGGATTTGACGACAATCTCTTGAATCCAAACTTATCTGCTGCTGAAGCTACAGGTAGCCGCGTAGGTTATCCAACCGCAAACGGTTTTTTTGTGTACGAGCAATTTTCGAGCAATAACTACATCTACATAGCGATCCGTCGCGGGCCGATGAAGATGCCTACGGATGCGACGAAGGTTTTTAGTGCTAATACATTTACAGATACAGGATCAGCAACAATTTCACCCGGTTTTCCTTTAGATGCAGGCATTATTAATTTACGTTCAGGCAGTGCAAATAATTCATTTGTTGGAGATAGGTTAAGAGGTGGACCTCTTTATCTCAGAACATCTTCAACAGCTGCTGAAACAAGTAGCGGGAGTAGCTGGTTGGTATTTGATCAACAAAATAGCTATAAAATTCAAATAGGAAGTGGAGATACAAGCGTATCGTATGCGTTCCGCCGCGCCCCCGGTTTCTTCGACGTGGTGGCGTACACGGGGCCGGGAGCTGGAACCGTCTCCCATGGATTAGGCGTAAAGCCACAACTGTATATTGTTAAGTCGCGCACAGGCGTTACCGAATGGCGTGTATACGCCGAATCGCAAGGTGCAACTAAATACGCAAAACTACACTTGACAGATGCATTTATGGCTAACGCGAGTTGGTTAGATACCGAGCCCACAAGCTCTGTGTTTACTGTGAGTTCAAACGCGGCAGTTGGCGCTTCTGGTTCTACTTATATTGCCTACCTTTTTGCCACCTGCCCCGGCGTGAGCAAAGTCGGCAGCTACACCGGCACTGGCACCACACTAAACGTGGACTGCGGCTTTACCAACGGAGCACGTTTTGTGCTCATCAAGCGCGCCGATAGCACAGGTGATTGGTACGTCTGGGACACTGCACGCGGCATTGTCAGCGGTAACGATCCATATCTCTTATTGAACTCCACCGCAGCAGAAGTAACCAACACTGATTACATCGATCCCCTAACATCTGGTTTCCAAATTAGCTCTACAGCACCTGCTGCCATTAATGCAAACGGTGGCTCCTTCATCTTCTTAGCTATTGCTTAATTATAGAACTTTGTAGGGGCTGTAGTTATCTATAATGAGTACAGCTTTTTAATGTACTCATGCGGATTTCTGATGCTGGCCTGGCACTTATCAAAGAATTTGAAGGACTCCGCTTAAAAAGCTACCTTTGTCCAGCAGGTGTCTGGACCATTGGCTGGGGACACACTGGCCCTGATGTGAAAGCCAACATGACCATCAGCGA
>Ga0129336_10002036_pt1 | contig 12437 bp, 13 predicted proteins | sample CPB6_02_DNA_FD_96878 | JGI IMG/M metagenome (GOLD analysis project Ga0129336, IMG submission 96878) | Freshwater to marine salinity gradient microbial communities from Chesapeake Bay, USA - CPBay_Sum_0.6_0.2_DNA | ecosystem: Environmental > Aquatic > Marine > Coastal | place: USA: Chesapeake...
GACCGGCCCTGCTGCTCTGCCCGAGCGGCCATGGCCAGGACTGGCCGAAGGAGCAATGGCAGGCCTTGCCCGCAGCCATTCGCAGCAAACTGCCCGACCTGCGGGTGGTGCAGGCCAGCAGGGGCAACCTGATGGAGCGGGCCTGCCAGATGGCCAGTTGCGATGTTGTGCTCAGCAGCGATCCGATCAGCAACAGCCTGGCCTTGTTCAGCGGCATGCCCCTGGTGGCCATCGGAGCTGATCCCGCCTCCCTGCCCCAACGGCAAGGGGTCCAAGTGGTGGGACAAGCCGGTTCCCTCGGCAACCTTCAAGCCAGTGAGGTCCTCCAGGCCCTCGGCTTGGGATGACATCGCGCCGGCGCCGCGGACCGATCCGCCCGCGATACCGGGGGCCCCTGGCCCCCCTGCGCCGACTCTTTGATGATCTGCCTTGGGCAGGCCCCGTGGCGGCCTTGGCCCTGGTGGTGAATGCCGGAGCCATCGGCTACCGCATCACAGAAGGCTGGGACTGGGGCGATTGCTACTGGATGGTGCTGATCACCCTCAGCACCCTGGGCTTCAGCGACGAACACACCCCGCTGGTGCACACCGGCGGCCGCGTTGTGACCGCTCTGCTGTTGATGGGTGGTCTGGTGGTGGTGCAGCAAACGCTGCAGAAACTGCTGGAATTAACGAACTCCGGTTATTTCCGCCGCCTTCGCCAGCGGCGTTACCGCCAGCAGCTGCAGCGCTCGATGAATCAGCACGTGATCCTCTGCGGCTACGGCCGAATCGGGCGAGAGATTGCCGAGCAACTCTGCGGTGAAAACATCCAGCTGCTGGTGGTGGAAAACGATGCAGGCCGCATCGATGAGGCTCAGCAGCGGGGCCTCACCGTGTTGCAGGGAGACGCCACCCTCGATGAGACCCTCGAGGAAGCCGGCATCCATCGCTGCCGCGCCCTCGTAGCTGCTCTGCCCAACAACGCCGCCAACCTCTACGTGATCTTGAGCGCGCGGGGCCTAGCTCCCAGCGCCCGTCTGATCGCGCGGGCGGATAGCGAAGAAGCGGAGGGCAAGCTGCGCCTTGCTGGAGCCGACCAAGTCGTCAGTCCTTATGTGGCTGGGGGCCGGGCCATGGCGGCTACAGCGCTACGGCCCCTGGCCGTGACCTTCATGGAATTGCTCGCCGGCAGCGACTGCGAGGTGGAGGAGTTTCTGCTCAGCGAGCATCCAGAACGGCTCGGGGACCTCAACGGCGCCAGCCTCTCGGAGCTGCAGCTGGGCCGGCGCAGCGGTGCCCTGGTCCTGGCGATCCGCAACCCCGCCTCCAGTCAACTCAGCACCGGCGCTGTGGAGTCCCTGATCGCCAACCCCGGTGGTGATGTGCGCTTGGGCCCCGGCCAGTTGCTGGTGGTCATGGGCAGCAAACGGCAACTCCAAGACTTCGGCACCTTGCTCGGCGGCGCGCTGGCAGGGGTGGAAAGCATGCCCGCCTAGCCTGCGGCGAATTCTTTGCTCTCTCCATGGCAGACGCCACGCCCCTGTCCGGTCAGGTCGCTCTGGTGACTGGAGCGAGTCGCGGCATTGGCGCAGCCATTGCCAAGGAACTGGCCGCTGCCGGGGCGACGGTCGTGGTGAACTACGCCAGTTCCCCTGCTGCCGCTGAGGCCGTGGTGGCCGAGATCAGCGGTGCCGGCGGCAAGGCCTGGAGCCATCAGGCGAATGTGGCCGACGAGGAGCAGGTCGAAGGCCTGATCAAAACGGTCCTGGAGAAGGAGGGCCGTTTGGATGTGCTCGTCAACAACGCCGGCATCACCCGTGATGGCCTGCTGATGCGGATGAAGACCGCCGACTGGCAGAGCGTGATCGATCTGAACCTCACGGGCGTGTTCCTCTGCACCCGGGCCGTGAGCCGTTCGATGCTCAAAGCCCGCGCCGGCCGCATCATCAACATCACCTCCGTGGTGGGGCTGATGGGCAACCCGGGCCAGGCCAACTACAGCGCCGCCAAGGCCGGCGTGATCGGACTGACCCGCAGCAGCGCCGCGGAATTCGCCAGCCGTGGCGTCACGGTGAATGCGGTGGCGCCTGGTTTCATCGAAAGCGACATGACGGCCGAGCTCGACAAGGAACCGATCTTGAAGGCCATTCCGATGGGACGGATGGGCCAGACCGCCGAGGTCGCCAGCGCCGTGCGCTTCCTGGCCGCCGATCCCGCCGCCGCCTACATGACCGGCCAGGTGCTTCAGGTGGATGGCGGCATGGTGATGCGCTAAGGCTGGAGGGGCTGGGTGAGCTCCTCGCGTAAGCGTCGAATGCGCTGCAGCAGCTTCAACCTCCGACTGCGCTCCGTCATGGTCAGGAAGAGGCGCAGGGGCACGTAGATCAGGGCCATCCCCAGTCCCAGGCCAGCCACCAGCAGAAAAGCCATCACATTGCTGCCGGCACCTGGGTCGGCCAGGGCTTCGGTCAGAGGCCCCGCAAAGCTCTCCACCAGGGTGTCGCTAACGCTGTCCTGCATGGGCCAAACCCTATCGGCTGCAAGCGAAGCCGGCTGAACTCAGCGGTCGGTTCATTCGGCTTTCCCCACAAGCCAGCGGCCACCCCCCCATGGGAGCCTGTAGCGACTACAGCGCGATCAGCCTCCGCGATGGCCAAGCTGCTCTCCTTCTCCGATGACTCCCGCGCCGCCCTCGAGCGTGGCGTCAATGCCCTCGCCGATGCGGTGAAGGTCACCATCGGCCCCAAGGGCCGCAACGTGGTGCTCGAGAAGAAATTCGGCGCCCCAGACGTGGTGAACGATGGCGTCACCATCGCCCGCGAGATCGAGCTCGAGGATCCCTTCGAGAACCTGGGCGCCAAGCTGCTGCTGCAAGTCGCCACCAAGACCAAGGACAAGGCAGGCGACGGCACCACCACTGCGACGGTGCTGGCACAGGCCATGACCCGCGAAGGCCTGCGCAACGTGGCAGCCGGCGCCAGCCCCATCAGCCTTCGCCGGGGCATGGAAAAGGCCGTAGCCCAGGTGGTCCAAGGAATTGCTGATCGCTCCACCCCCGTGGCTGGGGATGCGATCCGTCAGGTCGCCACCGTCAGCTCGGGCGGCGATGAGGAAGTGGGCCGCATGGTGAGTGACGCCATGGACAAGGTGAGCTCCGACGGCGTCATCACCGTGGAAGAGAGCAAGAGCCTGGCCACCGAGCTTGAGATCACCGAGGGCATGGCCTTCGATCGCGGCTACAGCTCCCCTTACTTCGTCACCGATGGCGACCGCCGCGTCTGTGAGTTCGACAACGCCCTGCTGCTGATCACCGATCGCAAGATCAGCGCCATCAACGATCTGGTGCCCGTGCTGGAGGCCGTCTCCAAAGCAGGGCGACCGCTGGTGATCCTCTCTGAGGAAGTCGAGGGCGAAGCCCTCGCCACCCTGGTGGTCAACAAGAACCGCGGCGTCCTTCAGGTCGCCGCCGTGCGAGCACCTGGCTTCGGGGATCGCCGCAAAGCCATGCTCCAGGACATCGCGATCCTGACCGGCGCCAACCTGATCAGCGAGGACCGTGCCATGAGCCTCGACAAGGTCGGCCTTGAGGATCTGGGAGTCGTCCGCCGCATCACCATCAGCAAGGACGACACCACCATCGTGGCCAGCGGCGACCATCAGTCGGCCGTGCGCGATCGCATCGCCGCCATCAAGCGCGAGCTGGAGAACACGGACTCCGAGTACGACCGCGAAAAGCTCACCGAGCGCATCGCCAAGCTGGCCGGTGGCGTAGCCGTGATCAAGGTGGGTGCCCCCACCGAAACCGAACTGCGCAACCGCAAACTGCGCATCGAAGACGCCCTGAACGCCACCCGCGCCGCCGTTGAAGAAGGGATCGTGGCCGGAGGCGGCAGCACCCTGGTGCAGCTCGCTGGCGAACTGGATGGCCTGGCCGCCAGCCTCAGCGGTGATGAGCGCACCGGTGTTGAGATCGTGCAGCGCTCCCTCACCGCTCCCCTGCATCAGATCGCCAGCAACGCGGGCTACGACCCGAACGTCGTGGCCGATCAGGTGCGCAGTAGCGGCCAGGGCTTCAACGCCGCCACCGGCAACTACGAGAATCTGCTGACCGCAGGCATCCTCGATGCCGCCAAGGTTGTGCGCCTGGCCCTGCAGGACGCCGTCTCCATCGCCTCGCTGCTGCTCACCACAGAAGCCGTGATCGCCGACAAGCCCGAACCTCCCGCCCCTGCTGCCCCTGGCGGCGACATGGGCGGCATGGGAGGTATGGGTGGCATGGGCGGTATGGGCATGCCCGGCATGGGCATGATGTGAACCTCAGGCCCCAGGCCGGATCACATCGCCCGAATCTCATCGCCCGGATCACATCGCGCGGATCAAACGGGCGTGGATCCGGCAAACGGCCAAGGCCTCAGGGGGCGGGCTGCTGCAGAGGCGGCCCAGCTCCCGGTTCAGGGCTTCGAGATCAGCCATGGGGAATCCCGCCATGGGGGTCGTGAGCAATACGCCACCCACCACGAGGGAGAAAAGGGGAACGACCCGCTGGGAGGTCATGGCGCACCTCCGGTGAGACCACTGAGACTCTCTCAGTGTGCGTTTGCCTCAGGCCGCTGCAGCTGCGCTTCAGAAAGGTTTCAAAAACCTGTTAAGCCAGGGCACGCCGGTAGGCCGCGACCTGCAGATCTACACCGGTAATCGCGGTTCCCACCACCACCGCATCCGCACCTTCAGAGAGGGCCCTGCGGGCCTGATCGGCGCTGGAGATTCCGCCCTCGCAGACCAGCATGACGTCTGCCGGCAGCTGGGAGCGCAGCGGTCCCAGCAGTGACCAGGCTGGGGGCTTGAGCTCGGAGGTGGCCTCCGTGTAGCCATACAAGGTGGTTCCCACCCAATGGCAGCCGAGTTCAGCGGCGCGCAGCCCATTGGCCAGGCTGTCCACATCGGCCATCAGCACCGCCCCAAGTTCGCTGCGGGCACGGTCGATCAAAACAGCGAGATCAGCTTGAGCAGGACGCATCCGCTCGGTGGCATCGAGTGCAATTACATCGGCCCCGGCGGCCCACACCTGCTGAATCTCATGCCAGGTGGGGGTGATGTAGACGGAGCTTCCGGGGAATGTGCGCTTCCACAGCCCGACGATCAGGGCCTGAGGGCAGCGGCGCCGCACCGCGCCGATGTGCTCAGGGCTCTCCAGCCGCACACCAACAGCCCCATTGTTGAGGCTGGCCTCAGCCATGGCGGCGATCACGTCGGGATCGCGCATGGGTGAGCCCTCGGGGGCCTGCACCGAAACGATCAATCCCGATTGCAGCGCCGTCCGATCACGCAGCACGCGGCGCCTCCTGGTCCGGCAGCCAAGAGCGCAACTGCGCCAAGCCCGGATGACTGGGGGCTGGCGCCGGACGCGTGCGTTGCGCGGGTTTCGGCACAACGCGCAACCGGCTCAACGGAGCGGCGAGCGGCAGGGGCTCAGGCTCCTTGGCGGCGAGCAGCTCGGGCTCCTGCTCGCTGAGCACTGGGGCAGGAGCCTCCTCCGTGACCTCAGGACGGTCATCCTCGCTGGCGTTCCACCAGAGCATGCCCTCAGGATCCTGGGCTCCCAGTTCGAGCAACAGCGGCTGAAGACTGGCGACGCCTTGGCGATGGGCCCATTGGGCGAGCAGGGCCGCAAACCCGGATCGATCACGCCGCGCCAGGCTGGCGCCAAGAGCTTGCTGCTGAGCCTGACGGCGGGCCTGAGGGGAAAGAGGAGCCGGGGGTCGCTGAGCCACAGAACGAGAGTCCAAACAATCAGGCGAGCTTGCGATCCAGCAACGGGCGGATCAGCAGAAACAAACCCAGGGCCAACGCAGCCAACACCCCGAGGCAACCCGCGGCGGTGACGGACCCATAGGGGGCCTCCAACACCACGGCTGACAGGGAGAACTGGCCGGCGTAGGCGGCACGGATCGGTTCAATCGCGAAGGTAAGGGGATTCAGGGCCGCTAGCCAGCCCAACCAGGCCGGCATGAAGGAAAGCGGTGCCAAAGCTGTGCTCGCAAACAGCAGCGGCAGGTTCGCCACGAAGATCACCGCGATCAGTTCGATGTGACCCGGCAGGGCGAAAGCCAAGCCCAAGCTCAAACCGGTCACGGCAAAGACCAGCAGCAGCAGGGTGAACAGCACCAGCAGCAAACCGGCTCCGCCGGGCCAGCCGTAACCGAGCCCCCAGGCGGTGGCCATGATCGCCACGCTCTGCACCAGGCTCAACGCAGTGATGTAGAGCACCGAGGCCAGCACGATGGAGCTGCGGGAGCGCAGCGGGGCCACCAGCAGCCGGTTCAAGAAGCCGAATTCCCGGTCAAACATCACCGGCAGGCCAGCGTTGAGTGCTGCGCTGAAGGCCGTGAAGACAATCACGCCTGCTCCGAGAAACCGCCCGTAGCTCATGCCCTCTGGCAGCAGGCCTTCCGGGGCATTGGCGAAGAGTGCACCAAAGAGAATCAGCCAGATCAGCGGCTGCAACACGCCGGCCACCAGCGTTGAAGGCCTGCGGGCCAGCTGGAGGAACAGGCGGCGAGTCAAGGCCAAGGTTTCCTGCAGCAAATCGGCCAGGGCCGAGCGCTGAGGGGTGGCGGAAGACCCAGGGCTAAGCAGGGATGGAGTGGCGCTGGTCATCGGAATTCAGAGGAGCAATCAAACAGCAACGGATCAAGTCGCATCAGAACTCAGCGCATGGACTGCTTGCGCTCGGCCTTGGGGTCACGGCTGCCGGCGACCGCCAACTCCGCATCCATCAAGGTGCGGCCTGTGGCCTGCAGGTAGACGTCATCCAGGCTGGGGCGGCTCTGGGCCAGGGCAAACACGGGGAGCTGAGCCTCCGAGAGCTGCCGGCGCAGCTGCTCCACCACCCCGTCATGCTCGACCACCAAATTCAAGGAGTAGCCCTGGGCCCGGTTCACCACCACCTGGCGCACCCCAGGACAGGTCTGCAACAGGGCCTGGACCCGCAGAGCTTCCGGTTCATCGCTGAATTCGCGGACCCGCAGGGTGACCCGATCCCCCCCAAGGGCAGCCTTGAGCTCCGAGGGCTGACCCGCCGCGATGACGCGGCCGCCCTCAATGATCGCCAGCTGATCGGCCAAGGCATCCACCTCCTCGAGGTAGTGGCTGCTGAGCAGCACCGTGGTGCCCTGATCGCGCAACTGGCGGAGCACGGCCCAGATGGCCGCTCTGCTTTCGATATCCAGGCCAACGGTGGGCTCATCCAGCACCAACACCTCTGGACGGTGCAAGAGGCCGCAGGCCAAATCAAGGCGACGGCGCATGCCCCCGGAGTAGGTGCCGCTGCGGCGATCAATCCAATCGCCCATGGCCAGCAGCTCGATCAGTTCAGCGATGCGACCATCGCGCTGATCACGGTTCAGGTGATACAGGTCACCCTGCAGCTGCAGCAACTCGCGGCCGCTGAGGATCTTGTCGAGGGCCACCTCCTGAGCCACGTAGCCAAGGCGCTCTCGAACCTGCCTGGGCTCACGCAGGGCATCCAGCCCGGCGACGCGAACCGTGCCGCTGCAGGGGGCCAGCAGGGTGGCCAGGATCCGCAAGGTGGTGGTTTTGCCGGCGCCGTTCGGTCCGAGCAGGCCAAACAAAGACCCTTGCGGCACCTGCAAGGTCAGCCCCTGAAGAGCCTCCACAGCCTTCTCGCCTTTGCCGAAGCGCTTGCAGACGTTCTCCAGCTCCAGCACTGGACGAGTTGCCGCCTTGGTCACCGCCTCAGACCCCGCTCAGCCACATGAAGAGTCGACTCTAGAAAGCTCAACCCACCAGAGCAGCAGGCAGGGTGAAGGCTGACCTGCCGGACCCAACCATGGCGAGCAGGTCAAGGCTCTGCTGCGTGAACTGTTCGCCAGCCGGCAGGCGGGCCAGCATCAGCAGCAGACAGATGCCGAAGAGATAAAGAATCGACCAGCGAAACAGGGCCTTGGCGCAGCGGATGTCATCGGGGTCCTGAAGCAGGTTCCAGCTCATCTGCAGCAGCCGCGCGTTGAAAGGCAGCAGCAACAGGCCGTAGAGCAACCCACCACCGGGCAAAGCCCAAACCCCCAAAAGACTGAAGACGACGGTGGCCAGGGCATAGACACCGATGGCGCGGGCCGTCGCAACACTGCCCTTCACCACCGGAAGCATGGGAATGCCGACGGAGCGGTAGTCGTCCTTCAGCAGCAGGGCCAGGGCCCAGAAATGGGCCGGGGTCCACAGCATCACCAGGGCAAACAGCCACCAGCTGCCCAGCCCCAGGTGACCGGTCGCCGCTGCCGCACCCACCAGCGGCGGAATCGCGCCAGCCACACCGCCGATCACGATGTTTTGCGGCGTACGCGGCTTCAGAAGCACCGTGTAGAGCAGCACGTAGCTGCAGAGCCCCAGCAAGGAGAGTCCGGCGGCCAGGCAATTCACACCGCCCACCAACAAGGTGGCCGCGGTCAAGGTCAGGGCCACGGCAATGGCAAAGGCCGTGCTGATGGACAAGCGACCCGACGGCAGGGCCCGGCCACTGGTGCGCTGCATGCGCCCGTCCAGCTCCTGCTCCCACAAACAATTGAGCACCCCTGCAGCAGCGGCGGCCAGGGCTCCACCACCCAAAGTGCAGGCCAGCCGCAAGGGCGGCAGCGGCCAACCCTCGGAGATCGCCATTCCCCCAAGGGTTGTGGCCAGAAGAAGGGGAATCAGGCGCGGCTTGGCGATCTCAAGCCAGGGGGGCAGGCGGAGCTTGGCCCGTGAGGGCACCACCTGATCACGGGTCAAGGAGGAAGCGTTAGCCATCGATCAGCACCGGCCAACTGCGAACAACAAGGGCTGCCATCAGGGCCACCAACAGCGCCGCCCCGAGCTGATGGCCAATGGTGATGGCCGGCACGGAGAGGCTGTAGCGCAGGCTGAAGACCCCCAAGGCGATCTGCAGCAGCACCAGCAGAGCCGCTGCAGAGGCCAGGAGTCGATCCAGGGGGCGCCGCCAGCCCCAGACGGCAGCCAGAAGCACCACCAGCAAGCCCACCACACGAGCACCGAGGCGATGGAGCAGCAACCACTCACAGCCGTCGCCATGGCCAACGCAACGGCCCGCAGCCCATTGGGTCGCCATCAAGCCGCCCAGTAGGCACTGAGCGAACACCAGCAGCGCAGCACCCCCGGCCAGCCAGGGCCACACGCTCAGAGATCGCCCTGAGGACTCAGGAACAGACGTCGGAGGCGGGGATGCCCATAGGGCCTGGGTCGCACCGCTCAGCAGGGCCACCAGCAGCAGCGCGGTCACCAGGTGCGCTGTCACCACGGGGAATGGCAACAGCAGGGTGACGGTCAGGGCGCCCAAGGCCGCCTGCACAATCACCAGCACCAGGGCCAGGCTGGCCACGGGGGGGCACCACGGCGGCAGTTCTTTGCGCCACCACCAGCTCAGGCCGGCGAGGACCAGCAAGCCCACCCCGACGACAAAAGCGTCGAGGCGATGAAACCACTCCAGGAAAACCTGGAGATTCATCTGACGACCAGGCAGCAGAGAGCCGTAGCAAAGGGGCCAGTCGGGACAGGCCAAGCCCGCCTCCATCACCCGGGTCGCACCGCCCACCACCACCAGGGCAATCAAGGCCACCAGCAGATGGGCACTGAAGGCTGCGAGGCCCTCACGCCGGCGGCGAGTGGATGGAAGGCTGAGCGTCACCACAGAGCAGGCGCTATTGCGGTTGGCGTCAACCTAACGACGTCAACTCAGGCCCGCTGAGGGTTCGTCATTGCCAGGTCAAAGCGACACCATCAGTGATGATCCCGTGAGCATTCCCTCACCGGAAAGCGGGCGATTGCTGCAAAGCCACAAGAACAGCGCGATCGCCAAGCTGCCTCCATAGGCTGAGGCCGATCGCTCTAAGGACCATGCGGATCCCAGCCGCAATCCTCACCCTGATCGCAGGCATGGCCTTGGTTTTGGCCGGCCTCTGGGTTGGCCAAAACGTCAACTTGCTTCCGCTGGACGCGAGCGCCAACGCCCCGATCTACGACGAGCTGTTTCAGGTTTTGTTCAGCATTGGCACGATCCTGTTTGTGGGGATCGTGGGGCTGATCGTTTACAGCCTGGTGCGCTTTCGGCGTCGGCCGGGTGATCAGAGCGATGGCGAAGCCATCGAAGGGAACCTGCCGCTGGAAATCCTCTGGACGGCGATCCCAGCAATCGTCGTCTTGTTTGTCGGCATTTACAGCTACGACATCTACGACCGCATGGGGGGCATGGCCCCACTGAACGATCACAGCATGCATTCCATGGCAGCCGAAGAGCGCACCTGGGGAGGCATCAGCCCTGTGAGTCTGGATTCAGAGAGCGGCGCCACCCCCCTGAGCGTGGATGTGACCGCCATGCAATTCGCCTTCATCTTTCACTACCCAGATGCCGAGATCACCAGCGGCGAGCTGCATGTCCCGGCTGGGCAACCCATTGCCCTGCACATGGAAGCCAATGACGTCATTCACGCCTTCTGGGTTCCCCAATTCCGGCTCAAACAGGACGTGATTCCCGGCCAACCGACGCTGCTGAGTTTCACGGCCACGAAACCGGGCCGCTACCCCATCGTCTGCGCGGAGCTCTGTGGTCCCTATCACGGGGGCATGCGCTCCACGGTGATCGTCGATGAACCTGAGACCTTCGAAGCCTGGGTGAGCCAAAACAGCCCGATCGCCGCGGCGAACAACGTCACCCCTGTGCAGTCATGACGATCAGCCTGACGCCCCAAACCCAAGAGCCGATCTCATTGCAGCCCCAGGGTTGGTTGCGCTACCTGAGCTTCAGCACTGATCACAAGGTCATTGGCCTGCAGTATCTGATCTGCGGCTTCGTCTTCTACCTGATCGGGGGAGCACTGGCCGGGGCGATCCGCACCGAGCTGCTGACTCCCATCTCAGATTTTCTACCCCGCGAGACCTACAACGAAGTTCTCACCCTGCATGGCACGGTGATGATCTTCCTCTGGATCGTGCCCGTGGTGAACGGAGGTTTTGGGAACTACCTCATCCCCTTCTATGTGGGCGCCCGCGATATGGCCTTCCCGCGGCTGAATGCCGTGGCCTTCTGGTTGATCCCACCAGCAGGGCTTCTTCTGATCAGCAGCTATTTCTTCGCTAGCGCGGCCCAGGCGGGATGGACGGCCTATCCGCCGCTGAGCATCACCACGCCCGCCACCGGGCAGATCATTTGGATTTTGAGCGTGCTGCTGCTGGGGGGAAGTTCCATCTTTGGCGGCATCAACTTCATTGCCACGATCCTCAAGTTGCGCCGGCCTGGCCTCAAGTTGATGCAACTACCGATGTACTGCTGGGCCATGCTCGGCACCAGCATCCTGGTCGTCCTCTCCACACCAGTCCTCGCGGGGACGCTGGTGCTCTTGAGCTTCGACATCATTGCCCACACCGGCTTCTTTAATCCAAGCCTTGGGGGGAACGCGGTGGTGTATCAACACCTTTTCTGGTTCTACTCCCATCCAGCGGTCTACATCATGGTGCTCCCGGCCTTTGGCCTGGTGAGTGAAATCCTCCCCGTCCACAGCCGCAAACCTCTATTCGGTTACACCACGATGGTGTATTCGATTCTTGGCATTGTTTTTCTGGGCCTGATTGTCTGGGCTCACCACATGTTCACGAGCGGCACACCCCCTTGGATGCGGCTCTTTTTCACGATCGCCACATCCTTTATCGCCGTGCCCACGGGCATCAAGTTCTTCAACTGGCTCGCGACGCTCTGGGGAGGCCGCATCGCCCTGAATACCGCGATGCTGTTCTCCTGCGGCTTCATCGTGAACTTTGTCTTTGGTGGCATCACCGGTGTGGCGTTAGCCCAGGTGCCCTTCGACATCCACGTGCATGACACCTACTTCGTGGTTGGCCACTTTCACTACATCGTCTATGGCGGCACGGTGTTCGTGATTTTTGCGTCCATCTATCACTGGTATCCCAAGGTCACTGGACGCCTGCTCAACGAACCCCTGGGCAAGCTGCATTTCCTGCTGACCTTCGTGGGCTTCAACCTCTGCTTCGCCCCTCAGCACTGGCTGGGGCTCAATGGGATGCCGCGGCGTGTCGCCGAGTACGACCCCCAATTCACCCTGGTCAATCAGCTCAGCAGCGTCGGTGCACTGCTGATGGCACTGAGCACCCTGCCCTTCCTGGTGAACGTCGTCCTCAGCGCCTTCCGGGGAGAGCTCGCTGGCGATAACCCCTGGCGGGCGCTGACACCGGAATGGCTCACCAGCTCCCCTCCGCCGGTTGAGAACTGGAAAGGTGAAGCGCCTTTGGTGAAAGAGCCCTATGGCTACGGCCAGCACAGCGAGGAAGTCGCCCTAGCCGGCACCACAGGTTCTGAGCTGTGGCGCCTCGGCAATCCCGATCAACGCCCTTAAGCCTCTGCTGATCCATGACCACCTTGACCCCATCACC
>Ga0129336_10002037_pt1 | contig 12437 bp, 8 predicted proteins | sample CPB6_02_DNA_FD_96878 | JGI IMG/M metagenome (GOLD analysis project Ga0129336, IMG submission 96878) | Freshwater to marine salinity gradient microbial communities from Chesapeake Bay, USA - CPBay_Sum_0.6_0.2_DNA | ecosystem: Environmental > Aquatic > Marine > Coastal | place: USA: Chesapeake Bay...
CGATCGCATCGGCCTGAGCGGCGACTGGTGCCTGGGCCACCGGGTCGAGCACGCCTTCGTGTCGGGCCTCGAGCTGGCGCTGCGGGTGAGCGGCCACAAGGCCTGAAGGTTGGCGCATCTGCACCGCGCGCTGCGATGCGCTACATCGGCCGCTTTGCCCCTTCGCCCACCGGCTTGCTGCATGCCGGCTCGCTGGTGGCCGCTCTGGCCAGCTGGCTGGATGCGCGCGCCCACGGCGGCGTGTGGCGTGTGCGCATCGAAGATGTGGACACGCCGCGTTGTGTGCCTGGCGCCGACCGCGCGATCCTGGGGCAGCTGGCCGCCTGCGGCTTGCAGCCTGATGGCGAGGTGTGGTGGCAGTCGCAGCGCAGCGGCAAGTACCAGGGCGCACTGGATGCGTTGATCGCGCAGCAGCGTGCCTATGGCTGCAGCTGTTCGCGCAAGGACATCGCCGAGGCGCTGGCCGCACAAGGCCGCGCCCGCGCGCGTCACGGCGAACTGGTGTACCCGGGCACCTGCCGTGTACGCGCGCCGCTGAAAACGTCGGACCCATCGGGCCGGCCACTCGCCTGGCGGCTGCGGGTCGATGCGCCAGAGCCCATCACATGGACCGACCGCCGCCTGGGCGCTCAGTCGCAGGATGTGGCCGCCGAGGTGGGTGACTTTGTGCTCAAGCGCGCCGACACGCTGTGGGCCTACCAGCTGGCGGTGGTGGTGGACGATGAAGACGAGGGCATCACCCATGTGGTGCGCGGCGAAGACCTCGCCGACAACACCGCGCGGCAGATCGCGCTGCAGCGGGCACTTGGCATGCCTACGCCGATCTACCTGCACACGCCGCTGGTGCTGGGTGCCAACGGCGAGAAGCTGTCCAAGCAAAACGGCGCCACGCCTTTGTTGCTGAGCGACGAAACCTCAGTGATGGCTGCCCTGAATGCGGCAGCGCGCGTGCTTGGTCTGCCATGGCACAGCGGCAGCCGCGCTGACGCCTTGCAGGCCTGGATTCATACCTGGCGTGCCCGGTGGCCGCTCCTACAATCCGCCGCGTGATCACGACACCCGACAACGCTGGCAGCGCACCCGATGGCGTGGCGCATCCGCGTGCCATCCGCAGCTTCGTGCTGCGCGCCGGCCGCACCACCACCGGGCAACAGCGCGCCCTCGATGCGCTCGGGCCGCGCTTTCTTGTGCCGTACACCGCCAAACCACTGGACCTGCGCGCCGCCTTCGGTCGCGAAGCACCCACCATCCTGGAGATCGGCTTTGGCATGGGCGACGCCACCGCGCACATCGCGGCGCTGATGCCCGAGCGCAACTTCCTGTGCTGCGAGGTGCACGAGCCCGGGGTGGGCGCGCTGCTCAAGCAGGTGGGCGAGCGCGAATTGAGCAACATCCGCATCGTGCAGCACGACGCGGTGCGAGTGCTCGAGCAGATGATCACGCCGCAGTCGCTGGCCGGCATCCACATCTTCTTTCCGGACCCGTGGCACAAGAAGCGCCACCACAAGCGCCGGCTGATCCAGCCGCCGCTTGTGGCGCTGCTGGCGTCACGCATCGCGCCCGACGGCTACCTGCACTGCGCCACCGACTGGGAGCCCTACGCGCAGCAGATGATGCAGGTGCTGTCGGCCGAGCCGATGCTGGTCAACACCGCCGATGGATTTGCCGCGCGGCCCGACTACCGCCCGCCCACCAAGTTCGAGAAGCGCGGGTTGCGCCTGGGCCACGGCGTGTGGGACCTGGTGTTCCGCAAGGCCTGACGCAAAGGCGTCCCCGATCAGCGCGCGAAGGCTTCGCGCAAGCGCGCAATGGCGTCATTCCACGCCTGCGGGCCCGTCACCGGGTTGCGCCCCGCGTGCACACCCTGCCCCGGGTTGGCGCCATTCGGAACGTTCGGCAGATGCCGCACGCTGCCCACCGGGTTGTCAAAGCCGTGGTGGCTATCCGGGTACACCGTCACCTGCGTGCCGGTGGCTGCGGCCAGGCGGACGCAGGGCTCGGCTGGCGTCCAGTCGTCCTTCTCGCCGACCAGCATCAGCAGCGGCGCGGAAGGCTGGTAGCCTGCACGCAGGGCTTCGCTGCAGCCGGGGTAGAAGGCGATGGCTGTGCTCGGGCGGACTGCAGCGTCGCGCACGGCCGAGTCGCGCAGGTCGGTCGCGGCCAGCACCGCGCTGCCACCGTGCGACCAGCCAACCAGCGCGACCCGCGACGCATCGGCCCAGGGCTGCTGCTTCAGCCACTGCAGCGTGCCCAGCACGTCATCACGCCGGTGGCGCTGCACCACCTTGCGCTGGCCGATGCGCTGCTCGCACAGCGACCGCTCGCCACGTGCGGTCAGGCTGTCGGGCAGCACCACATGCCAGCCCTCGGCACGCAGGCGCCGGGCCAATCCACCATGGCGTTGCGTCAGCTGCCCGGCCTGCTCGCGGCCCGCCGCGTACAGCCCGCCGCAGCCGTGCAAGGCGATCACAACGCCGCGCGCACCGCTGGCCGTTGCGCCAAGCGCCGACTCATCGGCGCGCAGCCACCAGCCACTGATCAGGGTGCCGTCGCGGCTGGGAATCTGGATGGGCTGTGGCGTGGACGAAACCGCCAGCGCGGAGGTTGCAGGTTCACTGGCCGCATGCAGGCGGGCGGGCCCGAATGCGGGAGCCCAAGCAACGAGGGCGACCGCGCAAGCCCAACGCAAGGGCGCGCGGCGCAGACTCATCACACGCGCTCGGTCACCCAGCCCTGCACCGACTGCAGGGCAGAGCCGAGCTTGCTGGCATCGGTGCCGCCGGCCATCGCCATGTCGGCCTTGCCGCCCCCCTTGCCGCCCACCTGCTGGGCCACGAAGTTCACCAGCTCGCCGGCCTTGACCTTGGCCGCAGGATTCGACAGCACATCGGCGGTGACGCCGGCGGCCAGCTGCACCTTGCCGCCGTCCACCGTGGCCAGCACGATGGCCGCGGTCTTGAGCTTGTCCTTCAGCTTGTCCAGCGTGTCGCGCAGCGTCTTGGCGTCGGCGCCGTCCAACAGCGCTGCAAGCACCTTCACGCCCTTCACATCCACGGCCTGCGTCACCAGGTCGTCGCCCTGGCTGGCGGCCAGCTTGCCCTTGAGCGCAGCCACTTCCTTTTCGAGCGCACGCACCTGCTCCAGCACCTGACCGATGCGCGACTGCAATTCCGCTGCTGGCGCCTTCAGCGCACCAGCGGCTTGCGCCACAGTGGCTTCGAGCTGCTGCAGGTAGGCCAGCGCGTTGGCGCCGGTCACCGCCTCGATGCGGCGTACGCCGGCGGCCACGCCGCTTTCAGCCACGACCTTGAACACGCCGATGTCGCCGGTGGCTTTCACATGCGTGCCGCCGCACAGTTCGCGGCTGCTGCCGATGTCGAGCACGCGAACCGACTCGCCGTACTTCTCGCCAAACAGCATCATCGCGCCGGTGGCCTTGGCCGATTCGATATCCATCACGCGGGCCTGGGTCGACGCGTTGGCCAGGATTTCGTCGTTCACCCGGCGCTCGATCTCGCGGATCTCGGCTTCAGTGACCGGCGCGTTGTGCGCAAAGTCAAAGCGCGTCTTGTCCGGGTCGACCAGGCTGCCCTTTTGCTGCACATGGGCGCCCAGCACTTCGCGCAGGGCCTTGTGCATCAGGTGCGTGACCGAGTGGTTGCGCATGGTGGCCGCGCGCGCGGCGGTGTCTACCTGTGCGGTGACCGCATCGCCCACCCGCAGCGTGCCTTGCTCCACCGTGCCATGGTGGCCGAACACGTCGGCCTTGATCTTCTGCGTGTCGGCCACAGCAAAGCGCGCCGCCTTGGACGACTCGCCCGCCGCAATCACGCCGCAGTCGCCGACCTGACCGCCCGACTCGGCATAGAACGGCGTGGTGTCCAGCACCACCACACCGCTTTGCCCCGGGCTCAGGTGCTGCACCGGCACGCCGTCGGCATACAGCGCGACGATGGTGGCCGGCTCGCGCAGCGACTCGTAGCCGGTGAAGCGGTTGCCCGCGCCGGTGTATTCCAGCGCGCGATCCATCTTGAACTTGCCAGCCGCGCGGGCCTGCGCCTTTTGCTGCTCCATGGCCGCGTGGAAGCCCGCCTCGTCCACCAGCAGCTCGCGCTCGCGGCAGACGTCATTGGTCAGATCCAGCGGGAAACCGTAGGTGTCGTGCAGCTTGAAGGCCACGTCGCCCGGCAGCGTCTTCGCTCCGCCCGCGAGCGCCGCGTCCAGGATCTCCATGCCGTTTTCCAGCGTCTCGAAGAAGCGCTCTTCTTCGGCCTTCAGTACGTCGGTGATGCGCTGCGCGTTGGCCGCCAGATTGGGGTAGGCCGCACCCATCAGCGCCACCAGATCAGGCACCAGCTTGTGGAAGAAAGGCTTCTTGCAGCCGAGCTTGTAGCCGTGGCGGATGGCGCGGCGCACGATGCGGCGCTGCACATAGCCGCGGCCTTCGTTGGACGGGATCACGCCGTCGCTCACCAGGAACGCGGTGGCGCGGATGTGGTCGGCAATCACGCGCAGGCTCTTGTTGGAGAGGTCCTTGCAGCCGGTCTCGCGCGCGGCGGCCTGGATCAGCGTGTCGAACAGGTCGATCTCGTAGTTGCTGTGCACATGCTGCAGGATGGCGGCCAGCCGCTCCAGGCCCATGCCGGTGTCCACGCAGGGCGCGGGCAGCTTCTTCACGCTGCCGTCGGGCTGCATGTCGAACTGCATGAACACGTGGTTCCAGATCTCGATGTAGCGATCGCCATCGGCATCGGGCGATCCGGGCGGCCCGCCTGCCACCTCGGGGCCGTGGTCAAAGAAGATCTCCGAGCACGGGCCGCACGGGCCGGTGTCGGCCATCATCCAGAAGTTGTCGGACTGGTACTTGCCGCCCTTGTTGTCGCCGATGCGCACCACGCGCTCGGGCGGCAGGCCGATCTCCTTCGTCCAGATGTCGTAGGCCTCGTCGTCGTCAATGTAGACGGTGGCCCACAGCTTGTCGGCGGGCAGCTTGTAGACCTGCGTGAGCAGTTCCCAGCCCCACTTGAGCGATTCGCGCTTGAAGTATTCGCCGAACGACCAGTTGCCCAGCATCTCGAAGAAGGTGTGGTGCCGCGCGGTGTAGCCCACGTTCTCCAGGTCGTTGTGCTTGCCGCCGGCGCGCAGACAGGCCTGCACCGAGGCTGCGCGCACGTAGGGCCGCTTGTCGGTGCCGAGGAACACGTCCTTGAACTGCACCATGCCCGAGTTGGTGAACATCAGCGTCGGGTCGTTGCCCGGCACCAGCGGGCTGGATGCGACCACCGTGTGCGCCTTGGACGCGAAGAAGTCCAGGAAGGTCTTGCGGATGTCGGCGACGGAAAACTTGGGCTGACTCATGACGGTCTCGGAATGTGGGCCCGGCGCGGCGCCACAGGCAGGGCCTGCGTGCCGCCATCCTGACGGGCGGGTTTCGCTGCGCGGCCGCACGGGTGGCCGGCGGTGCGCGCAAAGCCTGAAATTATAGGAAGCCCGGCCCATGCGGGCCATGGGCGGCGCGCGGCGCTGGCAGAATGCCCAACCCGGTATTGCCCCGCCGCATTTCGTTCACATCCGACCCGAGGAACCGCCATGGACATGAAGTCGTCTCCGCTGGCCCTGCTGAAAGACCCGACCCTGCTCAAGACCGATGCGCTGATCAACGGCCAGTGGGTCAAGGGCGCGGGCGCAAAACGCTTTGACGTGACCGACCCGTCCAGCGGCCTGAAGATCGCCGATGTGGCCAACCTGGGCCCGAAGGACGCCGAACTGGCGATTGCTGCCGCCAACGCCGCGTGGCCCGCCTGGCGCAACAAGACGGCCAAGGAGCGCAGCAACATCCTGCGCAAGTGGTACGACCTGCTGATGGCCAATCAGGACGACCTGGGGCGCATCCTGACCGCCGAACAGGGCAAGCCGTATGCCGAAGGCAAGGGCGAGATTGCCTACGGCGCGAGCTTCGTCGAGTGGTATGCCGAAGAGGCCAAGCGCGTTAACGGCGAGACCCTGCCCCAGTTTGACAACAACCGCCGCCTGCTGGTGCTGCGCCAGCCGATCGGCGTGTGCGCGGCCATTACGCCGTGGAACTTTCCGCTGGCGATGATCACCCGCAAGGTGGCGCCGGCACTCGCTGCGGGTTGCCCGGTGGTGATCAAGCCGGCCGAACTGACGCCGCTGACCGCCCTGGCCGCGGCCGAACTGGCGGTGCGCGCCGGCATCCCGGCCGGCGTGCTGAACGTGGTGACCGCCGACACCGACAACAGCATTGCGGTGGGCAAGGTGTTCTGTGCCAGCGACATCGTGCGCCACATCAGCTTCACCGGCAGCACCGAGGTGGGCCGCATCCTGATGGCGCAGAGCGCACCCACCGTCAAGAAGCTGAGCCTGGAGCTGGGTGGCAACGCGCCCTTCATCGTGTTCGACGATGCCGACATCGACAGCGCGGTGGAAGGGGCGATCGCCAGCAAGTACCGCAACGCCGGCCAGACCTGTGTGTGCGCCAACCGCCTGTATGTGCAGGACGGCGTGTACGACGAGTTCGTGCAGAAGTTCGCCGCGCGGGTGAAGGCGCTGAAGGTGGGCAACGGCTTTGAAGAAGGCGTGATGCAGGGTCCGCTGATCGAAGAAGCTGCAGTGGACAAGGTGCGCCGCCATGTGGCCGATGCGCTGGGCAAGGGCGGCAAGCTGGTGACCGGCGGCAAGAAGCTCGACGGGCTGTTCTTCGAGCCCACCGTGGTGGCCGAGGCCACCGCCGACATGCTGTGCGCGCGTGAAGAGACCTTCGGCCCGCTGGCGCCGGTGTTCCGCTTCAAGACCGAGCAGGAAGCCGTCGACGCGGCCAACAACACCGAATTCGGTCTGGCCAGCTACTTCTACAGCCGCGATGTGGGCCGCATCTTCCGCGTGAGCGAGGCGCTGGAGTACGGCATGGTCGGCATCAACGTCGGCATCCTGGCCACAGAGCATGTGCCCTTTGGCGGCGTCAAGCAGTCCGGCCTGGGCCGCGAAGGATCGCACCTGGGCATGGACGAATACGTGGAGGTGAAGTACCTCTGCCTGGGCGACGTGCTCAAGTAAACTGCAACCGTCTCGCGGCGCCGGCATCACGTCGGTGTCGCGTCTGTCTCCTGCGGGCGTCGTTCAATGGCAGGACCTGAGCTTCCCAAGCTCAAGACGTGGGTTCGATTCCCATCGCCCGCTCCAGCCGCATACGTGGATGCGCGTTGCTGCAACCTTGAGTTACAGGTTGGCTTGGCTGCCAGCACATTTCTAGCCCGTGCGTTTGTAAACTGGGCACATGCGGAAGTCCCGTTCGGCCAGCAACGCCTTGGTGTCGAAGAGCTGCAAATGCAGTCTTGTGCCTACGGCTTTCGACATCAACGCCTGGGCGCGCCAGTACCTTGCGCGATTCTTCTGGGCCTGTTGGTGCGTTGTGGTGCTGCTACTCGGCACCGTTGCGCCCAACAAGGCTGTCGCGCAGCCAGCAGTCGGTGATCGCTTCACCGACTCGGTTCGCACGGAGGCCGGTTACCGCATACCACTTCCTGCAGGGCAGTGGGAGGCCACGGCCACCAAGACCGAGAAGGAGATCCGGCATGTGGTTCTGGCGAACCGCGATGCCGACGCCGTCATTCCCTACCTGGTGGTTCGCTACTCGACGAAGACCATCACGGGTCACTGGGCTGATGCCTGTGGTTCGAACAATGGCTCATTCTGGAGATCGCGACACGGCACTGCGTCCAGTCAGCTGCTTCACAAGTGCCAGTTTGTGTTTGTCGACAAGCTGCCTCGGCAAACGGACACGGGTCGCGACCGGTGGACGTGGGAAAACCTATACGACGGCTTCAGAGATGCCAGCGGGGCCTTACGTGACGAGCGTTTGATACGAACGTTCTTGAACGTCACGATGTACCGAAACGACTTTGTCATCATCGACTTGTTTTCGCGGCCATCCCTATACGCGCAAACGGTACAAGCGATCCAGGCATCAATTACCTCTGGCACAAAGAACGACTGGGCAACGGAGTTCATCAACTGGACTGCCTGGTACATCGAGGCGTTGAAGCTGTCGGTCATCGATAAGCGCTACACCAGCATTTCGCCCTTCAAGCCGCCAGGCAGCCCTTCGTTCGCAGCGGCTGGCAACTCTGCCGCGCCGCCGTCGCGTCAGCCGCCCCCAAGCGACCAGCAAGTCAATGCCGACCTGCAGGCGGCGCTTCGTGCACAAGCGGCGGTATCACGATCCACCGACGAAGATGCGCGGCGCAAGGAGCAGGCAGCGCTTGAACAGATGCGCGCGGACGCCGCCCGGCGGCTGGAGGCAGCCGAAGAGGCGCGCCGACGCGAGCAGGGCGAGCGTGACCGTCTATCCGCAGACCTGCAGCAACGCTTGCGAATCGAAGAGCAGGAGCGTCAGCGTATCCAACACGAGAAAGAAGTGCTGGCACAAAGAGCCCAGCAAGAGCGCGCTGAGCGCGAACGCCTTGAGGCTGAGGTCCAGCGGCTGAAAGCACAGGTGGAACAGGATCGGCAGCCAGCCGCTGTGACGGGCCAGGCCAACCGCAAGGCCTTGGTCATTGGCAACGACAGCTACCGCCATACAGCCCGACTTGTGACAGCCCGAGAAGATGCCAGGGCCATGGCTGATGCGCTTAGGCGGGCAGGCTTCACCGTGACGCTGCAGACCGATCAGGGCGAAAAGGACATGCGCGCCACGCTACGGCGATTCGCTTCGCAAGTGCAGGGCGGCGACGAGGTGGTCTTCTTCTACGCTGGCCATGGTGTCCAGCTGGGGGGTATCAACTACCTCATTCCCGTGGATGTGAACGGCGAGAATGAGGCGCAGTTGCGAGACGACGCCGTACCACTGCAACGCATCCTGGACGACATGAGCGAGCGCAAAGCCAAGCTGACGCTCGCGGCCATCGACGCATGTCGCGATAACCCCTTCCAGACCGCCGGCCGTAGCGTGGGTGCCACCCGAGGCCTTGCACCAACCACTGCGGCTACTGGGCAAATGATCATCTTCTCGGCAGGTTCGGGGCAGCGTGCGCTCGACAGCTTGGGGCCAAATGATCGATCACGCAACGGCGTGTTTACGCGCGTATTTGTCCAGGAAATGTCCAAACGCGGCGTATCTGTCGATCGCATGGTGCGCAGTGCACGCAGCGAGGTGGTTAGGCTCGCCCGCAGCATTGGCCACGAGCAGGTTCCGGCGATCTACGATCAGGTGATCGGCGAGTTCTTCTTCTCGAGGTAACACCTCGCTGCAACGACTGAGCCGCTTGCTATAACTCGCCTTGCCCATGCAGCATCCTTTATCGGTGTCGATGCCTCGGTGGATGGCGGCCGCATGCTTTGTATTTCTGGTCGGCTGCGCCACGACGGAACAAGCGCCCGCTCCCATACAGCCTGAGCCTGCTTTCGCGGGCACCCTGGCCATCGGCGATCTGCGCGGCGAACGAAGCGCCCCTGTACAGGCGGCCATGGAAGCCGCCGCGCTGCAGGTGTTCCCGCGCGCACAGTGGATGAGCGCGAAGGGCGCGAGCCCGGACATCGCGCTCGACATCGTGGTGCATTCGGCGCGCATGAACGATGTGCGCTCCTCGCAAGAGACGCGCAATTGCCGCCGCTACTCCGAGCCTGATCGCGATGCAAAGGGCGCCCTGCAAAGGCTGCTTTCCGTCAAATGCCTGGACTGGGAGGTCCGACAAGTTCCTTGCCTGACCCGCACTTACGAGATCGATGTGCAGTTCCGGGCGCGCAGCGACCGCGGGATGCGGCTGATCGCGAGCGATCGCAAGGTGCACACCGCGTCAGACCGGCAGTGCGGCAACACCGCGCCAGCCACCGCCCCCCTGCAGGTCAACGCCGAGTCTCAAGCTGCGCGGTGGGCCATGGACCAACTCCGCGCTCCACTGGCGCAGTGGAGCCGTGCCGCACAGCCGCCCACAGTAGCCATTGCCCCTGCGCCGGTCAGCCCCCCAACAGTCAGCTCTCCTGCGTCTGATCCGCCCCGCCCCACCGCGACGCCGCCGGGCTACACCGTGACGGAAGCGCACGCACTCATCATCGGTAACGCAGCCTATCCCGGATCAGCACGGCTCGCGAATCCGGTAAACGATGCCAGGGGGGTGGCGCGCAAGTTCTCAGAGATGGGCTTCCGGGTCACGCTGATCGAGAACACAGATCGAGCCGCACTGATCCGCGAGCTCGATCGCTTTCATGCCGCTGCAGCGCAAAGCCAGGTCACGGTGCTGTACTACTCCGGCCACGGAATGCAAATCGACGGGGTCAACTACCTGCTGCCGACCGACATCAACCTGGCCCAGCCATCGACGTTGCGGCTGCAAGGTGTCAGCGTCAACAGCGTGGTGGATGCGTATCTGCCCGGCCGCACCCGGCTTGTCTTTCTCGATGCCTGCCGAGACAACCCGGGGCTGACCGCCCAGACGCGCGGCGCGCGCAGAGGACTGGCTCCCATCGACGCACCCCAAGGGACGCTGATTTCCTACGCCACGCGCGACGGCGGGGTCGCAGAAGACGGCGCCGGGCAGCATTCGCCTTTCACGCAAGCGCTGCTTGAACTCATCACTGAGCCGGAAGATATCTCGCTTGTCCTGCGGAAGGTGCGCGACCGGGTGATGGGCGCCACCGCTGGCCGCCAGCAGCCGTGGGAGTACGGTTCACTCAGCGGTGGCGCGTTGGTGCTTCCGCGTCTTGTGGCGCGTCCAGCAGGGGCGCCAGCGGCGCGGTGACTGTGCAGAGGGTGGAAGCGCTACTGTATGGAGCAAGCGCATCCGGCGTAGCGCAGCAGATCACCTGCCCGTTGGAAGGTGGCTGACGGATCGCCCGTCACAATGTCGCCCGCCGCTACTGCCCTGCCTCCATCAACTGCACGCGTACGCGCCGGTTCTCATCGGCCTCGGGTTGATCAGGAAGCAAAAGTTCCCTGAACCCCTTGCCACTGGTGGCAATACGCTTTCGGTCAATGCCTTCCTGCACAAGAAAAGCGGCGACGGCATCTGCTCGGCGCTGCGACAGTGCATCGTTGTACGCGGCTGTGCCCTTGGCATCGGTGTGCCCTTCGACCATGATGCGGGCGCCTGCAAGGCGCTCCGACGCCAGCGCTCGCGCCAGATTGCCCAGCAACGGCTTGCTGGCCGTCTGCAGGCGGGCCGAATCGAAGTCAAACTGGACGCTCAGATCCAGCGGCTGTGCCTTCGGCACGATGTTGCGAAGGCTGCGCGTAGCTGCGGCTGGCGGTGGTGCCAGCCGCTCAACCAGTTGCTCGACGGTCGCCTCGCGCAACGGGGTCTGTGCCCTGGCCAAGCCAGCGCATGCCAGCAGCGCGAAGCCGGCAACGACGCTGCAGGTGGCCATGCGCCTGCACTGCATCAGTGAACCTCCTTGATGGACACAAGCCGCGCTGCAAAACGCTCGGACCTCTGCGTCGCTGCACTTCCAACGCCGGCACCCGTGAAGAATCCAATCAGGGCCTGCCGGCCGCCCCAGTCGGTCAGCGAATAGGTGAAGGGCTCAGCGGCCGTGGGGGCGGACATCGTGAGCGTGCCCAGCTGACGCGGTGCGTCTGCCACCAGCACCAACAACTGGTTGGTGCCTGAGGGGCCTTGGGCAATAAGTTGCCAGTCTGGCCGCGGCAGCGTCATCCAGGTGTTGGCCTTGATGCGGTTATTGCTGTCCAGCCCATTGGGGTACAGCAGATAAAAGCTCTTTTGATCGCTGCCCAGCAGCACAAGGTAGACGTATCCGTCGTGCGATGACCGCAGCTGCAGGCTCAGGGCGTCCTTCTTGATCTTCAAGCTGGCGGAGTTCAGCTTGAGCTCGAGCTTGCGCTGAGGGCTGGCCTGGGCGGCAATGTCCTTGAGGGTGGCGATGGAGGCAAGCGGCGGCTCAGGGGTCAATACCGGCGCAGCGGGTGGGCTAGCTGGCGGTTGGGCCACTGGCGTGGTGACCGGCGCCGGTGGGGACTGCACCGCACCGGGCGCCTGCGTCATGGTCTGCGGCGGTGGCGGTGGTTGCAGCACCGGGACAGGCGGGGCAGGCTGGCATAGTGGGGCAGGCCAAGCCTCCGCCACTGGCGCAGGCGCGGGGGGCTGCGGGGTGGGTGGCGCCGCGGGCGGCTTGGACAGCGCCACCGGAATGATGTTGCGCGCCCCGGATACCGTCACATGGTGCGGGATAAGCTCTGGAAACGGCTTGAGCTTGGCGTCGATGAAGCGCTGGGTACACGCCTCGATTTCCTGCAGGGTGGTGCCCCCGGAGCGGTCTGCATCCGCAGCGGGGTCGCGCAGGCAGTGATAGATACCCTGCGTGGCCAGCCCCCCTTTACCAGGCTCGTCGAAGCTGACTTCGTCACGACGGGCCGAGGTGATCTGAACAAAGTTCTCGCTCAGGGCCCCCAAACGTGCCACCTCAAG
>Ga0129336_10002038_pt1 | contig 12436 bp, 13 predicted proteins | sample CPB6_02_DNA_FD_96878 | JGI IMG/M metagenome (GOLD analysis project Ga0129336, IMG submission 96878) | Freshwater to marine salinity gradient microbial communities from Chesapeake Bay, USA - CPBay_Sum_0.6_0.2_DNA | ecosystem: Environmental > Aquatic > Marine > Coastal | place: USA: Chesapeake...
ATCTTCTCGCCTTTTAAAAATAACAATATGTCTTTTTTATTATCATTTTTCAACTGTTGTATTTTACTCTGATCTACATATAACCAAAAGTTATAAGTGTATTCGGCACCACCTTGTTGATTTATAGAAGGCGAAATATCTCTATATTTTTCGTGAGCTCTATTCTTCGTATTATATTTCAATTCTTTTATATCGTGAAAATCTATAATGCCATTAAAAATCTCTGTCTCTTTTCTAATATCATTATTTCCTTTAAACATATGATGTAATTCAATAAGATATATATTGTAAGCGACATATCCCATTAACAATAATATTATTAATGCTATAATAACTTGGGTTACAGGGTTATACTCCATAATTTGTTTATCTCTATCTATTTAAAATATGGAAATAAAAATAATAATTTTATAGGTTTATTGCATTTATCCAATTGTCCGGATTATTGTTCTAAAGTATCAGAACCTTTAATTTTATATATAGGGTTTCTTATTCCGTATGCAGATAATCCCATAGAAGCTAAAACTCCTTTCATCGGCCCAGCGCTATACTCCTTGTATATATCGTTTCTATTCATATCATAATTAAATATGCTGAATTTACTTACTAAACCCGAAAATCCATACATTGTGCTTCCTACCTTATCACCACCAATATGTAGCTCGCCCTCATTATTTAAGTTTAATCTGCTGACATTTAGATAATCACTCTCTGTATAATACGAGCGATTGCTATTTTTATTGTTCAGGTCTTGTACTGTTTGGTTGTTCTCTGTTTTTAAATAGTTGCCATCTATAAATACATTAAAAGTACCACCGCCAATATCATTTATTACAATACCGACATGTACCCATCTTTGTAAAGGTATATATTCAATCTCTACACCAGTTACTATATTTTTATTACTAACTAAGAATTGTCTATCCGAAGAGCCGTATTTAATATCTGCCACATCATCTTTATCGAGCGGGAATCTCACTTGTATTCTATTTCTATCCGTCACCAATCTAATATATATAGTTGAATCTCTAACCGCATAATTATCGCTTGCATTTTTCTTTGCTATATGAGCAATATGTCTATATTGACCAGCTGCCGCATTTATATCAAAGATATATATCCAAAAGCAATATGTTCTTTTGTTACCATTCCCACTTTCTAATTTTTGCGTAAATGGGAATACTCGGTGTTCAGTACATATTATTGGCATTTCGGTTCCTGGTATTAATATTTTTTGCTGATTTATAACTGTGTCAGTTATAATATAATATAGGATATAGCATACAAATGCCGCAATAACAAGAAGGACTACTATAAAATATAATGAACTCGAACTATCAGACATAGCATTCATTATAGCATCTTTTGTATTTTCTATCGATACATTACTAACGGCTTTTGATACATTTGAGTACTAGCAGATATAGCCTCAGACCCTTTATTTACTACTCCATTATTCATTATACTTTCCTTAGAACTGCTTACAAAATCAGATAAACTATCTTTGACATTATCAAGAACCCCTTTGTTAGCTTCAGCAACTACCTCGCCCATATTTATTTGATTATCTATTTAAAGGAAATAAATTTTCTATTGCATAAATTAATATGATAGTTTGAAACTTGATATAAAGGAAAATTATTACATTTATATGTTTGCTTGATATTCTTTTTCTGCAATGATAAATAGCTTAACATTTTAGTGAATTTTCCTATATTTGATATGGCTCCCTTTTTGTATTTTAATAATGATAAATAATAGACATTTGAAGCAAAAATTGTAATACAAGCCTCGTTATTGTTTTTAAACATATAATAATCATATAGACACATAATTTCTATAAAGTTCATGTAATAGTCAATCTTGTTTTTTAGCGATATTTTGCGATTTTCCAATTCTATTATAATATTTTCGTGAAATTTAAGAGGTATCATCCATGGATCTTTGTTAATTATACGGATAACCTGATTTCTGTCAAATATATTCAAGTATAATATATTAATATCACAATCATTCTCTACGTGCTCTTCGTATAATATATCTTCATTATTTTTTTTGACATCACAGAATATTTTCTCCATATTGCCATTTGAAATATCATATAAATGCCCTAATTGTTTCTTAGAATGTATATCCCCATTGACATCATTATGCATCATATCTATTACCTCTTCTTTTGTAGGAACTATAATATCGTATATTTTACAGTTTTTCTTGATATCTCCTATCTTTTTAATAATCTCATTATTTGATATACATATTATAGGGATGTTTTTAAATTTACCATCTGTTAATATTTTAAGCAACGTCGTATTAATAGTTTTATCTGATATATAAATACAATCGAAATTATCAATTACAATTACCTTGTTTCTTATGTTTCCTGTTAATACCTGTAATAGCGATGATGTCGCACTTTTAAAAATAACATCATTTAATTGTTCGGAATTAAAGCAATTATTGTTATTAATACTTATAATCTCATAATTTAAATAATTGCATATTTTATTTATCGAATATGTTTTGCCGACACAAGTTTTACCTGTAACTATAATACAGCTGTCTGTTGATATCTTATTTTTATAATTGAAATTGCGTAACCATGATATTATACTACGATAAATCTCTTTATTACCACACAATTCTTTCATAATAGCTTCATCTCTTTCATTGTCATTCTCTGGAATTACAAGATTGTTTTCAGTATTATTCGCATTTTCTTTCCTAATCTTACTATTCTTCTTACTATCCTTCGCATTATTCATATAATTATTATATATTTTAAGTATTAAGTATTAAGTATTAAGTATTAAGTATTAAGTATATATACATTCTATTATTAATACAGCAATAAATAATATCAAAGCTAAAATTGGCAATAATAAAATTACCGGCATTATAGTAGTTTTCTCATTATTATAATATCCAAAGGATTTCATTTCGCCATTAGAATTAAACATTAAGCTCGGTTGTATAGTAAATATTAATATTACAATTAACAAATATATAGAGAGCGTTATTATTTTTCTAGAAAACATTCTTTATCTACTATTTTAATAAGGAAAGAAAAAAATGAATTATATATTATTAACCATTATAATATTATTATCACTAATAACAATTTATTTAATATACATATCATATATTAAAAAATGCGAAGAAAAATTCACAGAATACAAAACAGTATATATTAGCGATAATATAGATAACCTGAATGATAAAAATAATACCAAAATAATAGCTAATACAGCTACAACAGCTACAACAGCTACAACAGCTAATACAGCTAATACAGCCGATAGGGAAAAACAAGCTACATTTGCTATATCAAGTGATATTATGGTAAAATCTATAGATTATATGAAAAGAAATAATCGGATTACGAGATATATATTAGGAGTAAATACAGATGATTATAAATTATTAATAGACCCCTACATAAATAAGTATATCTTAAATAATACTCTTAGTAATACTGAAATATATAAAGATGGTATATTTGTATTTTTGAGCCCTACAAGGTTTGGTATAGAGGAATGTATATGGAATTTTACAAATAAGATAATAGCATATATTTATATGAGCGATTATTTATTTATTCAAGCACTTATTAAAGCATATAGACAAGATATTAGAAAGATACGATTACGTAAAATTAAATTAGAAGATTTAAAGAAAATGGATAAACAGTTTGATTATTTAATAACATATGTTGTTATTGGAAGCGAATATATGGAAAAATTGAAATATTCAAAATATTTTATAACAGGTCTAAAGGATATGGATATATCCCGAATAAAAGCGTTTTATCCGGTAATTAAAGAGAATTACGAAAGCGTTCGATTTTATTTTAACAAAGACACAGAAGACACAGAAGATATAACATATGATTTATATTTAAACAATGATAAAATGCTTCTGCCTATTATGAACTATGATATAATAGGTAATATAGAAAACTTCATAACAAGATTAGAAATGCCAAAGGATTATTTGGAAGCAATTGATGAATCATATAATGGTAATACAGAGTCCGGAAGTGGCAGTAGCGGAAATTACGGCTGTTATGGTAATAATAAAATTGTAAATAAGTTTGAATGTGATTCATATTATACAAAGGAGGGAAATCCAAAGAGCTATTATAGCATATGGGATAAAAAATGTGCCACAAATGAAGAATGCCCTTATTATAAAAAAAATACTAGATATGAAAATAGCAGAGGTGGATGTATTAACGGAAATTGCGAGCTTCCCATAGGTGTCAAAAAGATAGGCTTTACCAAATATAACGACGATGATTATAATAGACCGCTTTGTTATAATTGTCCGGATACAACAGATTTAAATTGTTGCGCAAATATTAAAGATATAATTGATAAAAATGGTGTTGCAATAAATAATGATTATGTATTTAAAAATGATACAGATGACAGAAAACGAAATAATTTAAATACATTAATTTCATTATTAGATTATAGAAGTATATAAAATAATCTTAATCTTGTATATTTTACAATTCTATCCAAGGAATATCAAAAGATTTTAGATATGATGACGATGACGAACAAGACAATGTCGGAGATGCTTGGATAGATGAATAATCAAGATGATACAATTCAGACTCTAATTCCAAGTCAAAACCGAAATCCCAATCCCAATATATCTGTTGAGGAATATACTCGTTATTATTGAAATCCTTCAAGTCTTTGTTAATAATCCTAAGATTTTTAGGAGAATATCGCAAATCTCTCTCGCGAGTAATCAAAATTTTATCCTTCTTTTTATCATCATTATACTTGCTATACTTGCTCTGCTTGCTATACTTGCTCTGCTTGCTAACTCTATCAATATTTATGGAGACATCATCATACTTATCAAAATTACAGCTCATATTTAATTTGCTAGATTGATTTAGTAATTAGCCTTTGTGATTGCTCAGTGATTATATTTAGATAAGATTCCTATCAATTTTTATATAATTATATACATATATTATAACATTTTATACAATAAATATTAGAAAATTATAATGGGGGTATATGGGCTAAACCATTTACAATACAATAATTTCCTTATTAGATTATAGAAGTATATAACATATGAAAGATACTAATATTATATTTATATATAATATTATATCTATTTTTATAATAATTATCATATATTTTTTAGTTATCCATAAATATTTATTAAATGATATAGGATATGCTAAGAATTCCGGTAAAGACATTGAATATTTTAGTATGAAAGATGCCGATATACATTATAATAATAAGTTTAAATATATTCCCTCAAATACGAGAATTATGTATGAAAATACGGGGGTATATCCTTGGAATAGACATATTATAAACTCAAGTATTCCTTATGATGTTAATGTTAAAAAAGAAGCAATTAATGTATATTATTACGAATATGATAATACTACATATAACGAAAAATTAAAAGAGGTTTTTAAAAATACTTGCGAGGATTTAATAATAGCTGTGGAAGGTAATAAATGGGGTAAATGGCAAAATCCAAAAATGATTAGAAATGACGAAAATAAAATTAAGATATTACTAAGATATTACCAAGGAATATATGATTTTATTTATAATAAATTAAATACTAATAGTATTATGGATTTGCCTGGCGAAAGTATTAAAAATAATATTCAAATTGTCCATGACATTATGAATAATTATAGGCAACATAGTGAATATCCTGAATATTATATGTTTGATATTGATATGATATTATATAGGGCTGGCAAGTTTCAAGGGAAACATATTAAGGCCATTGTTGTTACAAATGGTGTAGTAATAAACATCATACTAATAAAAATAATAGGTGTAATATCAGAGGATAATATCGTGCTATTCCCTTATAAAGGGCATGATATTAATACAAATAAGAACAGCAACTTTAACCAATTTGTTCCTATGAAATATGGTATGGTAGATAATGATACAAAAAATAGCAGAAAAAATACTTTTGAAATGAGCGATAACTATTTAGACAAGGAACTTGAAGATATTATGTATAAGAAATTATTGGAAGAAAATATTCCTGAAGACGTTGATATCAGCAATAATAACTTTATAGCATCTGCCGCTGAACTCAAAGCAAGTAAAAAAGACAGATGTCTATTATAACGGATATCTTAGGATTATTGTAATTATTTATATCTTCTTGGATAAGCATATATACTATTGTATTGATATGGTGGTATAGTATATGTAATATTAGTATTTATGCTGCTGCCGCCGCTGCCGCCGCTGCTGCCGCCGCTGCTGCCGCCGCTGCTGCCGCCAGCATTTAGTTTTGTATTATTTATTATATCGGTTTCTTCATCATCACTATTGTAATAAAATAGGCTCATTATGAAACGATCCATTATTTTAATTTTCTATATTATATATCGTTTATATATTATTTATATCGTTTATATATTATTTATATCGTAATATTAGATAAATAAATGGAAATTGATAAATCTCTAAAAATTATTCAGGCAAATATTAGACGAAAGATATCGCGAAGAAAATCTTCTTCATCTAAAAAATCCTCAAAATCGGTATTTATTGAAGATTATATTAAAAACAGCACGACTGAGAATGCCAACAAAATATCTAAGTTTCTAAAAAGCAAATTAATAGTTGATAAATATACACTTGATAATCGTGTCTCATATTTTAATTATATTAGAAAGAAATTGGATAAGATTAATGATGATGATTGCTTATATAAAAAGACATATTCTCACGGTGAAGGATATACTATTCGTGATATATTAAATTTAGAGAAGAAGATAAGCAGTAATAATTTTGGCGGAGAAATTTATAGAACTTCTGTCAAAAATGCTGTAGGCGTTTTTCCAATAGCAAGCAAGATTATGAAGAAAACTGATGATAATTTATACGAAGTTAAATTAATGTCAGATATTACACGAGATATAATAAGAAAAAAAATATCCAAGCATTTTCTAATAATGTATAAATCCTGTTTGTGCGAAAAAAAAGATTATAGTAATTCAAAAACAGAATTAGTATCTGTTAATGAAATAGCAAATGGCGACCTTAATATGCTAATAAATAATAGGGATGTTATATTTAACAAAGAATTATTATATAATCTAATGTTTCAAACATTTATATCTATTGGGACATTTCATAATTTAATTGCTCATATTCATAGTGATTGCCATGGGGGCAACTTCTTATGGCATTATAATAATGAGAAAGGCTACTATCATTATATCTTTAATGGTAAGAATCTGTATCTTAAAGCCTGTAAGTATAACATTATGATATATGATTACGCATTTTCTAAAAAAATTAAGAAGAATAATATAAAAAAAATAATGGATGATTATTTACTTATAATCCCAGCATTCTTAAATGAAGATTATGAGAATGATAAATCTTTTTCACCTGAAAGTGATGTCAAAAATGATTTAAATGAAATTATAGGTACTCTAATGAAAATATATAAAACAATGGGAACTGAAGGAAGCAAATCGAGTCCTAAAAAAATACAGAAGGATATTTTTAGTACTATTATAAATGAAGTGTTTAAGAAATATCAGCTCAATGATATGTTTATAACTGATTTTGATTCCGAAGAATCTCCTAAATTATTCAAAAAACCGCACAATATTATCAATAAAAAACCCTATTATATAAATATATAAATAGTATATTATAATTATACATTAAAAACATTAAAATGAAATTAATTAAAAGATATATATCTTTAATTGAAAGTGATAAAAAATATAGTATAGCCGGTTTAATATTAGGTTGTACTGGTTCTTATTATAGTGTCTATGCGAATGAGCATGTAAGTAAAATTATGTTAGGAGATTTTTCAAAAGAACGATTGTTGATGTTATTTTATTCTAATGTAATTGCGATGATTGCCTGTTCCTTGCGCGGTGCCTGTTTTACATATTCGCAAAACTGTATGAATATAAGATTGCGCAAGATTATATATGATAAATTAATTAATCAAAATACGCAATTTTACGAAACAACTCCTGTAAATAAACTCCTCGAATATATAAATAATGATGTGCGTATAGTATCTGACAGCATCTCTTTAAATGTGAATGTTATATCGCGATCTTCCGTTCATGTAATTGCTACTATATGGATGCTCAATAAAATATCGTGGAAACTTACTATAATTGCTTGCTTACTCATTCCATTTAATATGGCTATATCAAAGTTATATGAAAAATCTAATAAAATTATTATGAAAGGTTACGAGGAACTTAATAAAAGTGTAGGCACCTATATCCACGAAACTATATCGCATATATCTATTATGAAAACATATGCTGTTGAAGATATTTCAAAGAAAAAGCACAATACATTGAGTGATAAACAGCTTGGATATATATTTAGACAAACACTATTATATGGAGCAAATCTGCTATTAATCAGCAATTTGCCAACATTAACTACGATAGGTATTATAATGGCTGCGAAATATTTGAATAATACCGACGGACTTGTTTCATTTATTCTTCATAATCAAAGTCTTTACGAAAATGTTATGGCAATTATACAATATAATAATGAGTTCATTAAATGTAAGGAACCTTATAAGCGTATAACAGAATTGCTCGATTCTGATAAGAAAAACAAAGGATATTATATTCCGCTTGATAATACTTTGAAGGGAAAAATAGAATTCTCTAATGTATATTTTAAATACGAGAAGGCTGAGAGCAATTTAATAAACAATTTCAATTTTAAGATAAATCCTGGCGAAAAAATTGCTATAATTGGCAATTCGGGTTCGGGGAAAAGTACTATTGTAAAATGTCTTATGGGTATTCTTTCCTTAAACGGTGGTAAAATATATATAGATGATATAGATACAGATATATATGATAATAAATGGTTAAAAGAAAGGATTGGATATGTAGCACAGGACAGCATTTTATTTAGTGATACAATAGCTAATAATATTGCTTATGGTATTGAGAATCCGCGAAAGGAAGATATTATTAATGCCGCAATTCGCGCGAATGCTCACGAGTTTATATCTAAGCTTCCTGATAAATACGATACGCTATTAGAAGGCACAGAACTTAGCTCGCTATCAGGAGGACAAAAGCAACGCATATCTATTGCGAGGGCTTTGATAAGAAACCCGAATATATTAATATTTGATGAGGCAACTTCAGCGCTTGATCCAGAATGCGAGGAATTGGTTCAAAATACTATAAAAGAATGCTTTAACGACAAAAGCATAACTATGATTATAATAGCACATAGAAGGTCGGCTCTTGAATTAGCCGATAAAATATATAGATTTGAAAACTCTGCTTTGACAGATGTAACAGAAGAAATAAAGAATAAAAAACATTAAAAAAACTATAGGGAGATAGGGAGATAGGGAGATAGGGAGATAGGGAGATAGGGAGATAGGGAGATAGGGAGATAGGGAGATAAAGGATATGAGAGAAAACAAAAGATATAATATGTAGAATATGTAGAATATGAAAATATATTTTGTAAATAATATTAATAACAATAATCATAATGTTATTAAAGTAGCAACGAATAAAAAGAATTGCGATATTAATATTAGGAATCACCTAGATATCATAAGTATATCTAAGAAAATTAAGACATTATTGAATTACAATAATAATTTTAAGAAAAAGGTCATATTTAATTTGGAAAAATTGGATAATCGCTTTGTTGAAGCATTTATATATAGGATATTACAGGGGAATTATTATTTTGATAAATATAAAAAGATTACACGAGAAAGAACAATTTTTTATTTCTATGTTCCGCGAATAAGTTGCACAAATAGGAAAAATATTAATGAAATAATTAATGGTTCATATATAACAAGGAATATTATAAATGAGCCTTCTAATATAGCTACACCTGATAATTTTGCAAAACACGCAAAGTATATGTTTAAAGATATTAGAAATATCAAGGTTACTATATTTAATGAAAAACATATGAAGAAAATGGGTTTAAATCTAATCAATGCTGTGGGCAATTCTTCACAGAATAAACCGCGATTTTTAATAATAGATTATAATCCTTCGGGTCATTCAGGAAAAAAGACCGTATGTTTAGTTGGTAAAGGGGTTACTATAGACACAGGCGGATATTCTATGAAAAATCCAAAACATATGATTAATATGTATATGGATAAAGAGGGTGCAGCTATATCAATTGGTATATTATATACATTGGCTAAGGAAAAATATAAGAATCGTGTTGTATGTTTATGTCCTCTTGTTGAAAATATAGTATCTAGAGGCTCAATTAAACCCAATGATATTATTAAAGCGTATAACGGCCAAACTGTGGAAATTGTAAATACTGATGCCGAAGGAAGATTAATTTTAGCAGATGCTCTTACATATGCGTGTAATAAATATAAACCAGATTATTTATTTGATTTTGCGACATTAACTGGATGGTCTGAGAGAATAAATTGTCATAGTAGTTTTACATTTTTTACATCAAATGAACAAATCGCAAATAATATACAGGAATATGGGAATAAATATTGTGAAAAAAATATAAGAATCCCTGCGTGGCTTGAATATATCTCATATATTAAATCTAATATAGCTGATGTTAAAAATTCAGGATATGAATGTAAAAACAGTGATGGCTTAATGGCAAGCTTGTTTTTGATGAATTTTATACCAAAAAAATATAGAAAAAACTGGAGCCATTTTGATATCAGAATGTCCAACTATAATAATAATGTAAATATAGCTGACGGATTCGCAACATTCTACACAATTATAAAAAATATATAGATTATCCTATTGCCACCTACTCATCCAGCAACCTCTCATTTTTCTTTACTATACCTTACGATATTTCTATCTGGTATCTAATTTAGCGAATAAATCTTCCATACTAAGCCTGGCAATTTCATCTCTATTCAACGATTTCTTAGGAGATGCCTTAGGAGATGCCTTAGGAGATGCCTTAGGAGATGCCTTAGGTGATGGCTTAGGAGATGCCTTAGGTGATGAGTTAGTACATGTATTTTCAGATAAATAATTTATACTTTAATCTAATTTATTATAAATTAGAGAAGATAAAACGGATGCAACTTAGAAGATGCTTTAGGTGATGCCTTAGGTGATGCCTTAGGTGATGCCTTAGGTGATGCCTTAGGTGATGCCTTAGGTGATGAAGATTTTTCTGATATTTTTAGCGATGCCTTAGGAGATGTCTTGGGAGATATCTTAGGAGATGTCTTGGGAGATATCTTAGGAGATGTCTTGGGAGATATCTTAGGAGATGTCTTGGGAGATATCTTAGGATTAAATATGGGTTTTAAGGATTTTTCCTTAATATATTGCATTATTTCCCATTTAAAATTAACATTATCCATAAATGCTTTCTCATCTATATCTTTGACAAACTTAATAAAATCTAATATCATTTTCTCTAATTCTAAGAGATTATTAACAAGTCTTTCGTGTTTTTTTACTATTCCGCTATTATAATAGTCTATTGTATTTTCACTATTATATGATTCATAATATTCAGTATATTTTTTTGTTATTAATTTTTCATCTAGTACTTTGTCTACTTTGAATGTTCCAAATATCTTGTTTTCTTTATTAGTATGAGTTATCAAAATTTTTAATAATTTGTATGCTATATATTTATCATAACTAAGTTTTTTAACATTTATATTATATAGTTTTGATGCAGTATTATAATTGTCCTTAACAAACTCTATATTGATATTAGGAAATCTATTTTTAATATCTTGATAAGCACTTCTATAATCTTTAAGTAATTCTTCTAATGATTTGTATGGTAATATTTTACCTTTTAACTCTTTTTCAAATTTTTTTCTTTCTCTTCTTATCTCTTTTAATCTTTGCTCTTCCATATATTCTAATATATAATATTATTATTATCAAACTGTTTATTATATATTAGTAGTGTTGTTTTTTATTTTATCAGTTAAAGCCTTCATAATACATATAATAAGCAAAAAATATAAAAATATATAATATATATTACATCTTATATATTACACTACATAGAACCATATATAATGTTGTTAATCTCATTTTTTTGCTCGGGATGTTCTAGCATCATGAATAACTCTTCTTCACTCAAGAGATTAAGAAGAGAGATACACAATTTAGGAACATTTTTTTCACGTTGCCATTCTTTGGCCACCATTCCCATAATCTCTGTAGGTTTAAGTTCGGGATAAATTGCCTTAATCCTACGGAAATTGTTCTTCATATAAATATTGTATTTTGTAAGTTTTCTTTCCTTCTTGATACGCTTGTCAATGTTGATAACAATATCACAAAACTCATTGTTAAACTTGACAAGGCAATCAATTTTGGCTCCACTAACCATTATTACAATTAAAGTAGTGGTTTAGTAATCTAAATTGATATAAGACTTCTTATGCGGTTCTG
>Ga0129336_10002040_pt1 | contig 12428 bp, 12 predicted proteins | sample CPB6_02_DNA_FD_96878 | JGI IMG/M metagenome (GOLD analysis project Ga0129336, IMG submission 96878) | Freshwater to marine salinity gradient microbial communities from Chesapeake Bay, USA - CPBay_Sum_0.6_0.2_DNA | ecosystem: Environmental > Aquatic > Marine > Coastal | place: USA: Chesapeake...
AGTCTTGGTGACGGCGATGTTGGCCCATCCGAAGATGATCTGCTGGTCATCATCAGCCTTCGTCACCTGATACTCACCGGACATCATCACAGGCTCATCCATCAGCATGGCCGACAGATTAGCGGCAGAGAATGCGTCACAGACGTAGTCCGGGCGGATCATGCCAGCGACCTTCTCACAACACGACGAGTCGGGGAGGAAGTGTTCACAGACCGCGCAGGCGACCTCGAGTCGCTCCGCCGGTCGGTAGTTCGCTAGCCGCTGATCGACGCGTTCGTGATAGTCGTACGATTCCATCTCCATGCGGGAGATGGTACATCATCACGAACGGAACGGATGCTCCGCAGCGATGTGAGCACAGCCGTGTTCGACGGCTCCTTCGTAAGTCGGCAGCACTGCCTCCTGTCCGCAGGAGCACGACGCTGCCCATCCCATCGCGTAGGCCCGGTGTGACAGCGATCTCGGTGCTTGTCGAACACGCACGACCGGCGAGCGAACGCCTGACGGCACAGCACGATCGTGATACACGAAGTGTGGGCGTCCGCCGATTGTGCGGATCTCGTCCGGATCATCCTTGTACATGAGGCTCCCTTCGGATACGGGCGAACGAGCACTCTACCTCGGATCGCCTCGCGTATACCGACCCTCGATCGGGTATACCGACCCGGTCCACGGGTATCGCGACCCGGCCTCGCGTATACCGACCCTCGATTGGGTATCGCGAGTCTCGACTCCGGTATACCGACCGCCGCCTCGGGTAATGCGCGATTCCCGGCAGATGGCGAATGCGGAGGCCTGCTGCGGATCTAGAACGAGTCCAGCCTGCCGCCTGCCAGATGCAGATCGTTCACCGTCAAGAAGTCGCCAGCGCGCTTCGCATTCACGTATGTTCCGCCATCGCTCATCTCCACGAAGATGTTCGGCGGCATGGCGTAGTACGGAGCCGGTCGCAGATACTCGACATCATCAGCGAGGACATACTCACCCGCCTGAACCGATCGCTTCAGATAGCAGCCTCGACGCGCTCCGTGGCGCGCACGTTCCTCGGCCTCCGTAGGAATGATGAGGTCATCACCGTACACGAGTGCGCCGAGATCCACCTGCTCCACGACATCACGCAGACCATCGGGATCCACAGCCATCGCGTGATCCGCCACCGGGCCGGACGCGTTGCGATACGTGTAGTGCTTCTCGAGCAGGATCGCACCGGCTGCCGCCGCATCTCGAGCCGCGCCCACGCCGGTCGTGTGATCGGAGTATCCGACTCGGATCGGTGACCATCCGTATTCTGCGATGAGTTCCCGTAGTCGCACGATGCGCCCTGTGTTCGCTTCGGCAATCGGCGTCGGATACACGAGCGAGCACGCAAGCACGACGAGTCGGTATCGCACAGAAGGATCCCGCTCGAGCATCCACGACACAATCGTTTCCACCTCATCCAGCCACGCAGCGCCGGTGGACAGGATGATCGGCCGAGCAGTGTTGAGCACACGCTCGAGCAGCGGTAGGTACAAGAGATCACCCGACGCGATCTTGTAAGCATCTACGTCGATTGCTTCCAGCGCGTCCACAGCATCCAGATCGAACGGAGTCGCCACGAATGCGAGATTCCGTTCTCGTGCTGCGTCCCTGACGCGCTCCCACTCGTCGTATCCGAGCAGGCCAGCCTTCGTGAAGGCTTCTCGCTGTGTCGTGGTAGCCAGTCCATCGTCCCAATACTTCGGAGCGTCGTCCGTAGCGATTGATTCCGGTCGCAACAGTTGCGTCTTGATTCCCCACGCACCGGCGTCCGCCGCGTCATGCACCATCTGAATGGCTCGAGCGACGGATCCCTCCATGCACTGTCCGGCCTCCGCCAGCACTGCGCATCGTCCGCGCTTCAGGGACGCTGCGTTCTTGAACGTGATCTCTGTCATTCTGCGAGTGCCCACCACAATGCCGCCGCCGTGATCCCGATGATTCCGAGCAGCAATACCGTCGCCGTGATCTCGTTGTTGAGGTCGTCCCGACGCATCACAGCACTCCTCGGATCAGTCCATCCATGAGCCACGCGAATCGTTGCGCGCCTCGTCCGTCAGCACGGGACGCTAGCGCGCGTTCTCGACGTGCGTCACCGTCCGGCTCGTCCATGAGCGATGCGTCCACGAGGAATCGCAGCGTTCCGGCATCAAGGTTGTGATGAGGTACTCGACGAGCGAGTGTCGGCCACGCGTGTCCTCGTTCTCGTTCGTTCACCGGGATGGTCACGATGACGGTTCCGAGTGCTGACGCCTCCCACGCTGTGCGACCGGCGCTCGTGATGACGACGTGTGCCTTGAGCATCTCCTGAGCCATCTGTGCTTGATGCGCCTCGAGCAGCACATCTCGGTAGTTTCGGCGCAGGCGCGCTGCGTAGTCCGGCGCAAATCCCGGGCCGATGACGGCGCACACGTCGTATCGTCCGCTCAGCGCGTCGAGGCACTGCTCCGTCATGTGCTCTGGATCTTCGCCACCGAACGAGATCAGGATCCGTCCACGCACGCACAGGTCATCGGACCATCGTTCTTCGACTGCTCGGCGAGCAATCTGAAACTCATCACGCAATGAGGCATAGTCCGGGCCGATCCTGCTCACGGATGCGCGCTCCGTCAGGAGATCTTCCGATGCGAGTTCGTTGATGTAGAGATCCATCCACGCCGATTCCGGTGCGGACTCAAGTTCGATGCCGATGATGAGTGCGTTCTCATCACGAGCGCGCTGATAGTCGTCTGGCTGCACATTGAGACAGTCGAACACGACGACATCCGGCGCGTGTGCGTAGTACTCGCCGTAGTTGACTGCCGAGTGACGTGCTCGTACGAGCGTGAGCGCCTCCTCGGGACCGTCCACGACGAAGCGATGGCGATGATGTGGCAGTTCATCAGCGAGCGCCAGACAGCGATACAGATGTCCGTATCCGACTCGCTGTCCGGCGATGATGCGCCACTCAATCGTGCGCGTGGCCGCTCGAGCGTGAGCGAGCACGAGGTCGTATGGCGTATCCACATCAGTGGACTCATCCTCGGGAATCTCGAACAGATGGTGCGTATCGGAGACGAGTGATGCCTCGTCGTCCCACCGGCGCACGAGCATCAGACCGCCTGTCTCGCGCCAGACGTGGTCACGACGGTACTGACGATTGACGCGCTCGTGATAGACCGGGCGCAACGTCGCATCAGACTGCTCCCACCACAGCAGATGCGATTCCTCAACGACGGTCGCCAGCGATGACCACTCTTTGTGTTCGTTGAACGCGTCGAGTGCAGCGATGACGGCATCCAGTCGCAGATTCGGACTCGTCGGCTGACAGATGGCAACTGATGGTGAATCGTCACGGTCGAGATTCTGAATGACATCGTTCACGACCTGCGCGATCGTCACGTCCGGGCCAGCCAGCGCGACAGGCCGGTGATGAATCGTGTGTCCTCGGAACCGCGCCAGCATCTCAACGATCGGATCATCTGTGGACACGACGACGCTGCCCTGATCTCCGGTGATGAGGAGTGCTCGATCCATCGCTCGTTCTGCGAGCGTGACTCCCTCGATAGCACGTCGATTCTTACCGGGAATGCCGACTGATCCGGCACGAGCGGGCACGACTGCGATCCACGAGTTGACTGCGTTCTCGGTGCTCACGGCACTCCTTCCGTCATCTGACGAGTCCAGCGTGCACGTCGGCGCGCGTGGATACACTGATCGCCATGCCGGACATCACCAGCCGTTACACCGATCCCGAGATCGCGTACATCGATCAGCGACGAGGCGGCAAGACGCGTGAACAGTATCAGCATGATGTGCTCACGACTGGCTTCGTTCCGCCGGTACCCGAGACGTGGCGCAATCATCTCGGCCTGTGCGCTGACTACTCCAGCAGCACGGTCGCTCTCGCCGTCGCGCTCAATGTGGAGTGGGTACGAACGTCTCCCGAGTACGGATGGAATGTCGGAGCCGCACAGGTTCGTGCTCAGACTGACGCGCTGCGTGCGGCAGGCCTGAAGCATCTCGTCGTCGTTCAGTACGCAGGGCACAACTACGACGCAGTCATCAACGATGCGACAGTGCGATCGGCATTCATCTCGTGGATTGCGTCGCTCGCACCGGTCGTAGACGGGATTGAGGTGCTCAACGAACCGAATCTCACGAGTGTGTTCTGGAAGGGAACCTACGATTCGTCATGGCGCACGCAGGCGCGCCTGATGTTCGAGGTCGCCGTCGCTTGTAAACGAGCGAATCCTGCCGTGAAGATGGTGACGGCTGGTATGTCGCCATACGGCAACGATGACGGCGGACGCGTCGTGAAGTGGCCACAGAGCGCGTTGCCACTGCTACTCGCAGAGATCGACCGGCTCGCAATCGCAGCGGGATTCTCTGGAATCGCTGCTCTGTTCGATGGAATCGGTCAACATCTCTACGAAGCCAAGTACGACCCGCGTTCCGGTCCCGATGCGAATCATCCCGGCTGGTGGGCAGTCAAGAGGAATCGCACGGTGTGGAGCGGCGGCAGTGCATCGGGCACGAGTGGCTCGTGGACGTGGACCGGCATCGCCAAGTACGGCATCCCGATCTGGAACACGGAGTACGGACAGAAGCGCGCTGACTTCACGTCAGACGCGGCAGCCGCCGCACACATGACCAACTACTTCGCTGAGTATGAGGCGCAGCGTGCCGCTGGTATTCGGTTCGGGCCGCACATCGTGATCTCGAAGAACGCGTTTGATGGCGACTGGACGCTGGACGCAGCCACGCGCAACGTGATTACGGCGCAGTCGAAGAAGGCTTGGTAACGCTAGACCTTCGGGATTGACGCTACGTCACGCAGCGTGTCCACCATCGCCTGAGGAACGACCCACTCTCGGCGCGTCGTCGGATCCACGGCACCGGGCCTGCCCGCAAGGAAGAACAGCCACTGCGGATAGGTGTCGGCGGTGAGGTGGACCTTGAGCGGTCCGTTCACGAGCCAGACGTGAGGCGTCTTGTCTCCACGAAGCAGCACCATGTCGTCCTCCTGAATCATCGGCGGCGGAATCGGCGGCGGAGCCGGTCGTCCGTAGTTCACTTGCGGCGCAAGGAAGTAGTCGGACCACTGTATCCGATCGAACGAGTAGACATCTACGCCATTACTGCTGGCCGCCTCGAGCGTGGATCCGTTGCCGAGTGAGAAGCCAACGTGTCCCGCTGGACCGTATCCGTTCACTCCGCCGTAGATCATCAGCGAACCGTAGGTCGCTCGAGCCTCTGCACGCGTGAGTCGGTATCGCTCGTTCTTGCGCAGCCAGCGCGCCATGTCCGCACTGTTCGTTGGCAGCAGGCCGGATGGCATTCCGGCGCGCTCGAGCACTCGGATGACGAAGCCTGAGCAGTCATAGGCGTCGGGACCGAATCGGTTGTTCCACGTTGAGTCGTAAGGCTTCCCGATCTGCGTTCGGCCCCACTCGATTCCATCCTGAATCGTCGTCATGCCGCATCTTTCCTGACTTCACGAATGATGGGATCAATCAGCCGCCGCACAGCCGCAGGCAGGTCGTTCAGCGTGTCGATTCGCTGGATCGCTCGCCACACGCGCCGCTGGTCATTGACAGGCAGTTCCAGAAACTGCTCATGGAACACGACGCGCCCGAGCAGTCTGCTCAGATCCGGGCGCATCATGCCTCTACCACCAGCGCGGTTCGATTCAGCACGATCACGTGTGCCTCCTTCGTAGCCTGATTCATGCGAACGATAGCGTCGTATCCGTTCATCGCCGCGACTGTACCGGGATCGTTGAGGCTCTGAACAGCGAGGAAGTAATCTTTCATCGCTGCCGCCTGCTCCGCCTCTGTCAATGTGGCCCAGCGTGGATCGTTCATTGGCATCAATGAATCCTGAAGTGCCGTGCGTTGCGCCAGCATCAGGTCTGACGCTTCATCGAACGTGATGGTCTTAGCATCCGCTCGTAGTACGGCTCGCATCGTCGTCGGTGACATGTCCGGGAAGCGACCGGCGTACATGACAGCCTCATCAAGATTCGTGCTGAAGTACGAGCCGGAACCGGACATACCTGTTCCGCCGTAGAGCGGTCCTTCTTTGAACTGCACGAGATGCTCGGCCTGTGCCGTGCCTCGATAGATCTCTGTGCCGCCACGCGCGATCTCCGCTGCGAGATCATCTGCCGTGCCGATTGCGGGCAGTCCATCGAATCCCTGAGCGTGCGCGGCTCCTCGGTACAGAGTGCCCTGTGGAGTCTCGTTCGTGTAGTCCAGTCCAGATCGCTCGGCATCAAAGAAGCGAATGTCGTCCGTCAGGATGCTCGTTGCGCCCGATTCGCCTTCATACGCAGCAGGACTGTATTGATCGTTCAGGTCTGCACTGGGCGGCTCAGCGGCGACTGCCTCGTCCACGAATGCCTCTTCATCGAATCCCTGAAGATCCACAAGATCCTCAAGGTCCCCGTCCGCGCCGAATGCCTCAATCATCGACTCATCGGTGATCTCGAGAATCGTCGTACACCGACAGTTCGGATGAAGTGGCGGCACGTCCATCACCGTCACCTCGCCGGGTCCCGGCTCCTCGTCATCAGCGCCGGAGTCGTACTCGAATGACTCAAGGAACGAGATCGTCTGCCCATCCATCGCATCGCAGTCCTCGCACAGCCGGTCGTCCGGCGTCGTGAGCCAGATGCGATTCGCTGAGCGAGCGCCGAACAGTCCATCGCTGGCTTGCGCCATCTGCTCCTCGTATGCGCCACGATTCGCTGAGCGCGCTAGTTCGGTGCGAGCGATCATCTCCGCCCGGTAGTTGACGAGGCGCTCACGATACCGATCCACCATCTCCTCGATGCGCGCCTCGGACAAGCGATCGAGGGAGTAGCGCGCGTCAGCGAGCGGTCGTCCGAGACCACGGAGCGTGACACTCGTTCGTCCGGTCGTGTACAACTCAGTGAGTCCACGCTCGTAGTTAGCGAGAGCCGTAGCCTGACGAGGAGACAGGCCGACACTGCCACGGAGAATGCGGCCGGTCGATCCGACATCCACTCCTTGCTCGAGCGAGAGCGCCAGCGTGTCCCGGACGGCATTCAGTTGTGTCTGTTGGATGCCGCTGATGAGTGCGCCAGCGCGCTGCTGTCCGTAGTCGATCGACTGCTGAACAGTCAGATTCAGACTGATGGTCTGCCCGAGTTGCTGCTCCATTCCATCCACGGCAACACGCGCTCCCGACAGATACGTCTGTCCGAACAACGTCGCAGCCGTATCAGCCTTGTAGATGCCGTAGGTTCCCGGCTGTGCGCCCATCGCTTCAGCGACAGCATCCCAATCAATCGCACGCATCAGTGCCGTAGGAGACTGCTTCCACGCTGCCGTCGCTTCGGCGTTCGTCACAGAACGGTATGCGATGTCGAGCGCGCGCACGATCGCTCGACGCGTTGCCGCCTGTCGCTTGTCTGCCGCTGCGAACAGCGCCTCGTGATTGAGAGCGATGCGGCGACTACTGAGTTGGCGCAGCGCCACGAGTCTCGATCATCGCGTCCGATGCCGATGCGTCCGCCTCGGGCATCACTCCATCCATCCACGACTCTGCTTCCGGCAGGCCGAGGATCGTGCGGATGTATCCCTCGACTGCCGGATCCGGGAAGATCGGCATTCCAGCCTTCGACAGTTCGCTGATTGCGCCGGTGAGCGCCGCGATGTCCGTTCGCTCGATCGAGCCGGGAACGATCTCCGGATACGCATCCCGCTTCATGCCGTTCAGCAGCATCAGTCGCACGATGGCGTACTGATTGAACGTCTGAGCCACGGACTCGATGAGCGACTGCAGGCCGCGCATGAAGTAGACCGACTTCTCGGTGGCGAGTGCCTGCGTGCCGACCTTCTCGTGTCCGAGCAGCATCACGTCAGCGAGGACGCTCATCAGCATCGAGCGCGTGTATCGGTCGATGATCTGGCTCGTGTCGAACAGGCGGGAACCGCTCGTGGACAGCAGTTCAATCTTGATGGCTGGCTGACCGCTGTCGGTGTATGCGAGCGGATAGACGATGCAGGTCTGATCGTCCACACGGATGTTGCGACCGATCCGCTTCCACTCCTCGAGTGCTTCGCTCGTCGCGTTGTTGCTGCTGTTGAACAGCGCCGGTGGCACACCGATGATCGGCAGACCGGCAAGGTCGCGCTCTACGCCGATCGCCTCAATGTCCTCGATTCGCTTCTTGAAGAACCACGAGCGATACGCGTTCCGCATCATGGAGCGACCCTCTGGATTGCCCTTGTGCTGCGTCGTGCGGAACAGGAGTGCCTTCTCGATCGGCACGAACGTCGTCTGTCCCGAAGGAAGGTTCTGGAACAGGCCGCGCACTCCGCCATTCTCATCAAGTGCCCAGCGGTCCAGCGTTTCCTGCGCACGAATCGGGAACTTCCGCCATCCGATGAGTCCGTCGTCATACTTGCTGTCGTGCGTCGGATCATCAGGATTGTCGCCGCCACGAACCTTGTAGACGATCTCGTGATACGACCATCCGAACACCATCATGGAGAGCGCCTCGGCCATGAGGTCTGACCACGTATGACTCATGTCATCGAGGCAAGACTCGATGAACTCGGCATCCGCCTGTGCTTCCGGCGTCGTGTCGCCCGGTCGCACATCCCACTGAATCTGCCGGACCGTGGACTCGATCGCATACAGGAACGCGCCGATCGTCGCGTCATTGTCACGCATCTCCCGGTATGCCTTCGTAGCGCGATCACCGGTGAGTTGCGGCAGCCACTCCTCCTGAATCTGCCCGCCGGATTGCGGCAGGCCGGTGGCTCCGTACTCCTTGTACGGGTCGAGATCCTGCGGACTGTACGCATCATCGGGCATAGGGACTCATTCTACCGTGCGATCCGTGGACGCATCACATACGCCACGCTGAAGGCTGACTATCCGAGACAGGAGCATAGAGCGCGTCGGCAGGACGGGACTGCTGAAGCACGTCGATCGCTGCTCCCACAACGTCGATCTGATCGTCATGATCGCCATCAGGGAAGTCAGCACACTCGTCCAGAAACGCCTGTGTCCACGGACCATACAGGATGCTGACTCGTCCCTGTTCTGCTGGACCGGCGAGCAGGACTGACGCACGCGTCACCTTGTCGCCTGACGGACGGTATCCGTGAACGCGGTTCTTTCCCTCGAGCATTCGCTGATAGTGAGCGATGAGCGACTTGCCCGATGCTCCTCCCTCCTGCTCGATCCAGATCGGAATCTCTGGACCGTCTGCTCGAGCGATCTCGAGGATGCGTTGCTCGACCTTGCCCGGTGAGCGGCGGAATCGCTCGCCATCAAGGATCACGTATCCGTCATGTGTCTGTGCCACGAGGAATCCCGCAGTCCAGTCTGGATTCGGATTCGTGTCAGACGGCTCGGTCGCTGCGAGATCCCACATCCGCACCGGCGTGCCGTGAGAAGGCTTCTCGTAGACGATGTTGAAGTACTCGGGACGAATGAGTGTTCCCTCGGCCTGCAGCATCTTTCCGTAGAGTTCCTGCTCACCAAGCCGCGTTCCCTCATACTGTGCGAGAACCTGAGCGGCGAACTGTGGTGCGAGATTCACGAGATTGTCGTAGGTCGAACCTCTCGTGATACGCATCATCGGTCGGGAATGTCGCACGATTCTGCCGGTAAGTGGATCATTCTCCTCATACCATCCCTGCTCCTCGCACGCTCGGCCCTGCGTGAGTGCCTCATCGAGCAGGGCACGCGTGAGTGCGTTTCGCTTGGGCGTCGTCGTCACGACGATCCGGGGATCGGGCGGCAGACGCAATCCGAGCATCAGGTTGCTCCACGTCGTGTCCTGTGCCGGTCCCTTGTGAGCATCCTGCCACGACGAGAGTTCGTCCGCCCACGCGCCGTGAAACTGCGGACCACGCAGACGCCGAGCACGTTCCGCTGTGTAGATCTTGAACAGCGATCCGTTCTCGAGCATCACCTCACCGAGCGAGCGGTTCCACGAGTCATCAATGCTGCCATTCCGCAGGAGCGATGGAGGGATGCATCGCAGCAGGCCCGACTCGCCTTCTACCATCACGTCACGTCCGTCAGTGAACGTCTGAGCGACGAGTGCCCATCGTGTCGGCGCGCCGGTCTGCGCAGCGATCTCCTGAGCGCGCCTCACTGACCATTCCGCCGCTGTGCGCGTCTTTCCCCATCCACGTCCCGTGACGATGAGCCACACGGTCCACGGTCCATCAGGCTCCACCTGCTGCGGACGACGTATCGTGAGCCAATCGCGACGTGCCATCGCAGCGGCGACCGCCGGGAAGTCCTCGAGAAGCGCCGCTCGTTCGGCCCGGGAGAGGCTCAGGCCTGCCACCTGCTCGAAGATGCTCGTCACGAGAGGGTCCTAGATCGCCACAGGGCGGCTGCCGGTGCCTGCCCGCCCCACCGGGGCCGATTCGGGGCCGAATCACGGCAGGTGGCCGCAGGGGAGGCCTCGTGGCGAGGGTCGGTATTACCCTCGAGCCGGTCGGTATTACCCTCGAGCCGGTCGGTATTACCCGTGGACCGGTCGGTATTACCCTCGGGCCGGTCGGTAGTGGTCCGGGCGGCGCTCATGGCGCTCGGCGGACACTCATGTCGCCGCCGACTCCGATGACGACATCGTGGCGAGCCGTTCGCTCAGCCGGTCGATCTCGTCAAGCAGTGCCTCATTGTCCATCTCTACCATCAGCGGTCCGCCTCCTGCGCCGGTGATCTCCACGCGCTGAGGCTTGTCCATTCCGAGGAGCCGGACGCGCCGATCATGAACCTTCAGCAGCGTCTCGACTGCCTTCGGATCGATCGGTGAGGATGCCAACTGCTCGGCCCACAGTCGCCGGTCCACCTCCGTGAGCGTCGCCAGTTCCTCCGCCACGAGGATGCCGATCTGCTCGGAAGCACGCTCCTGCCACATCTCTTTGATGGCCGTGATGTCTCGATACAGCGTGCGTTCCGAGATGCCGACGCGCTGACAGATCACGGAGCGTGGCATCTTGGCCACGAGGAGTACGGCGATGCGTTCCCGGCGCGCTGCGATCTCGGCATCGGTCGGCGCATCCTTCGTGATGCCCTGCCGCTGGCGACGCTTGTCACCCGTAGTCGTCATGCTGAGGATGGTAGCGGATAGAGCATGATCCTCGCATGATGATGCTCGTGAGCGTGCCGTTCCGCCGCTGCGTAGGCCCATTCCAGATTGCCGCAGACAGCACAGCAGTAGCGAGGGTCCCGCTTACCTCGAGGTGCCGGTGTCCGGGCGGACGTAGCGCGGCTTGACGAATCGGTCGGTGCCGACATCCTGCTTCTTGGCGTGACCGATCGTGCCGAGGAGGACGACGACTCCTTCCCCGTCGAGGTAGCGCGCGTCCGTCTTGTTGCCATCGGCCGTCAGGCATCCGTTCCATGTGAGTGGCTTGCGTGCTGTCGTCGGCTGATTGATGACGACCGCCACGTTGTGTCCCGCTTCCACAGCCTGCCGGATCTGGACCGGCGTCCACTGCTCCGAGGCAGAGTACGTCAGGTGATAGTTCGGCGGCACGATCCTCTTGCCGATCGGAGCCTTCGTGTAGTCGTAGAACTGAACATCATGGAATGTCTGCCAGAACGCATCAGGAAGTACCGTTTCCCATGTGATGTCCGAGAACACATTGAGCCGGACGGCTACCTTGTCCACTCCGTGCCGCTTGATGGCTTCGTTGATGTGATGATGCGTCAGGGTGTAGGCCGCGTCGGGATCGATTGCCCACAGGAGTGTCCGGGCGAGTCGTCCCATCTTCGAGTTGAGCATCGTTCCCTTGCCCGAGTCAGCGAGACAGGCCTCCCGACACAGGATCGTGGACCACACGCAGACATTGAAGTCGGAGAGCGCCTGAACGTACATCCGGGACAGATCCAGCGATCTCGCCAGCGTGATGGCTTCTCGAGCCGGTAGGAGAGACAGTCCGTAGGTATGACGCTCGCCGGTGTGCTCAAACTTGAGATTGCCGGTCGGCGGAGTGAACCACGATCCGACACTGTTCGTCATGCCGATGCCGTATCGGAGATCCGCATAGATCTGCTCTGCTGTGGATCGTGAGATCAGGCGGAATCGATGTGATTCAAGACGATTGATAGCAGGCATCGGCGCGCTCTGCTACTCGCTCGCTTCGTGTGCGGCGATCGCTTCCATCGTCCATGCCGAGAACATTGCCCACGCTTCCTCTGGACTGATGTTCTCACTGAGACCAAGTGACGAGATCACAAGATGAAGGATACGAGAGAATGCGATCACAAGCGAGACTTGGTCAGATTCCTCAATGATCGTAATCGCAGTTCCGTAGTCCTTACCGTTCACCGCGGTCGTGATGGCGAATGCCGCCTCGATGTGTTTGACGACTTCGTGCTCGGAGTATCGGTCGGTCATCAGATCGGTGCTCGTTCGGCCGCAG
>Ga0129336_10002041_pt1 | contig 12421 bp, 14 predicted proteins | sample CPB6_02_DNA_FD_96878 | JGI IMG/M metagenome (GOLD analysis project Ga0129336, IMG submission 96878) | Freshwater to marine salinity gradient microbial communities from Chesapeake Bay, USA - CPBay_Sum_0.6_0.2_DNA | ecosystem: Environmental > Aquatic > Marine > Coastal | place: USA: Chesapeake...
ATATTCGATTGTGAGATATTACGTTGAGAAAGGACAAAATACTCTGATAGTCGTTCCGACGACATCCCTTGTAGAGCAGATGTATAAAGACTTTGCAGATTATGGATGGGATGTGGGTTCATACTGCCACAAAATATATGCTGGAAAAGAAAGAGAAACAGACTCTCAGGTGATCATTACAACCTGGCAGTCCATCTACAAACTTCCTCGTCAATATTTCTCAAGATTTAATGTGGTTGTAGGAGATGAGGCACACCAGTTCAAGTCTAAGTCATTAGTATCTATAATGACAAAACTTTCTGATGCAAAATATCGTTTTGGATTTACTGGTACATTAGATGGTTCACAAACTCACAAGTGGGTTCTAGAAGGTTTATTCGGTCCTTCTTATAAGATTATCCGTACTGATGAGTTGATGCAGAAGGGTCATGTTGCAAAACTCGATATTAACATCCTTTTACTGAAACATCCACCCAATAAATTTGAAACTTTTGAAGATGAAGTTCAATATATCATCAATCACGAAAAACGCAATAAGTTTATTCGCAATCTTGCTCTTGATCTTAAAGGGAATACTTTAATTCTATTCTCCAGAGTCGAAGGTCATGGTCAACCTTTGTACGATCTCATAAATAATAGCAAATCTGATCATCGACACGTTTTTTTCGTTCATGGTGGAGTGGATACTGAAGATAGAGAAAAAGTTAGAGAAATTACTGAAAAAGAAAATGATGCGATCATTGTGGCGTCATACGGAACGTTTAGTACAGGAATTAACATTAAGAATTTACATAACGTTATTTTTGCTTCACCTTCAAAGTCTAGAATCCGTAATTTACAATCAATCGGAAGAGTACTGCGAAAAGGTAACAACAAAGTAAAAGCAACTTTATATGATATTGCCGATGATATCAGTTATAAATCAAGAAAAAATTATACTCTTAATCATTTAATTGAAAGAATAAAAATTTATAATGAAGAAAATTTTAATTACGATATTGTAAACATACCGATTAAAAACTAATGGGAGATGAATTTTACGCAATAATAAAATTAGTTTCTGGTGAAGAAATTTTATCTTTAATAATGGTGGACGAAAACGATGGAGATCCTCTCATAGTATTACAAAACCCAATTGTAATAAAATTATTGAGTAATAATGGAGAAACTTACGTAAAAGTAAAACCTTGGATAGAATTAACCTCAGAAAGTATATTTTTCATAAAATTAGATAAGGTTATAACTATGACTGAAACAACAGATGAAAAGATAATATCAATTTATGAAAATTATATTAATGAAGATGAAACAGAATTTAATACTAATGGTAATAAAATTAAGTTATCTAAAAAAATGGGATATGTTTCATCTGTTGAAGAAGCTAGAAAGAAGCTAGAAGAAATTTATAATGATATTAAAGAAAGCTAAATCTCATCCTTCAACCCTAACAAAGGTATTCTACTGGTATTTTTAACTGCTGTCAAGTCTAGGAATAATATGGTAATCTGTGTTATAATATAAAAATATTTTATTGTATTAAATTCCAATGCTATGCCAAAGAAAAAATCAGAACATTATGTAAACAATAAGGATTTATTAGAAGCATTAATTGTTTACAGGGAAAAGGTAGAATTGGATTTTTTGAGTAAAAATTCTAGGAGACCGACTAAAGAAGACCGATCAAAGCATTGGCAAGGAAAACCTCCTATTCCAAATTATCTTGGAGATTGCTTTTTAAAAATCGCAACTCACTTGTCGTATAAACCTAATTTTGTCAATTACATGTTTAGGGAAGATATGATATCTGATGGCATTGAAAATTGTGTACAGTATATTCATAATTTTGATCCCGAAAAAAGCACCAACCCATTTGCATATTTTACTCAAATTATTCACTATGCTTTTTTGAGGAGAATTCAAAAAGAAAAGAAGCAACTAGAAATAAAGAATAAAATTATTGAAAGAAGTGGATTTGATGAGGTGATGATGGTTGATGATGGCTTGCTTTTTGGAAGCAGTAGCGACTATAATACGATCAAGGACAATATTCAATACAGAAACCGATGAAGGTTGCTATCATTACTGATACTCATTATGGTGCTAGAAAGGGTTCAAAATATCTTCATGATTATTTTGAACTTTTCTATAAAAACGTTTTCTTTCCAGCATTAAAAGAACACAACATAGAAGCAGTCATTCATATGGGTGATGCCTTTGATAGTCGCAAGTCAATTGATTATCAAAGTCTTGAATGGGCAAAGCGTGTGGTTTTTGAACCTCTTAAAAAATATGATGTTCACATGATTATTGGTAATCATGATACTTATTATAAAAACACTAATAGTGTAAACTCTCCAGAACTTCTTCTTCAAACTTATCCAAATATTAAAACTTATAGTGATCCTACAGAAGTTAATATTGGTGGTTTGAATATTTTATTGATACCTTGGATTAATCAAGAAAATGAAACGTCTACTTTTAAACTTATTCAAAAGACATCTAGCAAGGTTGCGATGGGGCACCTTGAGTTCCAAGGATTTAGAGTTAATCGACAACTCGTCATGGAACATGGTTTGGACAGCAAACTATTTGAGAACTTCAAACGTGTCTACTCTGGACACTATCACACTAGATCGGACAATGGAAAAATTTTCTATCTAGGTAATCCTTATGAAATGTATTGGACAGATGTAAACGATACGCGAGGATTTCATATTTTTGATACGGAAACCCTCACTCACACTCCAATTAACAATCCTTATAAATTATTTTATAACATTTATTATGAGGATACTCCTTATCAATTGTTTGATGCAACCGAGTATGAAAACAAAATTGTTAAGGTGATTGTACGTAAAAAATCTAAACCAAAAGATTTTGAAAAGTTTATTGATAAACTTTATTCTGCAAAAATTCAAGAATTAAAAATTGTAGAAAACTTTGATATCATTGAGAACGAAAATTTTGCAATTGATGAAGAAGAAAGTACAATTTCAATTCTAAATCGTTATATTGAAGAATCTGAATTTGAATTTGATAAAACAATTGTTAAAGGAATCTTTGAAGATTTATACAAGCAAGCTTGCGAAGTAGAGTAAAATGTTTCTTCTAACTCTTAAAGATAAAAAAGACGAAGGCGCTTATGCCGTTCAGGATCAATATGGACATAAAGTTTTATTTCTTTTTGAGGAAGAAGATGATGCAACTCGTTATGCTTTGATGCTTGAAGATCAAGAAGAAACTGAAATGGATGTCGTTGAAGTTGATGATGAACTTGCTATAAAAACATGTAAATATCACAATTATAAGTATACTGTAATTACCCCTGATGATATTGTAATTCCCCCAAAAAATGTTAGTATTTAATAAAATTCGTTGGAAAAATTTCCTCTCAACTGGAAATCATTTTACTGAAATTAATTTTCAATCAAGTAATACAAATTTAATTATTGGGACAAACGGAGCAGGTAAGTCTACAGTTCTAGATGCTCTTACTTTTGTTCTTTTTAATAAACCTTTTCGAAAAATCAATAAACCCCAATTAGTTAATACTACTAACGAAAAAGATTGTCTTGTTGAAATTGAGTTTTCTGTAAACAATCGTGATTATTTGGTTCGTCGTGGCATTAAACCTAGTATTTTTGATATTGAAGTAAATGGTGTTGCTCTTCATAAAGAAGCAGATGATCGTGCTAATCAAAAAATTTTAGAAGAAAATATTCTTAAAGTAAATTACAAGTCTTTTACTCAGATTGTAATCCTGGGTAGTAGCACTTTTGTTCCTTTTATGCAATTAACATCTGCAAATCGTAGAGAAGTTATTGAAGATCTTTTAGATATTCGTATTTTTTCTGCGATGAATAATTTAATCAAGGAGAAAATAAAAGCAGAAAAAGATGAGATTAAATCTTTAAATTTAACAAAAGATAATCTCAAAGATAAAATTAAAATGCAGCAAGATTTTATCGAAGAACTTGAAAATCGTGGAAACGCAAATATTAATGCCAACAAGGAAAAGATTTTTAAGTTAGATTCTGAAGTTGATCAGTATTTAATTGACAATTCTGAAATTGAAGAAAATATTATTAAGTTCACTAAAGAGCAAGAAGAAGTTGTTGGTGCTGGAGATAAGTTAGTAAAGCTTAACAATCTTAAGGGTAAACTATCACAAAAAGTATTTTCTATTACAAAAGAGCATAAGTTTTTCAGCGAAAATACGGTCTGCCCTACTTGTACTCAAGAGATTGAGGAATCATTTCGGTTAAATAGAATTGAAGATGCTCAAAATAAAGCAAAGGAACTCCAGAAAGGTTTTCAGGAACTTGAGGAGACCATAAAATCAGAACAGGAGAGAGAGCGTCAATTTACAGTTCTTTCCAGGGAGATTACGAAACTCAATCATGAGATTTCTCAAAACAATACTCGGATATCACTTAACCAGCGACAAATCCGAGATCTTGAAAATGAAATTCAAACTATTACCGAAAACCTTGCAAACAGAAATTCTGAACATGAGAAGTTAGAAGAATTTAAAGAAAATCTCCAAAAAACATTTGAATATCTTTCAAAGAAAAAAGAAGAAATCGTTTATTACGATTTTGCCTATTCCTTACTTAAGGACGACGGCGTTAAAACGAAGATAATTAAAAAGTATCTTCCGTTCATAAATCAGCAGGTGAATCGTTATCTTCAGATGATGGATTTTTATATTAATTTTAATCTGGATGAAGAATTTAATGAAACTGTAAAATCACCTATTCATGAGGACTTTTCTTATAGTTCTTTTAGTGAAGGTGAAAAAATGAGAATCGACCTTGCTCTTCTCTTTACTTGGAGAGAAGTTGCCAGAGTCAAAAACTCTGTTAATACCAATCTGCTGATTATGGATGAAGTATTTGATTCATCTCTTGATGGATTTGGTACTGATGAGTTTTTAAAAATCATTCGTTATGTCATTAAGGATGCTAATATCTTTGTGATCTCTCATAAGACGGAACTGCATGACAAATTTGAAAGTGTCATAAGGTTTGACAAAATCAAAGGTTTTTCTCGTATGGTATCTCAAGAAACAACAGAAAAATGAAACTTCCAAATTGGCAACACCACAGTAAAAAGGAGCAAAAGCGAAAACTGAAACCGCAAGCACTCCGACAAGCAAAGGCAAGACGCCAAGCACTTAAGAACCGCCTCTCAAAGGGTGGTTCTTCTTTTTTATAAATATTTAAAAAGTTTTTTATAAAAATGAAAGGACAAGAATTACAATCTTTGTATGAAGCATATATTAATGTGTATGCGGAACAAAATTTAACAGAAGAAACTATTGAAGAAATTTCAGAAGAAGTAGAAATTGCTTCTAATTATTTCTATGAAATGGGTCTTAATGAGGATGGCGTTGATATCCTTATTGAAGAACTCGGTGTAGAAGAGTTTGCTAATTTTGTTTATGATATTGCCGAAGAATATGTTTTAACTGAAGCAAGAGCAGGTGGTGCAAAGATTGAACCTAAACTTTCTACTGGAGAGCCAATTAAAGGTAAACCAAAGTCACAATCTATTAAAGCTCTTCAGAGGAAAAAAGCAGCAAGACGAGCAGCAGAAGACAAGGCATCGGAATCGAAACCATCAGGTTTGAAAGCATCTCTACAAAGACAATCTGCTGTTGCTGCTGCTGCTAAAAAGCAACCTAGAAAACCAGGAGTATTAGATCGTGTTGCTGGTGCTGTGAATAGAGGTATTGAGGCAGCACAAAAAAGAGCAGCATCTGATGTTGAAAAGAGAAAGAAATTTATGAGTGCTGCAAAGGAAACTGGAAAAACAATTCGTAAAGCAGCAGAAAAAGTTGGTGGAGTTGCCCGTGAAGTTGGTAGAGGTGCAAGTGGTGCTACTAGACTTGCTGGACACGTTGCCAGACAAGGATTGAATAATGAATATATTATGGGATATTTGATTGATGAAGGTTATGCTGAAACTCCAGAAGCAGCATATGCTATTCTGGAGAATATGGGTCAAGAGTGGAAGCAAACTATTCTTGAAAGAGAACTGCTTGGCGAAGAAGAGTCTGATAGAATGAGAGACAGACAACTTGAGCGTGGTGGTATGGGTGCTCGTTCTTCAGCATCACCTGCAAGAACTGGGACTTCAAAACCAGTTGATCCAAAAAAACACGCAGAAACAAGTAAAAAGGCTGTAGATCTTGTAAGACAACAAATCATAGCAAAATATGGTAAGGGTGCTTTAATGTGAAATATAAAACCTTTAACGAATTTATAGAGACTGTAAATAGTATAAATGAAAATAGAGTAAAAGATCTCGGTGATAGACTTAAAGATCTTCAGCAACGCAGTGCAACAACTGATGTGAAGGCACAAAAAACTGCTCAACTTGCTAGAAAACGTTTTGCTGATTTATCTGATAAGGAAGAGAAGTTTAGAAAAGGTGTAGAAGATTTTGCTAAAGCAACTGGGTGAGACCACTTTTTAAACTGGCACACTAGAGGGTTTCACCACCCTCTTTTTTTGTATGATACCCTCATACGCAACAAACCCATGACCGTTCGTCACGAAATCAAATCTCAACTTGCTAAGCTGCTTGCCACGGAAGATCTGGTGGTTGAGCACAAGAAGGTGGAGACTGCCCAATTCAACGTTCACACCCGTGTGCTCACGCTTCCTATGTGGGAGAAGGCAAGCAACACAGTATACGATCTTCTGGTGGGGCATGAGGTGGGACACGCCCTTTATACGCCAGATGAGGATTGGACCGTAAACGTAAAGGTTCCTCCGCAGTTTGTGAATATCGTAGAAGATGCCCGTATTGAAAAGATGATGAAGCGCCGTTATCCTGGTCTTGCCAAGACCTTTTATAACGGATACAAAGAACTTGCCGATGATGATTTCTTTCAAATTGGTGATGATAAAGTAGAAACTTACAACCTTGCCGATCGTGTAAATCTGTGGTTCAAGATTGGAAACTATACGGATATCCCGATTGAGCGTGGTGAAGAGACTGAAATTGTCAACTTAGTTGCTGATAGTGAAACTTTCGCAGATGTTCTGATTGCTGCAGAAGAACTCTATAAGTATTGTAAGCAGAAGCAACAGGAAGAAACCAAGACACCGATTGATAGTTTGGAATCGCAGAGTTCTGGTGCTAATCAAAAACCAGCGTCTGATTTTTCAGATCAACAAGAAGGTGAGAATGATCAACCTTCATCTGAAGGATCTGAAGGATCTTCTTCTAATCAAAACTCTTCTCAACCAAAACAAAATCCTTCTACATCTAACGAAGGTGGAGAGCATAATGAACTTGAAGTTAAGACCATGGACAAACTTGAGGAAGCACTCAAGGATCTAATTGATGGTGATGCATATGAGAATGTATATCTTGAACTTCCTAAACTTGATCTAGATAAAGTGATCGTTCCCAATTCCGAAATTCATGCAAAGTGCAAAGAAAGCTGGGATAGTTACCTCACTAACTGTGGATATACTCACCAAGAAATTTTTGGTGAAGTTGATAAGAAGTTTGTAGAGTTCAAGCGTTCCGCACAAAAGGAAGTTAATTATCTTGTGAAAGAGTTTGAATGCCGTAAGGCAGCAGATTCCTATGCTCGTGCTTCAACTGCTCGCACAGGTGTTTTGGATTGCTCTAAACTACACACATACAAATATAATGAAGATATCTTCCGTAAGGTGACAACTCTTGCGGATGGCAAGAATCACGGTCTTGTGTTTGTTCTTGACTGGTCTGGTTCCATGTGTGATGTTATGTTGGATACTGTCAAGCAACTCTATAACCTGATTTGGTTTTGTAAAAAAGTTTCAATTCCTTTTGAGGTTTATGCTTTTACAACCGATTATCCTTTGGTAAATTATGAAAAAGGTAAAGCAAATTATCGGCAACTTGCTTACAAGAAAAAAGATGGTCTTGTTCAAGTTGGTGAATGGTTCTCTATGATGAATCTTCTTACTAGTAAAGTAAATTCAAAGACTCTTGAGGAGCAGATGAAGAACATTTTTCGTCTTGCTATTTCTTTTAACTATAGGAATTATTCTCGATATGCCGTTCCTGTTGGCATGAGTCTTTCTGGAACTCCTTTGAATGAGGCACTAATCTCTCTTCATCAAATTCTTCCCAAATTCCAAACAGAAAACAAACTTCAAAAGGTTCAGTGTGTTGTTTTGACCGATGGTGAATCTTGCCCAATCAAACATCATCGGGAAATCCAACGACGCTGGGAACAAGAACCTTTTATGGGAACTGCACATATCGGTCCAAATGCTTTCCTTAGGGATCGTAAAACTGGCAATACTTATTCTTTTGATTGCGAGTGGCATGAATTTACTGATGTTCTTCTTCGCAACTTGAGGGACTGTTTTACTAACATTAATTTTATTGGAATTCGTGTTTTGGAATCTCGTGATGCTGGTTCTTTTATCCGCCGTTATTGTGGATATTATGGGGATGAGCATGATAAGGTGATGAATGCCTGGAGAAAAGAAAAAGCATTTTCTATCAAAAAGTCTGGATATCATACTTATTTTGGTCTTTCTTCTAATGCTCTTTCACAAGACTCTGCGTTTGATGTTGCAGAAGATGCTACTAAATCTCAAATTAAGAATGCATTTGTGAAAAGTCTTAAGACTAAAAAAATGAATAAGCGTATTCTTGGTGAGTTTGTAGAACTTGTTGCTTAATAAATAATTTTACAGAATTCTATTAAGATTAATGAGTAGATTTACCGATTTATTCCAAGAACCAGCACCAGTACCAGCACCTGCACCAGCACCTGCACCTGCACCAGAACCCGCAAAGGTTGAAGAAACTGTGGTTGAAAAACCAGTATCTTCACCTAAACCAGCAAAGAAAAAATTTACCATGGATTGATGACCAATTTTTGAACTGGCACAGGGGGCACTACGCTGCCCCCTTTTTGCTTCTATAATTACTTTGTTGAAACGAACCACCCAATTTCATCATGCCCCGCAAAACTTCCGTGACTGACGCACAACTGATTGAATCTCTTAAGAACCTGTATGGAACTGAAATCACCTCTGGTGATCTCCGAGGTTTCTGCGCTTATCGCAATCTTAACTATCAGACTATTTCCAACAAACTTGTTCAATACAAAACCGATCGTGGACGCTGGAACCTGGAAGTGACTCAAGAACGTGTTGAAGAAATTGAGCGTTCTTATAGTGCTCCTGCTGTCCTTCCTACCTCCGAACAAAATCTCATTCCCGACAAAGATGATACCTTCGTCAAGTTTGGTAATTTTAACGATATCAAAAAAATTATTCAGTCCAATATCTTTTACCCTACGTTCATTACGGGTCTTTCGGGTAATGGTAAAACGTTCTCTGTGGAGCAAGCTTGTGCTCAACTGAAGCGTGAGATGATTCGTGTGAATATCACGATTGAAACTGATGAGGATGATCTGATCGGTGGTTTCCGCCTTGTAGATGGCGCCACTGTTTGGCACAACGGTCCTGTTGTAGAAGCACTTCAGCGTGGTGCTATCCTGCTGCTGGATGAGATTGACCTTGCTTCTAACAAAATTCTCTGCCTACAATCCGTGCTGGAAGGTAAGGGTGTTTTCCTTAAAAAGATTGGGCAGTATGTAAAACCTGCTGCTGGATTCAACGTGTTTGCCACCGCTAACACCAAGGGCAAGGGTTCTGACGATGGGCGCTTTATCGGCACCAACGTGCTCAACGAAGCGTTCCTGGAGCGTTTTCCTGTGACCTTTGAGCAATCCTATCCCGCCCCTAGCACCGAGCAGAAGATCCTGGAAGGCATCGCTCTGGACCTTGGCGTGGAAGATCGTGATTTCTGCAAGCGCCTGGTGGACTGGGCAGACATCATCCGCAAGACCTTCTACGATGGTGGTATTGAGGAAATCATCAGCACCCGCCGTCTGGTTCATATCATTCGTGCTTATAGCATCTTTGGTGACAAGGCAAAAGCAATTCAAGTTTGCATCAATCGTTTTGATGACGAAACCAAGCAAGCATTCCTTGAACTTTATGACAAGGTTGATGCTGACTTCAAAATGCCTTCTGAAGAATCCGTTGACACATATCGTTCTGTTTGATATAATTGGGGAAGGTAAAAATGTGCCTTCCCTTTATTCTTTATTTTTGAAAAATTATGCCTTCTGAAAATTTTGAAAGCACTTACGAAAGTTCAATTCCAAAAACTAACAACTTCACATTTCTAGGAGGAGCAAGTTCTTCCGATACAATTTCTTTCGGAAATACTCATCTTCCTGGAGGAATGCAAGACTATTGGGATTATGATGGAATTAGTTTTACGGGAAATCCTCATGTTTCGCCTGATGTTTTTACAATGAACTCTTACAATATTAAAATGAACGAAGACACTAATAAAAATGGTTTCTGGAAGTACAACGAAGATAAAATCCTGAAACAACTTGAAGAGTACATTGCAAGTACTTATCGCCAGCATTATGTTGATCGTACTGGCGGTGGAAAAGAACAAACTCTTGATAAAATCAAACATAACCGCCGTGAAGGATTTTGTGCAGGTAACGTAACCAAATATATTGATCGTTACGATACCAAAGGAACTCCTCGTGCAGATCTTTTCAAGGTTCTTCATTACACGATTCTTCTGATCAATCATCTGAACCTTATTGAAAACAAGTGAAACTACAAAACAAAACTATGAAACTTTCTGATAATACTCTGACTATTCTCAAGAATTTTGCCAGCATCAACAATTCTATTCTTGTGAAGGAAGGAAATCGTCTTCGCACTATTTCTGTTGCCAAAAACATCCTGGCAGAAGCAGAGATTACTGAAGAGTTTCCCCGTGATTTTGCTGTTTATGATCTTAATCAGTTCCTGAATGGATTGAGTCTTCACCAAGATCCTGATCTTGATTTTACTGAACAATCGTATTTGAGCATCAAAGAAGGCAAGCGTAGGGTCAAATATTTTTATGCCGATCCTAATGTGATTATTTCTCCTCCAGAAAAGGAAATTCAACTTCCTTCAAAGGATGTTTGTTTCCAACTGGACAGTGCTTCTTTGGAAAAACTCGTCAAGGCAGCAGCAGTTTATCAACTTCCAGATCTCTCTGCTGTTGGTGAAAACGGTGTTATTAAACTTGTGGTTCGTGATAAAAAGAACGATACTTCTAACGAATACGCAATTATTGTGGGTGAAACTGAAGACGAGTTTACATTCAACTTCCGAGTTGAAAATATCAAGATCATCCCAGGTGCCTATGACGTTGTGGTTTCTTCTAAACTTTTGTCACAGTTCACGAATTCCAAGTACAATTTGAAGTATTATATTGCTCTGGAACCTGATTCTACATTCAATTAAATATCATTAAAATGATAAAAATAATAGATGATTTTTTATCTAAACCGTATTTCTCAGAAATAAAAGATAGAATAGAAAATCCTTCTTATGATTTTTCTTGGTACTATAAACCAGACATTACGGATTATGAATATGTTGAAGAAAATGATGAAAATCTAAAACTATCAAAGTTTGGATTTAATCATGTAATAATGATGATGGATAATATTACAGATCCAGAATATTATTTACTATTGACTGGATTTTATGGAAATCTTTTGGAGGAAACTGGTTGTAGCGAATTGATAAGATCTAGATTTGATATGACAACTTTTTCTCCATTTAAAGTGATGCACGCACCCCATACTGATCTAGATTATCCTCATGTAACTTCTATTTTTTATTTAACTGATTCTGATGCAGAAACTGTTATATACAATGAAAAATATGATGGTAATCCGTATCCAGAAAAATTGACTGTAAAAAAGAAAATACTACCAAAAGAGAATAGATTGCTTATATTTGATGGGTTATATTTTCATACTGGATATTCTCCTTCAAAATATAAAAGGAGAGTTTTGATTAACACTAATTTAAAATGAACATCTTTGTAACTTCTCCTTGGCCTGCTGAAAGTGCTCTTTGTCTTCCCGACAAACACGTTGTTAAGATGCCTCTAGAGTGCTGCCAAATGCTTTCTATTGTGGCATCTGATAAATGGGGACATGGGTACGGATCTTTGTACAAAACGGATAACACCCCTTACAAAACTGAAAAGGGTGCATTCCGCAATCATCCTTGTACCAAGTGGGCAACTGAAAGCATCCACAATGCTTATTGGTTGATTAAGCATGGTCTTAACTTGTGCGACGAGTACACTTTGAGGTATAATAAGGTACATTCTTGCTACAAGACTCTTGTGGATGCTTATTATCTTTTTCCCAAGGGGAAGATTACTGATGTGAGTCCATTTGCCCGTGCGATGCCAGATGAATATAAATTTGACACAAGCATTGACACTTTTACTGCTTACAAGATGTATATCGCATCCAAACCTTGGGTTGCATCTAATTATCTTCGTATGCCAGAAC